>LQAE01000152.1_pt1 | contig 27268 bp, 25 predicted proteins | sample 1535771 | NCBI WGS metagenome assembly LQAE01 (sample SAMN04331582, study PRJNA305678) | bioreactor metagenome | isolation source: bioreactor_1 inoculated with Wadden Sea sediment 1st replicate of a... | place: Germany:Bremen
ATCTTATGGGGCAACAAAAAACGAATTTGCATTACAAATTCAAACATTAATGTATTTAAGTTTAAAGCTGCAAGTAGAACGAGGCGCACAGCTGACCGAGGAAAGACGCGTACCCACGTACGCAACTGACTGAGAGAGGATGAGCAACGAAGAGCTACGCCGCAGATTTAAAGATAAATGGTGGGGTTCCCGAGTGGCCAAAGGGGGCGGACTGTAAATCCGTTGACTGAGTCTTCGAAGGTTCGAATCCTTCTCCCACCACCACACATGCGGGTGTGGCGGAATTGGCAGACGCGCCAGATTTAGGTTCTGGTGTCAATAGACGTGGGGGTTCAAGTCCCTCCACCCGCACCATTATTTTTCCGAAGTAGCAAGGTAATCACATTGTTGCTTTGAGAGCACTAAAAATTAGCGGAAGTGGCTCAGTGGTAGAGCATCGCCTTGCCAAGGCGAGGGTCGCGAGTTCGAATCTCGTCTTCCGCTCCAATTTATGCGGGTGTAGCTTAGTGGTAAAGCACCGGCCTTCCAAGCCGGCTACGAGGGTTCGATTCCCTTCACCCGCTCCATTTTATTTTATGGCGCCATAGCCAAGTGGTAAGGCAGAGGTCTGCAAAACCTTTATCCCCAGTTCAAATCTGGGTGGCGCCTCCAATTCACTTGCGCCGTTAGCTCAGCTGGATAGAGTGTCTGACTACGAATCAGAAGGCCAGGGGTTCGAATCCCTTACGGCGCACCATTAAACCTTGAATTGCAATTGCAGTTCAAGGTTTTTATTTTTTGAATGAACTGTGCTTATATCACTAGAATTAGTGTAAAATTAGAATGTACATAGTATATAGTTTATTATAGATAGGGTGAAGTGAAATGGTCGGAGCAGTCATATTAGCAGCTGGACTTTCCAAGAGAATGGGTAAATCAAAATTGACACTAATGTTAGATGGTCTACCAATTGTTGAGCATGTAATTAATAGTGTTGAGGCAAGTGATATAGATAGTATTGTCATAGTCTACTCAAGCTATACAAAAGATGTTGAGGAGATTGCTGACAGGCATGGCATAAAAGCGATAAAAAATGCTAAAGCTGATAAGGGGATGTCTACATCAGTTAAATGTGGATTAGAATCTGTATTAGGTGAACAGGGCATTATGTTTCTTCTTGGAGATCAACCATTCATCGAAACAGGAGATATTAATAAGTTAATTGCACAGTTTAGACAAAATCGAGATAAAATTATTGTTCCAGTCTCATATAACGAACGTGGTAATCCTGTTATATTTCCCGAGAAATTCTATAATGAAATAATGGGGATTGAAGGAGATAAAGGTGCAAGAAAACTTATAGAGAAGTATTCTTCTGAGGTTGTATTCGTTGAAGTGGATGCACGTAGAATTCATTTTGATATAGATACTATTGAGGATTTAAAAGAAGCTAAAAAAAGGATATAAAAAAGATCCGTGCAGATGCACGGATCTTTTATTTCTAACTATAGAATTTAAACTTTAACGATCCAGCCTTCAGGTGCTTCTACATCACCAAACTGAATACCACATAGTGTATCATATAGTTTTTTTGTTACAGGACCAACTTCAGTTTCTGAATGGAAAACGTGCATGTTGCCCTTATAGCTGATGCCACCGATTGGTGTTATTACTGCAGCAGTACCACATGCGCCTGCTTCAATAAACTTATCAAGCTTTTCAATATGACAATCACTTTCTTCTACTGTCATATCCATATAGTTCTCTGCGATATGCATTAGTGAGTATTTAGTGATAGATGGTAGTATAGATGGTGAGCTAGGCGTGATAAACTTGTTGTCTTTGGTAATACCAAAGAAGTTTGCTGCGCCAACTTCTTCAATCTTAGTGTGTGTTGCAGGATCTAGGTAGATACAGTCTGCAAAACCAGCTTTTACAGCTTCTTCGTGAGGAAGCATGCTACCCGCATAGTTACCACCAACTTTAGCTGCACCAGTACCGTATGGAGCTGCACGGTCCATATCCGCTATTGTAAAGTTAACTGGAGCCATGCCGCCTTTAAAGTAAGGACCAACAGGAACACAGAACACAGAGAAAATAAACTCTGGAGCAGGCTTAACACCTAAATTGTCGCCAACGCCAATAATAAATGGACGTAAGTATAGAGTAGCACCAGTACCGTAAGGTGGTACAAAGTGTTCGTTTGCTTTTACAACTTGAATACAAGCGTCAATAAATTGCTCTTCAGAGATTTCTGGCATTAAAACGCGACGACAGCTTGAGTTCATTCTTTTAGCATTTTGGTCTGGTCTAAACAGTTGAATAGATCCATCTTTAGTTCTGTAAGCTTTTAGGCCTTCAAAACATTGTTGACCATAATGTAGAGCTGTAGATGCTTCAGAAATTGCAAGCTTATTATCTTCTACAAGAGCTCCGTTATCCCATTTGCCATCTTTCCAGCGTGACACGTAACGTAGGTCTGTCTTAATGTAAGAAAAACCAAGTGTACCCCAATCAATATTTGCAGTTTTGCTCATTATAATACACCTCTCAATATTCTTTTCGACTTCATATGTAATTCTATACAAGAAGAAAACGTTTCTATTCATAATCATACACTAAATTGTTTGACACTTCCACTATCTGAGCAACTGTTGAAAAAGATTTAATAGGTGTATTAAAAATGGGTATTATGAATAATGATCCTATAAGTTAGTAATAGCAAGACTTTCGGCATGTTGATGCGAAGAAATGTATAGAAAATTCTGAAAATACAAGCGTGATAATTCAAAAAAAGAGAGGATTTTGAAATACTTTACATTAGGTATTTAATACTTAAAAGGAAGTGGGAATTGTGGTATTATAAAGGGTACACTAAATTTGGAAAGGGAGATTTGATGTTTAACTCTCAAGAGCCTTACATTCTTGTTTTCGGAGCTTCTGTAGTAGATATAGTCGGCTTTACTAATGTTTCATATATTCCACTTAATTCTAACCCAGGCAGTGTTAAGATATCTTATGGAGGTGTCTGTAGGAACATTGCTGAGAATATGGCACGGGTAGGGTTAAATACTAAGTTTATTTCGATTCTCGGTAACGATGAAACTGGTCGTGGAATGTTAGAACATAGTCGTTTTGTAGGCTATGATATGGAAGATTCACTAATCACACAATATGGAGGTACGCCAACATATATGGCAGTCCTTAATGAATGTGGTGAAATGGTATCAGCAGTTGTTGACATGAAAAGCATAAATGAGCTATCATGCGCGTTTATTGATGAAAAGGCTGAAGCAATTAAGAAGGCAGAGTATGTTATTGTAGATACTGACAATCCGGAAAAACTCGAGTATCTTCTTAAGAACTATCATGAAAAGACAAGATTTGTACTTGATCCCGTATCGGCTGCTAAAGCCGAAGATGTTAGACACTTGATCAAATACTTCCACACAATAAAGCCAAATAGACACGAGGCTGAACAGCTTGCTGGATTTGGTATTAAAAATGATGAGACACTTGTTAAAGCAGCAAGACAGTTCCATGAACAAGGTGTTACGAATGTATTTATTAGCCTTGATGCAGATGGAATTTTTTACTCAGATGGTGAATATATGGGCAAGATTAAAGCCAATGAAGCTATTGTAAGAAATGTAACAGGTGCAGGTGATTCATTTGTTGCTGGTCTTGGATATGGTTTTATGCATGAATTGAACACTATAGAGACAGTGAGGTTTGCTATTGCAATGTCTCTTGTAACAATAGAACACGAGGAAACGATCCATCCGGACATGAGCATTGATAAAGTCAATGAGATCATTGAAAATACCGTTTGGACAGAAGTGAAGTTCAAATAGAGCTCTTGGAGGCACAATGAGAGAGATTAAAGTTACTATCAAAGACGAGTACGTCGATCATATTAAATCGGGAAATCCTCTTCTTGAGAAAAGAATGTTTGTGAACACGAGATTCCTTCAAAAAGAAGGCGATGTTCTGAGAATTGTTACTCAAAAAGAGAGATTTCTAGCAAGAGGATATTACGGTATCCAGAACAAGGGATGTGGCTGGGTTCTATCCAGACATATAAAGCAAAAGATAGATATGGATTTCTTTAAGAAGACAATTAATGCTGCGATTTCTAGAAGAAATCATCTGCTTTTGGATGAAAGCACTACAGCGTACCGCGTATTTAATGGTGAAGGTGATGGTATCGGTGGTTTGACAATAGACTACTACGATGGGTATTACCTCGTACAGTGGTATTCTAAAGGTATGTATAAGTTCAGAGACGAAGTTATTAACACTCTTAAGAAGAGAAAGCCAATTAAAGGTATTTTCCAGAAAAAGAGATTTGGCGATGACGGCGGCTATATTGAAGGGTCTGATTTTATTCTAGGCGAGTATCCAGAGTGGCCGCTTGTTGTTACACAAGATAATACAAAGTATGCTGTGAACTTAGATGATGGAGCCATGACTGGTATTTTCTTAGATCAAAGGCATGTTCGTCAACTTCTAAAAAGTAAATACTCAAAATCGAAATCTGTATTGAATACATTCTCTTATACTGGAGCATTTGGCGTTGCTGCAGCTCTAGGTGGTGCGGAACGTACAACAAATGTCGATCTTGCTAAAAGAAGTGTTGAGAAAACTAATGAAATGTACGGTGTAAATGATATTGATATGGAAAATCATCAAATCATTGTTGAGGATGTTTTCAAATACTTCAAGAAAGCTGGAAAAGCAGAGAAAACTTGGGATGTTGTTGTCTTAGATCCTCCATCATTCTCTCGTTCAAAGAACTTCAATTTTAGCGCTGAGAAGGATTATGGAAAACTACTAGTCGACGTATTGCCTCTTGTAAATTCAAAGGGAATAGTAATCGCATCAACGAATAGTGCAAAGATGGATATGGAAAAGTTTAGAAAGCAAATTAGTGCTGGTTTTGTTGCATCTAAAAGACGTTACAAAATTCTAGAAACACTACAATTACCAGACGATTTTGCAACAAATCCAAGATATCCAAGTAGCAACTATTTAAAAGTTCTTGTTCTAAAAGTAGATTAACAATTAAAAGTTTCGAATAAATTAAATTTATAAAAATATGTAACAAAATATCAAACAGGTTCACTAGAAACATAGTGAACCTGTTTTTTTATACGGATTATCTAGTATATTCAAACAATACGATGCCAATTAGACAAATTTGTAACACTCTATAAAAAAATACTGAAAAAAATAGATAACGTTTTCCATTTGTTTGAAATCAAAATATAGGGTATAAATATTTCAATGGTGTGCATTCAAGTTAACGATAGGTAAAAATAGAGTTAAACTTCAGAAAAGTTCGCTAATTAATGGCGATTAGACGTCATAATTAAAGAAGATAAATATAGGGGCTGGTGAACATTTTGAAAGTATCATATTTAGACGACTTAGATATGGATGCATATCTATTTCATGACGGCACTTTTTTTTAAAAGTTATGACATGCTGGGTGCACATAAACGTGAGTATAAAGGTGTTATAGGCACAAGCTTTGTTGTGTGGGCGCCGAATGCCCAAAAAGTCGCGGTGGTTGGTAGCTTTAACAATTGGTATGGCAAAGATTGCCCGATGAAAAAATACAAGGAGTCAGGACTTTGGAATGTCTTTATCGAAGGGGATTTGACTGGTGAAATATATAAATATGAGATCTTGTCTAAACAGGGTGAGATCCTTCATAAGGCCGATCCATATGCATTTTACTCAGAGATTAGGCCCAAAACTGCATCTGTTGTCTGGACGAATGGGGAGTATGAGTGGCAAGACCGGACTTGGATGCAAACACGTCGTGAGATGAAACCTTACCAAGAGCCAATGAATATTTACGAGCTTCACCTTGGATCTTGGAAGCATAAAGCTGACGGCTCATTTTATGCATATAAAGAACTAGCACCTGTACTTGTTGAATACATAAAAAACATGGGGTATACCCATGTGGAAATAATGCCGCTGAATGAACATCCCTTTGATGGATCATGGGGCTACCAAGCAACTGGATACTTTTCAGTAACGAGTCGATACGGGACACCGGATGATTTTAAGTACTTTGTTGACTATTTACATCAAAATGATATAGGAATCATTCTTGATTGGGTACCCTGCCATTTCTGTAGAGACAGTCACGGCTTAAGGTTGTTTGATGGATATCCTGTTTATGAATCGGGGTATCAGCATATTGCAAACAATGAGCAATGGGGAACTGTTAATTTTGATTTTAGTAGAAAAGAAGTTATTAGCTTTTTGGTATCAAATGCAGTGTTTTGGTTTGATAAATATCATATAGATGGCCTACGAGTAGATGCAGTCGCTTTTATGCTTTATCTTGACTACGGTAGAGAGCATATGAACCTAAGAAATGAGTATGGTTCAAATGAGAATATTAAAGCAGTTGAATTTATAAGAATTTTGAATAAAACAATATTTGAGATGTATCCTGGAGCCTTAATGATAGCAGAGGAGTCTACATCATGGCCACTCGTAACTGCGCCGATTGACAAAGGTGGTCTTGGTTTCAACTTTAAATGGAACATGGGATGGATGAATGACATGCTCGAGTATATGGAACTCGATACGATTCATAGAAAATGGCATCATAATCTGATTACATTCTCGCTAACATATGCTTTTAGCGAAAACTATGTACTTCCCTTATCTCATGATGAAGTTGTGCATGGCAAAAAGTCTCTTCTTGATAAAATGCCAGGCGACTACTGGCAGAAGTTTGCTAATTTGCGTGTTCTATACGGATACATGATGGCCCATCCTGGAAAGAAGCTCCTCTTTATGGGTGGCGAATTTGGGCATTTCATCGAGTGGAACTATAAGCGTGAGCTTGATTGGTTTCTACTTGATTATGATAAACATAGTGGTATTAAAAATTTCATGAAAGACCTCAATCAAGTTTATTTAAAAGAAAAAGCTTTCTACACACTAGATGATACATACGATGGGTTTGATTGGATTGATCTTGATAACATTGATAAAAGTGTTGTTGCCTTTATGAGAAAAGGGAGGGATGGCGAAAAAGTTATTGTTGCAGCAAACTTTACACCAGAAACTTATTTGGGCTATAAGATCGGTGTTGAAAAAAGCGGGTATTACAAAGAAATCTTGAATAGTGACAAAGAAATCTATGGGGGATCGGGCGTTGGAAACAATGAAGAGATCCGAGCAGATAAAGATAGTTGGCACATGAGGCCGTATCACATTAATGTCAAATTACCGCCGTTGTCGGTTGTTTATTTCAAAAGAGTTAGAGATGACAAAACGATGGACGAAAGAACACAAATTGAGGTGAAGAGTAGTGAAAGAAATGAAAAAAGAGATCATCGCAATGATTCTAGCAGGGGGACAGGGATCGAGGCTTCGTGAAATCACTGAGGAAGTTGCAAAACCAGCAGTAACCTTTGCGGGCAAATACCGCATTATTGATTTTGCACTTAGCAACTGTTCGAATTCCAATATTGATACTGTAGGAATTTTATCACAATACAAACCACTTGCACTCAATGCACATGTAGGCATCGGGAGTTCATGGGACCTGGACAAACAGTATGGCGGAGTAAAAATACTGCCCCCATACATGAGTAAAGATGGCGGTCGCTTTTATAAGGGCACTGCAAATGCAATATATGAAAACATCAACTATATTGACTCCTACAATCCAGAGTATGTTCTCATTCTTTCGGGTGATCATATTTACAAAATGGATTACATGAAAATGCTTGATGATCATAAAAAGAAAGAGTCAGACGTAACAATCGCCGTTATTGAAGTACCATGGGAAGAAACAAATCGATTTGGTATTTTGAATACGGATGAAAATGATAGAATTTATGAGTTTGAAGAAAAACCTGAAAAAGCTAAAAGTAATTTAGCTTCAATGGGAATTTACATATTTAATTGGTCAATTCTTAGAGAATACTTGATCAATGATGAGCAAGATCCAAACTCTACAAATGACTTTGGTAAAAACATCATCCCTATGGTTCTTGAAGACCAGCACAACATAAACGCTTATAGATTTAAAGGATACTGGAAGGATGTTGGTACAGTAGAAAGCCTATGGGAAGCAAACATGGACTTGATCAAACTAAACCCTGAGTTTGATCTTCATGATAAGAAATGGAGAGCATACTCAGTAAATCCTGTCAGTCCACCTCAATTTATCAGTCCATATGGCATGATTGAATCATCATTAATTAATGAAGGCTGCATAATAGAAGGTCGTGTAAAAAAATCCGTAATTTCTCCAGATGTATATGTGGGAATAGGTTCACATGTTGAGGATTCCGTTGTTATGCCGAATGTAGTTATTGAAGATGATGTAAAAATATATAAAGCGGTCGTGGTAAATGATGTAACAATTCCTAAAGGAACTGTAATTGGTGATCCAGAGAGCACTGAGATTATAGTTTATGCAGGAGAAGAGACTGAAGAGAACGCATAGGGGGGCGCAAAAATGAATGATGTTATGGGCATTATCAATCTGAGTGAATCAGATGAACATATAAAAGATTTGACGCTTACGCGTTCGATCGCATCAGTTATGATATTAGGGCGTTATAGGGTGATCGATTTCGTCTTATCAAATATGACAAATAGTGGTCTAACAAATGTAGGAATTTTCACCCATGGAAATTCTAGATCACTAACAAATCACCTAGGATCGGGGAAACACTGGGGCTTAGATAGAAAAAGAGATGGACTGTTTCTATTCCACCCTGAGTACCGTATGGATGACAATATTCGAAGAACAGGTGACTTAGAAAATTTCAAAATGAACCTAGATTATCTTAAACACTCAAGACAAGAATATGTTCTGCTCTCTAGAAGTTACATGATTTGCAATATTGACTATAGGCCAATGGTAGACTTCCATAAAAAGTCTGGCGCAGATATTACAATTGCATATAAGAGTATGGAGAATAGTGTTCGTAGATTTGTAGAATGTGACAGTCTAACACTTGATGAAGACAAAAATGTCGTGAGTATTGGCAAGAACTTAGGAAAAAAACGACACTACGATATTTCAATGGAAATGTATGTTCTTAAAAGAGAACTTCTAATAAAAATTATTGAAGAGTCTATTCACCGTGGCGATTCAAGGTTTATGAAGGAAGCAATATTTAATAGCATGGACAAATTAAAGGTCAATGCACATCAGTTTGATGGGTACTTGAGTTGTGTTAATACAGTTCAAAACTACTATCAGACAAATATGGATCTATTAAACATTGCGAATTCAAAGGAATTATTCTATAAGAATGGTCGAATATATACGAAGGTATTAGACTCACCTTCAACAAAATATACGGACAACAGCTATGTTTCAAACTCGCTTATTGCTAATGGGTGTATCATAGAAGGCACTGTTGAAAATTGCATCATTTGTCGTGACGTTCACGTAAAAAAAGGTGCGATCATTAGAAACTCCATTGTATTCCCTAATGTTGTGATTAGTGAGACGACAAATCTGAATTACACAATTCTTGACAAGAACGTCGTAATTACAGAGCGAAAAATGTTATTTGGGGATTCAAGTAGTCCATTCGTAATCAAAAAAAATACTGTTCTTTAGTAGGAGGCACAAATGAAGGTATTGTTTGTTGCGTCGGAAGCAGTGCCATTTTCAAAAACTGGCGGTCTTGCCGACGTGGCCTTTGCTCTTCCAAAGGCCCTAAGAAAAGAAAAGGTCGATGCTCGTGTCATGATTTCTAAAACATTCGATCTACCAGAAGAGTTGATGCAAAATGAAAAACATATTAATCATTTTTATGTTGATGTGGGATGGAGACGCCAATATGTTGGCCTAAGTGAGATCGAGCATGATGGTGTTCCGTATTATTTCATCGATAACGAATATTACTTTAAGCGTGATGGACTGTATGGACACTTTGACGATGGTGAAAAATTCTCTTATTATTGTCGATCAGTCTTAGAATCGATTCGGCATATGGATTTCAAACCAGACATTATTCACTTTAATGACTGGCATACTGGTATGATACCTGTACTGTTAAATGAGCACTATAGACATGATGAGGATTATAAAGGCATCAGAACAGTATATACGATTCATAATCTTAAATATCAAGGTGTATTTGGTCCAGAAATACTGAACGATTTACTTAGTATGGGTCCAGATCATTATCACTCTGGTGGTATGGAGTTTCATGGTGGTGTGAGCTTCATGAAGTCAGGTATTAACTTTGCTGATGCTATTACGACCGTATCAGAAACGTACGCTCAGGAAATTCAGTACCCATTCTTTGGTGAAAGGCTTGATGGATTATTAAGACACCGCGATGATGATCTGTATGGTATTACAAATGGTTTAGATCATGACATCTATGATCCGCGAAAAGACCCGCATATAATGAGAAAGTACGATTCAAGAGGTTTAAAGAAGAAGCGTGAAAACAAGATGCATCTTCAAGAAAAATTAGGACTACCTGTAGATGAGAATAAGCCTATGATGGCAATGGTCACACGATTAGCTAACATGAAAGGGCTTGATCTAATAGAACATGTTATGGATGACATTATGCAGCTGGACATGCAGTTCGTTATACTAGGAACTGGTGAGCCACATTATGAAAATATGATGCATTACTATCAAAACAAGTATCCAGACAAATTAAGGGCTGAGATTCAGTTTAATGCACCACTAGCCCATCAGATTTATGCGGGTGCAGATCTATTCTTAATGCCGTCTTTGTTTGAACCATGTGGTTTGGGACAACAAATCGCTTTACGATATGGAACATTACCGATTGTAAGGGAGACTGGTGGACTTAAAGACACTGTAACACCATACAATGCTTATGCGGATGAAGGCAATGGCTTTAGTTTTGAGAATTACAATGCACATGAGATGCTTGGATCGATTGAAACTGCAGTTGAACTGTTTCAGGATCGACGTGGTTGGAATAAACTCGTTCAGCGCGCAATGAAATCAGATACAAGCTGGAAAAACTCTGCAAAGAAATATATTGATATTTATGAAAATGTATTGAGTCGATAGGAGTTAATCCCAATGAACAAGATCACGAACGAGCAATTCAAGACAGATTATCTTAGACGCTTGGCTGCGAAAAGCGCCAAACCTTTGGAAGAGACTTCAGAGTGGGACAGGTATAACGCTCTAGGCAGTTTATGTAAAGATTATTTGGCCCAAAACTGGATCAATACAACTGAACGTTATTCAAAAGAAGGACATAAGCAAGTCTACTATTTTTCCATGGAGTTTCTAACAGGCCGTTTTCTAGTAAATAATTTAGCTGCTCAAGGTCTTTTAGACACTGCTAGGGAAGTTATAGCAGATATCGGATTTGATTTTGATGAAATAACTGATATAGAAAAAGATCAAGGTTTAGGTAACGGTGGTCTTGGAAGATTAGCTGCGTGTTTCTTGGATTCCATGGCTGCACTTAGCATTCCAGGTCATGGTATTGGTATTAGATATAATTATGGTTTGTTTGAGCAAAGAATAATTAATGGGTATCAGGTAGAGTTTCCTGACAGATGGCTTGAAAATCGTAATGTTTGGGAAGTTAAGAAACCTGATAAAGCTGTTGAGGTTAAATATGGTGGCTCGATTCGTTCTGAAATGGAAGAGGGCAAGCTAAAATTTATTCATGAACATTATGAAACGGTTGTTGGTGTACCTTATGACATGCCAGTTGTTGGATACGACAATGACACTGTAAATACGTTGAGACTATGGAGTGCAGAAACGAGTTCAAGAGAATTTGACTATTCTAAGTTTAGCCGTGGACAGTATGTTCACGCATTTGAACAAAAGCATTCTGTCGAGTCAATTTCACAGGTTCTTTATCCAAATGACGCTATGCATGAGGGGCGTATACTTCGCTTGAAGCAGGAATATTTCTTTGTTTCTTGTGGTGTTCAAGGAATAATTCGATCATACAAAAAATCTGGTAAAGTAATGGAAAACTTCCATGAGTACGTTGCAATTCATGTAAACGACACGCACCCAGCAGTTGCTATTCCTGAGCTTATGCGCATTCTAATTGATGATGAGCAAATGACTTGGGAGCAAGCTTGGGACATTACTACGAAAGTAATGAGCTATACAAATCATACAATTATGCAAGAAGCAATGGAAAAATGGCCAATCGATATGTTCAAATCTCTGCTTCCTAGGATTTTTATGATCATTGAGGAAATTAATGAGAGGTTCTGTAGAGATCTGTGGGACTGGAAATATAATGGTCAAATGGATGCAATCCGAGAAATGGCAATCATTGCTGATGGCGAAGTGCGTATGGCAAACCTAGCAATTGTAGGATCACACAGCATTAATGGGGTGGCACATCTCCATACGGAAATTTTAAAGAATAAAGAACTAAAACAGTTTTATGATTTATATCCACACAGATTTAATAACAAGACAAATGGAATTACACATAGAAGGTGGCTTGTAAACTGTAATCCAAGTCTAACCAATTTGCTTAGGGAAACAATAGGTGAGGAATTTATTCATCAACCAATCAAGCTTCGTAATGTACTAAAATATAAAGACGATCCTGACTTCCAAGAAAAAGTGATGCAAGTTAAACTGGAGAACAAAAAGAAACTTGCTGAAATCATCTATGAGCGTAACGGCATAAAAATTAATCCGAAATCAATTTTTGACATTCAGGTTAAGCGGCTTCATGAGTATAAAAGACAAATCCTTAATGTACTCCATATTATGCACTTATATAATCGTCTTGTGGAAGATCCAAACTTAGATATTCCGCCGCGAACATTTATATTTGGTGCCAAGGCTGCACCAGCTTACTATATTGCAAAACAGACTATTAAGCTGATAAATACTGTGGCTGATAAGGTGAATAATGATCCGAGAATTCGTGACAAGATAAAAGTTGTGTTCATGGAGAACTATAGTGTTTCTCTTGCGGAGCTTCTTATACCTGCTGCTGATGTTAGCGAACAGATATCGACAACAACAAAAGAAGCATCAGGAACTGGTAATATGAAATTCATGATGAATGGTGCTGTTACTATTGCAACGCTGGACGGCGCAAATGTAGAGATCTTGAACGAAGTTGGCGAGGATAATATTGTTATATTTGGACTCACTGAGCCAGAGGTGTACGAGTACTATGAAAATGGTTCATACAATTCAATAGATATTTACAACTCAGATCTTCGGATAAAACGAGTTGTTGACCAACTAACCAATGGATTCCTAGATGTTTCAGATGAGGAATTCCGTATTCTAAAGGATGGCCTGCTTCAACATAATGATGAGTACTTTGTCCTAAAGGATTTTGACTCTTATGCTGCAGCACATGAACGAATTAACAAGTATTACAGAGACAGAGAACTTTGGGCGAAAATGAGCATTACTAACATTGGATGCTCTGGTGTATTCTCGAGCGACAGAACTATAATGGAATATGCTTCAGGTATTTGGGACACTACAATGCGTCCATAATAAGGTAGAAGTTACACCACATAATGGGTGATTAAATGAAAAAAATAACAACAGCACCCAAAAAAATTCTAGAAATGAATGATTTTGGTGTCACAGTTAAAGACACTGGCGTCCAACTTAAGGTATGGGCGCCTTGCGCTATACGGGTGAGAGTGGCTATTTACAATGAAGGTGATGATCTTTTCCGTCGTGAAATACCCATGATAGCATTGGGTGAAGGGATATTCATCCTTGAACTCTCACTTGACTATATGAATAAGTACTATACCTATATTATCACGTCAGCTGAAACAGATTATGAGGTGGTTGATCCTTATGCAGTGGCGTCTGGTCCAAATAGTCAAAAAGCTATGATTATAGACCTTGCACAAACCAATCCAGATGGATGGCAAGGTCATTTCAGGCCTGATCCTATTAGACAAAATGAGGCCATTATTTATGAGCTTCACGTTCGTGACTTCTCTGTAGATGAAAACTCAGGAATGCAAAATAAAGGAAAATATTTAGCGTTTACTGAGACTGGGACATCTTATGAGGGTGTGACGACAGGTGTAGAACATCTTAAAGAATTAGGTGTAACGCATGTTCATTTATTACCAGTTTATGACTTTAAAACTGTTGATGAGTATAGAGAAGATGAATATAATTGGGGCTATGATCCGGCCCTATACAATACCCCAGAAGGATCATACGCAACAGACCCACTTGATGGTCGTATAAGAATAAAGGAACTTAAAGAGTGTATTATGGCCCTTCACGAAGCGGGAATTCAAGTTGTTTTAGATGTTGTGTATAATCATACTTATGAGTCTACACATTCCAACTTTAACAGATTGGCACCAGGGTATTTTTATAGATTAAATGAGGATGGAGATTTTGCTAATGGGTCGGGTTGTGGAAATGAGTTGGCAACCGAACATCTTGTTGTTAGAAAGTTTATAATCGACTCCCTAAAGTATTGGTTGTCTGAGTATAAGGTAGATGGTTTCCGATTTGACCTACTGGCTTTATACGATAAAGAGACAGTTGAAGAGATCGTGAGAACTTTAAAATCCATACGACCAGACATTATTCTCTATGGGGAGCCGTGGGTTGGTTGGGAAAGCGCTTTACCTGAAAAAGATAGGTTCTTGAAATCGAAGCAGCGTGGACTTGATATTGGGCTGTTTAATGATGATTTTAGGAATGCTATTAAGGGTGACAATGACGGTTATGAAACCGGATTTGTCATGGAACGTATAGATGTAAAAAAGTGGGTTGAGCTTGGTATTGCTGCAAGCACTTCACTTCCAGAGGATCGCACTGGATATGCTGATAGGGCTCTAGAGGTTGTGAATTATGTGAGTGCCCACGACAATCTAGTTATGTGGGACAAAATTGAAAAGTCTGCCGGTGGCTATGAATATGAATCAAAGCTCCAAATGCATAAGTTGGCCTTATCTATTGTTTTAACATCATTTGGTACTGCTTTTATTCAGTCAGGTACTGAGTTTGTTCGAACAAAAAAAGGGAATGAAAACAGCTATAATGCTGGTGATGACATAAATAAATTAGAGTGGGGGTTGAAAGTCAAACATGCTGAGCATTACAACTATATCAAGAATCTAATTGCGTACAGAAAGTCTTCAGGGTTCTTCAAATGGAATGAGAAACAGGACATTAAAGAACACCTTGAGTTTCTTTTTTCTCCAGAAGGTATTATTGTATATAAAATTAGAAGTTTGGATGAAAAAGACTGTATTGTCATTCATAACGGGACACAAACAAGAAAAGCAATACACTTGCCTGAAGGTGTCTTTACAGTAATCGCAGATCATAAATCAGTAAATCTAGAGTCAGAGAAACGTTACTCTACTCGAGGTGAAAGACCCGTTCATGTGGAACCATTTTCAACGATGATTCTCGAAGGGCATCTTGATCGGATTTTAAATGCACCTAACAACTTAACAAACGAATCAGAAATCAGATCACCAAAAAAACTGAAAATAAACCAGAAAACACTATGTAGAAACTACTTGGTGTTTTTTTTTGTTTAAAGAAGTAACAGGTGTCGTTGTAAAAAGCTACAAAGAAAATTAATTTTATGAGTGTATGAAATGTAGAGGTGTATAATATATTCAAGACAGGAGGGGAATTTCATGCGAATGACAAATGCGCTTGAAAACTATAAGGACGCTGTAGTAAAGGGAAAGCGTGCTTATCAACATAGAAAAACACGGGGACAGTCTGGGCATTTAACCTCATTAGAAGGTCTTCTTAAAGATATAGAAATCGTTTCAACAGTACCACTTGGAATTTTAGAGGTACCACTTAATAAGGTGGTTGGAACATATACAAATGCGAGAAGAACTGCGTTTGCTCATAATTTTATGCCACTTGCGACGGCTCAGTCAGACTTCAAGGATAAATGGATAACCTTGTGTCATGCACATCTTGAAGAAGGCATAAGAGACCCAATTAAAGTTTATGAATACATGAACTGGTTTTATGTATTAGAAGGTAATAAACGTGTGAGTGTGCTCAAGTACTTTGATGCTTGGTCGGTCCAAGCAGAAGTGATTAGACTGGTACCAAGAAGAGATGCTGAAGATGAAAGAAACACAATATACTATGAGTTTCTAGAATTTTTTAAAGAGACAAGGTTAATTTCAATATGGTTTTCTAAGCCAGGAAGATTTAGAAGACTGGCAAAATATTTGGAAAACTATAATCCTAAAACAGCTCTAGGTAGAACAAAGTATGAACATTTTGAGAGGTATGTCTATTATCCGTTTAGACGGATATATCATGAGCTTGGTGGAGGCGAACTCGATGTAACAACAGGAGACGCGTTTGTCTTATATGCAAGACTGTATGGTGTACCAAATCAGATTTATGAATATGAGCTCCAAGCACCACTCAAACAATTGATTCAAGAGCTTGAGACATATGACCATCCTGACAAAGCTGGAATATCGATGGAAGAGAATGAGGAAGCCACAGGTGTCCTTGATACTTTATCAAGTTTGATTGCAAAGCCTAAGGTCTTGAAGGTTGCATTTATAAATGCAAGAGACGAAGAGAGTTCTGGATGGACATATTCCCATGAAATGGGAAGAAAACATGTTCAATCTTTATTCAAGGATAAAATAGAGACTATGAGTTTTTCAAATGTAGATGAGGGGCTAGGCGCTTATGATTCTATAAAAAGCATTGCAGAACAAGGCTTTGATGTTATTTTTACAACGAGTGAGATTTATATGAAGCCTACGCTCAGGTGTGCGCTTGAACATCCTGATACATTATTCTTTAACTGTTCTGGTAATAAACCGTATCTTCATTTATCCAATTATTTTGGAAGGACTTATGAACCAAGGTTCTTATCTGGTATTATTGCAGGCAGTTTAACAGAAACCGATATTATAGGGTACACTGCAACCTCTCCAGAGGCAGAAGTCATTGCAGGGATTAACGCTTTTACACTTGGTGCAAGGATGGTGAATCCGAGGGCTAGGGTGCTTGTGACTTGGACAGATGTATGGAATAATCCAGAACATGCAACTGACAGAAGTAAATTATTAATAGATAAAGGTGCTGATATTGTTAACAATAAGAATTCCAATCTTTCAAGGGAAGAGACTTGGTCATTCGGCATTTACTCTATGTTATGCAAGATTGATCTAGAGACTGGGCAACCCAAGGAGTATTTAGCTTCACCAATATGGAAGTGGGGCGTATATTACGAGAAAATACTTAATAATGTCATGAACGGAACTTATAAGACAGTAACAAATATATTTAATAACAATCCTAAACTACTGAATTTTTGGTGGGGAATGGCATCTGGTGTCATAGACTTATATGCATCAAAAACATTTGTGCCTAGAGACACCTTAAAACTTGTGGATTTAATGCGTCACCTGATTATTCGCGGTACATTTCATCCCTTTAAAGGACCAATCTATGATAAAGATGGTGATTTAAGAATTGAACATGAAATGGTTCCCGATCCCGATAGGATTTTGAAAATGGACTGGTATGTAGAAGGCGTAGAAATTGTAGGGGACTAATAAGAATAGAAAAGCCGATCAACTTGATCGGCTCAAAAGTAGTTCTGCATATTAGACCAATTAAGTGGAGGAGGAGATCTTTCAGATCAGGTCTTATATCTCAATAATATAATAGTCATGAGCGTTAACAATCAGTGTTTGACCATACTGGATAGTGCGCTCATTTTTTTGTCCGTAATTTAAGTGTTGATGTCCATGAAAGTGATGTGAGGGTTTCCATTCATCTAGAATCTGACGAAGTGTTTTAAATCCAATGTGAGCAAAATCATCACCGTCCCCTAATTCAAATGCAGGTGAATGTGAAACAAGGATATCAATTCCGCCTGCTTTCTTAATTTTTTTAGTCAGTTTCTTATAACGTTTTTCCATCTGTTTTTCGGAGAATTGAAAGATACCACCACGATACTCTGGGGAACCTCCAAGGCCGAGAATTCGCACACCATCAATGACAACCAGATCATCATCAATGCTATCACACCCAAGGGGGGGACTCGTAAGGTATCGATCATCATGATTTCCATGAATGTACTTCACTGGAACACCTATCATAGTTACTAAGAACTGAAGAAAGGACGCTTTAAGGTCACCACAAGAAATGACAAGGTCAATATCTTTGAACTTTTCTTTATTAAAATGATCCCAAATATATCGTGATTCCGTATCGGATACGAGTAAAATTTTCATAATATCACACCTTTAGTTTCTTATGTCATTAATAATATAAGAGATGTATAGCCCGGGCAATAGGCCATCTGTTAATTTGTCATTATCCACAAAACAAGGCGCATTTTTTAAGAGTCATTCAGTGAGTCTTTAAACTAGAAAAGCTCAACCAAATTGATAATGGTTGAGCTTTTTCTTTGTTGAATTATTTATTATAGGAACAAGTCACGCTCTCCTGCTTCGATCTTTTTCAGGTTGTTTAGGGTGAGAGTTTTAATATCAGCACGAGATATTTTGTCTGCTTCTGTATAAATAGTAGCTTTGCCCTTTTCTAATAGTTCGGCATCACCATAATCACATATAAATTCCATGAGTGTCATAAGTGCATTTGGATTACAAACGTTGCCTATTTGACCAGACTTTGCTAACTGCATGAAACGATCACCAGTACGCCCAGAGCGGTAACACGCTGTGCAGTAACTTGGGATGTAACCATCATTCACAAGAGCTTTAACCACTTCCAGAGGTGTTCGTTCGTCTTCTGTTTTGAATTGATCAATATGACGACCTATTTCCTCAGATTCCTTATAACCACCTACACCTGTACAAGACCCTGCACTAACTTGAGATACGCCGTAATCAATGACTTCGTTACGAATGGCAATTGATTCACGAGTCGAAAGTATAAGGCCTGTGAAAGGAACTGCCAGTCTGATTATAGCAACGATCTTCTTGAAAGTTTCGTCATCAACAAGGTGAGGAAACTGCTCCAAAGTCATACCTTCTGCTTTTTTTAGTCTTGGTACCGAAATTGTATGGAATCCTACACCCCATTCTTTTTCAAGGTGGTCATTATGAAGCATTAGACCCATAATTTCAAACTTATAGTCATGTAGGCCAAATAGAACGCCGCCACCAACATCATCAATGCCAGCTTCCTGCGCACGGTCAAATGCTGTTAAATGATACTCGTAATTGGCTTTTGGACCTTTTGTGTGATTTTTTTCATAGCTTGGTCTATGATACGTTTCCTGGAATAGGATGTAAGTTCCAATTCCCTTTTCAAGAAGCATTTTGTATTCATCAACAGTTGTAGCAGCAATGTTCACGTTGATTCTTCTAATGTTGCCCTGTGCTTCAGATGTGTTATAGATTGTATCAATGGATTCAAGAACGTAATCGATTGGGCAGTTTTTCGGATCTTCTCCTGCTTCTAATGCAATGCGCTTGTGTCCCATTTTTTCTAGTATTTTAACTTCGGTCTGGATTTCTTCCATTGTGAGTCTACGTCGCACATGTCATTGCTATGTTGGAAACCACAGTAATTACATGTGTTTACACAGTGGTTGCTGACATACAGTGGTGCGAACATTACAACTCTGTTGCCGTAGATTTTGTTTTTTATACTTCCTGCTGTCTTGTAGATCAACTTTAGGAGGTCTGGATCTTCTACATGTAAAAGTTTTGCAACTTCTTCATGCGATAAACCTTCCATGTTACCAGCCTTCTCACAGATCGCAATAATTTCCTCTTTTGATGGTGCAAGGTTCTTTTCAATTAGAGTATCTATATATTCATGATCGATAAAAAGTGACATATTTAAGCCCTCCATTCGTAGTGGTCCCCACGGGACATGTTTACTCTGTATCCTGTTGAGTTGATACGACGTTCAATACAAGAACGGCAATGTGCAGCTTCGTCACCAGTACAAATCTTGTCTTTGTATAGCTCATATTTTTCTCGTACGTTCGTAGGAGAGAGGTTCGGCATTACAACATTTGCTCCTGCCTTGAGCGCTTTCTCACGTCCAAGTGGATCAAGTGTACCAAGCGCAGTTGTTGATGGAAGAAGAGTATGTGGAACCGTTAAACGAGTAAGAGCAACCATTATAAGTGTTTTTTCGACTGTTCCACCTTTGTTACCACCTAGTGGTGTATCTTCGTGTGGTATAAATGGACCAATTCCGATCATGTGCGGATTCAGTTCACGTAAAAACTCTAGGTCCTCTGCTAAATGTTCATTTTCCTGACCTGGAAGACCAACCATGAATCCTGCACCAACTTGGAATCCTAGCTCTTTCAGGTCGTTCAGACATCTATGTCTTTCGTCGTAACTCATATTTGGGTGAATCGTTTCGTAGATTTCTTTGTTGGCAGTCTCATGACGAAGTAAGTACCTATCAACACCAGCAGCTTTAAGTGCTTCATAACTCTCACGTGTTCTTTCGCCAAGCGATAGTGTCACAGCAGCTTCTGGATATTCACTTTTAATGCGACCAATAAGTGCAATAACTTTATCATCTGTGTAATATGAATCCTCGCCGCCTTGAAGTACAAATGTTCGATACCCTAAACGGTATCCTTCTTTACAGCAGTCTAGAACTTGATCATCTGTTAGTCGGTATCTGTCTACGTTTTTGTTAGCGCTTCTGATACCGCAGTAGGCACATCCTTGTTTGCAATAGTTTGTGAATTCGATAAGACCACGCATATAAACATCTTCAGCATAGTACTTTTCTCTTTGTTCTCTAGATTTTGTAAACAACTCTTCACGTAGTGCGTCAGTATCATCTTGATCAAGTGCATTCAGTAGTGTCACCAGTTCTGATTTGTCGAGGATCTCGCCTTTAGCCAGTCGATTTAACAGTTCAAGTGCCATAGTAGTCTCCCTTTCACTCATCGGCGCAATGAAGCATTGCCGAGGACTTCATATACAAAACAAAAAACCTCCATCTGAAATGGAGGTTACATGCATCAAAATAAACGGCAGAGCCGTATTTATCAACATCCTCCAGGATCAGACTTCTCTTTTCCATAAGGTCGTTAACAGTAAAATTTAAGGACAATCTCTCAAACAAGAAAAAATATTACGAATCTCATATGAAAGACTGATTTGTGAAAAGAATATCAAATTAGTGTAGAAAAGTCAATACATCATACGTTAATTCTTGAGCTTATAATATTGTGCATATTTCCGTAGTGATTATTGTTCAATAGAGATATAGTTATAATAGAAGACTAATATAAGAGCTATGTAGATGGAGGGGTATACTTTGATGCATTCAAATATAAGAAATGGTGAACTGTTAAAGAGACTTGTTATGATGGGTGAGGGCGATGCGGTTGTTGTTGCAGGCTGTAGATTTTCTTTACCAGAAGAATTGCCAGTTATAGATCTTGCTGTAACTGATAATCTACCCAAAATCGAAGACGTATTGTCTATACTTATTAAGAATGTGAAGTTTTCTGAGGTGACGATAGCACATGAAGTAGACGAGGGTCTGAAGAATGCTATTGAGAAGAATGTACAAGGTCTTAAAGTTAATGATTTGACCTATAGACAACTCCAAGTTGTTTCCAAAAACACAAAGTTCATTATTAGAACAGGCGATATGTCAGAAGCGGGCGTGGTCGTACTGAGAATTTGATTGTTAACCAACTTGACCTTGGTGGTTGACAAATGGTTTCACATCATGTATTGTGAGTGCTGTAGGATATTATCCTTCGTGGACTTATACTAAATGAGGTGGAATTATGAGACAAAGTAATACTAAAAGACTAACTGTTATAGCTCTATTTGCAGCTATTATAAGCGTATCGTCATACCTGAGCATTCCAATGCCATTCAGCCCAGTGCCTTTGACACTTCAGACATTTGCTATTATGCTTGCTGGATTAATTTTAGCACCTGTTGAAGCAGCGGCAAGTTTAGGTGTATTCTTGCTACTAGGAGCAGTAGGAATTCCTGTGTTCTCTGGGGGAACATCTGGCTTTGGCGTCCTATTTGGTCCAACTGGCGGTTACCTATTTGGTTTCCTTGCTGGCGCAATCGTAATTAGTTTACTAAAGGGTAAGGAAATATCTTTTGTTAGAATGTTAATTGCATCAGCGATTGGCGGCGTTGTGGTTGTATATGCTATTGGAGTACCATGGCTAGCTAATTTCACTGGAATGGATATTCCTAAAGCCTTTACTGTGGGCGCACTGCCTTTCCTGATTGGTGATGGTATTAAAGTATTTGTTGCGGCAAGTGCAGCAGTGACTCTTCGAAAGCAATTAAAGCATATTTTGTAAGCTAAAATAAGTATAGCCTGAACAAGTTTTTTGTTCAGGCTATTTTTTTTTATGATGTTATAATATATGAAGAGGAGGTGAAGTCATATATGCTAGATACACACGGAAGGAAGTGGGTTGAACCCGCTATTACCTCTGGGGCGAAATTTTTACATAAAATAGGACTTAGTGCAAATCAAGTGACTGTTATCAGTTTTATTGTCGGTATTATTACAAGTATTTTAATACTTATAGGACAACCTGTATTAGGGATTGTTTTACTGTGGTTCTCTGGGTACTTAGATGCAGTAGATGGATCCATAGCAAGAAATTATGGAAAAACATCTGCAGTCGGAACATTAATGGATATCACTTTTGATCGGGTTGTTGAGCTGGGGATGATATTATCACTGGGTTACATTCATGTCGATGCTCGTTTGGCACTTATTTTTTTATCGTGTGCAATTATATTCTCAATGACAGTATTCCTAACCGTTGGGGCACTTGCCACACAAAAGGGAATCAAATCATTTTACTACCAAGCAGGCGTCATGGAAAGAACTGAGGGCTTTGTCGGTTTTTCACTTATGATTATATTCCCGCAATATGTATCCTACATAGCTGTCGTAGTTGCATCACTTATTGTATTTACAGGACTACAACGTTTTAATGAGGCAAGAAAAATATTATAGGATTGGGTGAAAAAATGAGACCAGAATTCATAGTTATGGCAGTTTATTGGGCGTTTGGAATTTGGATCTATTCAATTGGGCTCAAAGGAAAACGCGGTGAATTAAAAACTAATGGTGCACATGTTATTACAGTTTTTCCAAGCAAAAAAACTGATATGGAGCAGTACGGAATTGCGTATGAGGCATTTCACAAGACAATTATGCTGTTATCCCTTGTGATGGGGGGTATTTGCGCAATCGTAGGAAGTCTCTTACCTATCATTTTTTCAAGCTTAGCATTTTTTGCATTCCTAAACTTCTATAAGTATAGAGCAGAGGAACAACTAAGAGTGATTTGTGAAGGTAGAAAGGTTGTCTAACATGGAATTGGTAATCTTAGTAGACGAAAACGATAATCCAATTGGTGAAATGGAAAAAATGGAAGCGCATTATAAGGGACAGTTACATCGAGCGTTTTCAGTTTTTCTACACGACGGTAAGGGTAATGTACTATTGCAACGACGTGCTCTGACAAAATATCATTCAGGTGGACTATGGACGAATGCATGTTGTTCTCATCCTAGAAAAGGAGAGAGTGTGGAGCAGGCTGCTCATAGGCGTTTAATGGAGGAACTTGGTGTAGACTGCGCTGTACAGGAAGTTTCTAACTTTATTTATCGTGCTGAACTAGATAAGGATATGATAGAGCATGAGCTTGATCATGTTTTGACTGGGGAGTTAAACGCAGACGAGATTCCCTTTAATCCAGATGAAGTCGATAGTATTGAGTGGATGACTTTCGATGAGCTCAAAGCAGATATTGATTCTAATCCAGAACGGTACACAGTATGGTTTCAAATTATAATGAAAAATGTCAATAAGACAATGTTGATGTTATAGAAAAAGAGGTTTCTAAAAAAGCAGTGATTATCAAATGATAATCACTGCTTTTTTAGAATATCTAGATGAAATTTTAAGAATGGATTTCCTTTTTAGAGATGGAAGTTTTCACACTAACCCCAGTAACATTACCAAGTTTGCCTGTTAAGCTGTTAATGTCATCCATTGAACCAACAACGGTCAACGAAATCACTGAAATGCCTTCATCAATGAAAGGGATTCCCATTCTACCTCTTACTATATCTTTGTATTCTGCGATTATTTCATTTAATGTGGCATTGGAATCTTTTGGTTCATCTAAGACAATGCCTACTACTGCGACGCGTTTCATTCGGCTACCTCCGTTATGCCAGTTCTAGTGCTATTTTCATCATATCAGTAAATGTTTTTTCACGTTCTTCAGAACTTGTTTCAACTTGTTTAAAGATATGATCACTGATTGTTAGAACAGACAAAGCTTTCACTCCGAATTTTGCGGCTAATGTGTATAGTGCTGAAGATTCCATTTCTACGGCTAAAACATTATGTTTTACCCATAAGTCAAGAGGGCTTGGACGATCATTGTAGAAGGTATCAGTTGTTAAGATATTTCCAACATGTGGTTCAATGCCTAGATCTTTTGCAGCACTATATGCTTTTGTAAGAAGATCAAAGCTAGCAATTGGTGCATAATCCATATTGTTGAACATTAATCTGTTCATACTAGAATCTGAACAAGCTCCAGCAGCAAGTACAATATCTCTTACATTAACGGAGTCTTGCATAGAGCCAGCTGAGCCAACTCGAATTAGTTGTTTACAACCATAAAACTGGATTAGTTCATTCACATAAATAGAAAGAGAAGGTGTTCCCATACCAGTGCCTTGAACAGATACTTTTTTACCTTTGTATGTACCGGTATACCCAAGCATGCCACGGACATTGTTGTAACATACAGGATTTTCAAAGAAGTTTTCAGCAATGAACTTGGCCCTTAGTGGATCACCTGGTAGTAGAACAGTTTCAGCTATTGCTCCATCAGGTGCGCCAATATGTGTACTCATAAAATGTTCCCTCCTTTTTGAATAACTGTGCGAGTTAATTATAGCATATGAAACTCATAGCAGTACAGCAGATGGAAATACTTGTAAAAAGAAAATTCATATGGTAAAATTATCCAAAAGGAGGTTCTTATGAACTCAGTTAACATGATTGGTAGATTAACAGCAGACCCTGAACTAAAGACAACAGAAGGATATTCAGTGGCTAGATTCAGCATTGCAATTGATAAGCCATTGTCACAGGAAAAACGTGAAATTTATGAGGTTGAAGGAAAACAAACAACAGATTTTCCAAGAATTGTAGTATGGGGGAATCAGGCTGAAAGTGCAGGGAAGTATCTAAAAAAAGGTGATCCAGTTGGCATATCTGGACGTGTAACAACAGGCTCTTATACGAAGGAAGATGGAACGAAGGTATTTACGACTGATATTACAGCAAGTAGAGTTAGATTTCTTGGAAGTTCTTCAAAATCAACAATTGACAATTCGCAAGCCGAAACCGAAGTCGAAAATATTCCGTTCTAAATCAACATGAGTTAGTTTCATATGATGTTATACTGTTAAAGAATATCCTTTTAATCAGGATATTCTTTATTCTTTTGCTCTAAATTAATCAAAAATTCACTAAACATTGATATAGGAGGCACCTATGTTCGACTCTCATGTACATACAAGTTTTTCTGCTGATTGCGAAACGCCAATGGAGGCTGTAGTAAATGCTGCAGTTTCTACAGGTATTCACACCATAGCAATCACAGATCATATAGATTACAACTATAAGAATGATTTAATTTTTGAGTTTAGCCCACCTGAGTATAGTTTAGCAATTGCAAATATGCGAAAAAAGTATATTGGTCAGTTAGAAATCTTAAAGGGTGTAGAACTTGGAATTAAACCAGATGTATTAGACAAGTGTAAGGCTCTACTCGAGACAGAATCTTTCGATTTTGTAATTGCGAGTATGCATGGGTGTCAGGGAGAGGATTTTTATTTTGGAAATTTCTTTGAAAACAAAACACCTCTAGACGCAATGATTATATACTTACAAGAATTGTTTAGCATGATACAGATTTTTAGTGATTTTGACATAATTGGACATATAGATTTACCCAAACGTTATAATGAAGAGGTTGCAAAAATTGATATTGAACCCCTTATTCCGTATTATACACAGATCTTTAAATGGCTTATTAAGAATGGAAAAGGGATTGAACTAAATACATCAGGATTAAGACAAAATGTTGGTGTACAATTCCCTGATACAATAGTTCTTAAAACATACTATGAATGTGGTGGGCGGATTATCACACTAGGGTCTGATTCTCATTCAGATAACACCCTTTGCAAGGATTTTGATACTGCACTGAGTATCTTATCTACAATTGGATTTGATTCAATATGTACATTTAGAAATCGTGAAGTTCGTTATCATCCTATAGAAGACTTGATATCCTATTATGAAAAAACTTACTAATCTAAAATGAATATTGGTGCAATATCCACTATTTGATTGTATATATTTCAGTTTGAAATTGTATATCATTGTGGTAAAATTAGAACGGTGAAGATATAATACACATCTGAGAGGTGTAATAATGAAAGAAAATGGGATAGTTCAGATAGTTCAAAAGAAGCTTGCAGTGTTGATTGATGCTGATAACGCTTCTCCGAAAATTATAGAGGGTCTCCTCGATGAGATTGCAAAATACGGTATTGCTAGTGCTAAACGTGTATATGGTGATTGGACTAGTCCTAATTTGCTAGGATGGAAAGAAGTGTTACTTGAAAATGCACTGAATCCTGTTCAGCAATTTAGTTATACCTCAGGCAAAAATTCAACTGACAGCGCATTAATCATTGATGCTATGGACCTACTTTATACTGAAAAACTTGATGGGTTTTGCATAGTTTCAAGTGACTCAGATTTTACACGATTGTGTTTGCGACTCAGAGAATCTGGCATGCTTGTTTATGGTTTTGGTGAAAGTAAAACGCCAAAAGCATTTGTAGGTGCCTGTGATAAGTTTATCTTTACGGAAATCTTAATGCGGGATGAAAAGAATTATGCAAGATATCCTATTACAATGAAGCAACTTCAAAGTGATAAAAAGTTGGTTTCATTATTAGTAAGTGCTGTTGAAGCATCAGCAAATGAAAATGGATGGTCCCATCTTGGAAGTGTTGGTCAAAATATTGCCAATAAAGCACCAGATTTTGATCCGCGTAACTTTGGTTACAAAAAGCTTTATGAATTGATGAAAGCAACCAAGTTATTCCAAATTGATGAACGATCAAATGACAATTCACCTGCCAAAGCAGTATATGTTAGATTAAAAAAATAATAACTTACAATATTAAAATAGCTTGCATACCACAAGCTATTTTTTTGTGTCCAAAAATATAACCC
>LQAE01000154.1_pt1 | contig 26825 bp, 33 predicted proteins | sample 1535771 | NCBI WGS metagenome assembly LQAE01 (sample SAMN04331582, study PRJNA305678) | bioreactor metagenome | isolation source: bioreactor_1 inoculated with Wadden Sea sediment 1st replicate of a... | place: Germany:Bremen
GGGCGGTCTTTTACTTAACGGCTACGCAAAAAGTGACCGCTTCAGAGTTAATTTCACTGTTGGGGATAACCTTGTCATGGCATTGTGCGGACAGGTTCCACTCCTTATTTTTCAAAAGCTGATCAGATGCTGAATACATCTTGCCGAGATCACAATCTATCAGCTTTCCCAGCCCCGAAATATCCTGTAGCCAGTGAAGCGTTGCCCGTTCACTGGCCGGTCGACACATACGGCCGATAATACTGCCGGCAGCCGCCTGCCAGGATCACGGTTTTGACGTCATCCCGGATCAGGGTATAGCGGGTATGGCGGTCAATGTCCGAAAACGTCATCGGCTCCCAGGCTTCAGGGAGTTCTTTGCCCGGTGTCAGGGCTGAAAAATGTCCCATTCCCAAAGAATCGGCCTGACCCGTGGAAAGAACTCCTCATAAGAAAACGATCATTGTCAGGAGTATCTGTGCCCATTTTTTCATCATGATGTCCTTGATCCTTCTGTATTTCTATGGGGAGCGGTCATTTATCCCGGTTGAGTCAATCTGTGACATGACAAGCCCGTCCCTTGAGGTTAAAGAAAAATTTTAGCCCTTTCCTGATGGTGGGGGAGAAGATCTTGGGGGACAGAAACGTGCCGGCCACCCGTTTGTTGATCTCAGCAATGGTGGGATAGGGGTGGATGGCACCGGCCAGGGTGGACAGTTTGACATTGCCGTTGAACGCGGCCACCCATTCGCTGATCAGGTTGCCGGCACCCGGGCCCAGGATCTGAACACCGATGGGTTTTTCCTTTTCATCCACCAGCAGTTTGATGCTTCCTTCCGTTTCCCCTTCGGCCAGGGACCGGTCATTGTTCTTGAAGGCTTCGGTAAAAACGGCATAGTCGATGCCCGCTTTTTGAGCCATGGTTTCATTCATGCCGATGCTGGCCAGTTCCGGGTCGGTGTAGGTCACCCAGGGCAGCCAGGTGTAGTTGACCTTCCGGGGAAGGCGAAACACGGCATTGGCAATGACAATGCCCCCTTCATACCCGGCCGCATGGGTGAACTGATACCCGCCGGTCACGTCCCCGGCCGCATAGATATGCTTGTGCCGGGTGCGCAGCCGGTTGTCCACGGGAATACCGGTCCGTTCCACAGGGAGATCAATGCTCTCCAGACCCAGGCCGCCGGTGTTTGGGGACCGGCCCATGGCCACCAGCAGGGTGTCGGCTGCCATCTGCCTCTGTTTGCCGGTATTGTCGGTGACGGTCACCCGGACCTGACTGCTGACCCGTTCCACCTGTTCAATGGACGTCTCAAGAACAAACTGAACCCCTTCATTTGCCATGATCCGCATGATGACGTCCGCCATGTCTTTGTCCTCTCTGCCCAGTATCCGGGGGGACCGGTTGATGACCGTTACCCGGGAGCCCAGCCGGTTGAAGGCCTGGGCCATCTCGATGCCGATGGGACCGGCCCCCAGGATGATCAGGGTTGGGGGCAGGGTGTCCAGGTAAAAGATTTCTTTGTTGGTCAGGTGCGGGGTGTCTGCCAGGCCCGGGATGGGGGGAACCGCCGGCGAGGAGCCCGTGGCGATAACCCATTTGGACGCGGAGATGGAAGTGCCGTTGACCTGCACCGCGTGCTCGTCCACAAACCGGGGCTGTCCGAACATCACTTTGGCGCCCAGGGTGCAGAACCGTTCTTCGGAATCGTGCTTCTGGATGGTGTCCACTACGGACCGGATCCGGTCCGCCACCTGCCTGAAATCCACCGGCGGCACCGCCACTTCCGGCAGCCCGAAACTGGATGCGTGTTGCATCTGGTGGTAGACATGGGCGGATTTGATCAGGGTTTTGCTGGGTACGCATCCATAATGGAGGCAGTCCCCGCCCAGGCGGCCTTCCTGTTCGATCAACATCACTTTGGCTCCCAGCTGGGCAGCTCCGGAAGCGGTGGTCAGGCCGGCTGCCCCGCCGCCGATGATGCCGATATCGTAATCATACTGGCTCATGATGCCCTCCTTTCCTTTTTCGGTTGATGAAACTCACCCCTTTTTTTGCCAGGAGCGGAAAACGCCCAGCAGGGCAAAAGACAGCAGCAGCCCCGGAGACAAAATGCCTTTTAAAGAATTGATCTGTGCCAGCTGGGTACCGGCGTTGACATACACCAGGGTCCCCGGCAGCATCCCCATTTGGCTGACCAGGTAAAACCGGGAGGTGCGGATGGGGGTTAGGCCCATGACCAGGTTGATGATGAAAAACGGAAACACCGGTACCAGCCGCAGGGTGAACAGGTAAAACGCCCCATCTTTTTCAATGCCCTGGTTGATGGTGCGCAGTTTGTCTTTGTATCGTTTCTGGACCCAGTCCTTTAACACAAACCGGGACAACAGAAACGCCAGAGTGGCGCCAATGGTGCTGGCAAAGGAGATCACCACAGTACCGGTCAAAAGGCCGAACAGCGACCCCCCGGCCAGGGTCATGACCGCAGCTCCGGGCAGGGACAGGGCCGTGACCGTGACATAAATGAGCATATATAGCCCGAGGGTCATCAAGGTGTGATGGGTATAGATGTCCATCAGCCATGCATGCCGGGATTTGAAATATGACAGGGACAGAAATTGCCCCAGATCATATATGAAAAAAAGCACCACCAGGATGATGGCGGCACATGCCATCATCCATTTGAATGCTGAAGGTTTCATGAAATCCTGCCGTTCGCTGTTTTCATGGGTTTCCGTTTATATGATTCGCATGCTTTTCCTGTCTGTTGTGCCGGGATCAGGCAGATGCCTGGGTCATCCATTCCCGGATTCTTTCCCGGTCACTGTCTGCCATAGCCGTGATGTGCAACGTTGAATGATGCCCGCCCCGGACCGGTTCGGTATGGATACACTTGGCATAGATATCATCAAAACAGTGGGCTTCCAGGCAGAAATCAAAATTGAGTTTCACATCGGTCAACGGGTCAATGGCAGTGGCGGTCTGAATGATCATCTGGGTTTCATCCAGGGCCACGGAGGCGCCGGTCAGGGGAATGAGATCCAGTTTTTTGTCCTGTATAAGCCAGCAGTGAATCGGAATCTGGATCTCCAGCAGCGGACCCGGAGACGCCGTCACATCCAGGGAGATGGCCTGACCGTCCATATCAATGGCGGACACCGAATAAAATACCAGGGGTTTTTTCATGCCTTTCATCATCAGGGTTTTGGGAGGATCTGCCTGGACCTGTGCCTGAACCGACTTGTAAGTGGATTCGCCGATCAGCACCTGTCCGCCGATGCTGTTGGATTCGATCCGGGCCGCCTGATTGACGGTTTCTCCGACAATCCCGTATTTCATTCTCAGGTCCGATCCGATATTGCCCACAATCACGCTGCCGGTATTGATACCGATGCCCATTTCGAGAGCGGGATATCCTTCCTCCGTGAGTTCCTCGTTGAGGCGGGCCAGGTGGTTCTGCATCTCGATGGCACAGGCGACCGTCCGCTGGGGATCGTTTTCATGGGGATCCGGCGCACCGAACAAGGCCAGGATTGCATCTCCGATGATTTCGTCAATCATGCCGTCATAATCCAGGATAATGGAAGACATCTGCTTGAGATACCGGTTGAGCAGCTGAACCATCTGTTCAGGATCACGGGATTCCGAAAGGGCGGTAAATCCCCTCAAATCAGCCATGAGCACGGTGACGGTCTTCCGGGTGCCGCCGATCTGCCGGCCTTTGTCGGAAGAGAGAATCTCTTCCACCACTTTTTTGGAAAGATACCGGCCAAAGGTCTCTTTGATGAACCGGATCAGCTGGAGCCGCTGATCCGATACCCTGATGATGCGTTCAAGCATCTTTGCCCGGGTGGAGACAATGGCCTTGATTTCATCGGGCGTGTCTGTCGGCAGATCAATGACATTCGCCTTGGAAAAATCCGTTTCGATCTGCCGGTTGGCAAGGGTAATTTGCTCCAGAGGATCGATGATTTTCCGGGTCAGAAAGTGTTTCAGGCTCACCACCATGAAGACAACGATGATGCCCACCAGCGAAATGATCCGGATGGCATACCAGAACAGCTCCAAGGGGCCGGCCCCTTCAGCCAGCCACCGGTAACCCAGAGATCCTAGCAGAAGAACCGTTTCGATAAACAGAATCCGCCAGAAAACCCCCATGACCAGGATTTCACGGACGCCGGTTCTTTTTCCCTTTTTGTTTGGCATGATCGTCCGTCTCCATAGAGCGTTGTTGGATTTCTTTTCATTTGAAACAGCGGGATCAGATCATTTTTTTCAGCCTTTGAATGTTGTCTCTGGCAAATTCAATGGTCGGGTCAATTTTCAGGGCCATTTCATAGAATTTGACTGCCAGTGCCGGTTCTCCCAGTTCCCGGTAGTTGGAGCCGATGTTGGCATAGTTGATGGCCTGGGACGGGTCGATTTCCACAGCCTGTTCGAAGCAGGTGATAGCCTTGTGGTGGTTTTTTTGCAGAAAATGGCATACCCCCACGGTGTTGAGCAGGTCCGGGCGCTGGTCATCCACGGCCAGGCCCCGGGTGCAGATTTCCACAGCCCTGTCATACTTTCCCAGATCCTTGAGGCAGGCCCCCATGTGGGAACAGATATCCGGCAGGTTCTGCAGGACCGGTTTCCTTTCCATGGCGGCTTCAAATTCCGCCAGCGCGGTGGGATATTCTCCGATGGCATTGTATACCAGGCCTTTGTAGAAACGGGTGTAATATTTGTCCGGCAGGGCGGTTTCCAGGGATTCCAGCCGATCCAGGGCCTGGATGGGGTCCAGGGTCTCGGTGATGAGCCGGGCTGTGAACATGCCCACACTGGCAGAAACGGCCCGTTCCCGGAAATGGGCGCCCGGGATGATGGTGTAAAAGGCCGGGATATCCAGCTCCGGATGCCGGGTGTCAATGGCCAGGACTTGATATGCCTGTGTCTGGAGGACCGAAGTCAGGGTTTCCACCTCTTTTCGGATATTATCGTCTGAAAGGTCGGGCAGGTCGGCCAGGGTCACCAGGGTGTCGGGATGGGTGATGTAGGCGGCATCCTTGATGCAGGTGAATTTGGGCAGGCCCGAGGCCACGTAATTGGATCCGGTATTGAAATCACCGGCCAGCTGAGCCACCTCCGTCAGGGCACGGCTCATGGCTTTCTGAGGATCGGGCGAGGTACCTGCGGTCCATACGATCTCGCTTTTTTCAGGAAAGGTGGCAGGGTCCCAGGCCAGAACCCCGATGGTGGGGATGCCCGTGCCCAGAGAAAAGTCAGACGCAAAAATCTGGATACCGCAGGCTTTGTATTTGGCCAGCATCTCTTTGACCAAAGGGTCGGTGAATGTGTCGGTGCGGATTCCCGGCACCTTCAGATTCCCGTGGCTCACTAGAGAGGAGGTGTGCCGCTCCACCAGTTCGCACAGCCCCTGAATCAGGGCTTCTTCATCGCAATTGCCTGCACACGGGCCGTTGAACTCGTTGATCATGTAAAACCAGTTGAACGGGATCAGCACCTCTTTTTTAAGGGTCAGGTTATATCCTTGGGTCCATTGAAGGGTCAGATCGTCGAATATGGGCTTGATTTTCAGGGCCTCTGTTTCATTATCTTGCACGGACCGGATGATCTGGTCAAAGGGAAGGGCTGTGTCGCTTAAGTTTTTGGGCCGGGTTTCGAAAAAATGGCTGGGGGTTTTGGCAAAGGAAAAAAAACTGAACCGTTCCGCCAGCTCCATGACCGCGCTGGCTTCAGCCTGGGCCAGGGTTCCGCCCTTGCCCATTTGTTTGCTGGTGCCGATGACTTCCCTGGCATGGGCCCCGCATTCACTGAAAAACACCGGAATGTTCAGGCGGCCGTTGTCGATGCGCCGGGTCCGGCTCAAAATATCCAGCCCGGCTTTGGCGGCTTTTTGTTTGAACAGCGCCACGGTTTTTTCCGGGGAGATGATTTTGTCCTGGTCATAGGTGTAGCCTTTGACCGCATTCTTGAGTTCGATTTTATAGGTCATGACAGTCTGTTTCCTGATTCAGAATTAAATGAATGGACCGGTGCCGGTCACAAAAGTTTAGGGTATAGTAAATCCGGATCTCCGGTCATTCCAGAAGTGTGATTTTATCGCCCACGCGGATGGTGCCGCCGGTGAGAATTTTTCCAAATACCCCTTCTTTGGGCATGATGCAGTCACCGGTACGGTAGAAGATGGCGCATTTTTTGTGGCATTTTTTACCGATCTGGGTGACCTCCACCAGGGCGGTGTCCCCCAGCCGGACTTTCTGTCCGATTTTCTGGGCTTTCCAGTCAATGCCGGTGGTAGCGATGTTTTCGGCAAAATCCCCGAAATTAAGGACAAAGTCCGGGGTGCTGACGGCATCGATGCTCTCGGATGCCAGAAAACTGATCTGCCGGTGCCAGTCACCGGCATGGGCATCCCCCTGGATGCCGTGGTTTTCCACAAGTTCTGCCTGGTTCACACATTGTTTGGTGGTGCCTTTTTTTTGCTGACGGCAATGGAAACGATTTTCACGCAAAGGCCTCTTTTTGTATATGGTTATTATGACAAAAGATTATATCACATTGTGGCAGTAGATTCAATACCCGAGTTATTTCCGAAAACCATACCCACCGGTTCTGTTTTTTTAGAGAATCGTTTTCCGGGCAGCCGTTACAATGGGTTTTGCGGAAGGCAAGGGGTCATGGCCGGATCGATCCGGTTTTTGGCGGACGTCTGCGTATCGGTCCACACATGCATCAATGGATTCCGCCAGTCCCGCCGGCAGGCGGGGGGGGGTGAACGCCTGCTGGATGCCAGCCTCCAGGCAGGCATCCAGAGCAACCATCTGCCGGCAGGCCGGGCAGGACCGAAGGTGGTCCGTCACCTCGGGATTTTCCGGCATTCTTCGGCCGGCAAGGGGTTTCATCCACGCTAGAAATTCTTCGCAGTTCATGGGTCAGGTGGGTTCCGTTTCAAGGCTGATCTGAAAGGCATGCCGACGTTTCTGCACTCTTTTCAGCAGGATGGTCTTTAATCGTTCTTTTGCCCGGTTCAGGCGGGACATAACCGTGCCCACGGGGATATCCAGAGCCGCTGCAATCTCTTTGTACGGCAAATCCTCCATGTAATACAGGGTCAGAATCTCCTTGCAGGCCGCCGGCAGCACCTCAATGGACTGATTCACCAGCCGGATGTCCGCGGCCAGGGAAAGCCGGTCATCGGTGTCGATTGTGTCCGCACAGGCTTTGAGGTACATTATGTAATCGGTTTCCCGGCGCTGATGTGTTTCGGCATCTGTCCGGCAGGTCTTCAGAAAATTGTTTTTCAGAATTTTCAAAAGCCAGGGTTTGACCCGGGATGGGTCCCTGAGCTGGAAAAAATGTTTAAACGCCATCAAATAGGTTTCCTGCACAAGGTCATGGGCATCAAACACATTGCCGGTGTATTTGAGAGCCAAGTTGTATAGCAGTGACATATGGGGATATGTCAGGGTCTTGAACCGGTGCCTGTCAAGTTCCTCTTTTTTTTCAGATGTCATGTTATCATCATCCTGATCTCGCCTCCTTGGGATATAACATAATCAGGAGATGCATCAATTCAATCTTTTTTATAATCTGAAGACCGATCACGGTCCGGTTTTATTCCCGGATTTTCATTTGCCGGTTCCAGGTGGACCATCACATCGATGATTTTGGGGTACCGGGCTATCAGAGCCTGCTTGACGGTTTCGGAAATCTCATGACCACGGCGCACGGTCATCTGTCCATCCACCTCCAGGTGAAGGTCCAGGTGAAAAAACCGCCGATTTTCCGGGACCGTATCCGGTGCGTGCCCTGGACATGGGAAATCCCTTGGATCAGGGTCTGAATACTGGCCCGCTCTTTCGGGGACATTCCCTTGTCTGTCAGCTCGGCCAGGCTGTCGCCTAAGATATCGATCCCCACCTTGATAATGAAGACCGATACCAGGATGGCGGCCACCGGATCCAGAAACGCCAGTTTCGGGGAGATGAGCCCGGCGGTCACCGCCACCAGCACCGGGATGGAGGACAGGGCATCGGTGCGGTGGTGCCAGGCATTGGCTTTTAAAGCCGAGGACCGGTTTGCCACGCCGGCGGCAAATGTGATGCGGTACAGAATTTCCTTGACCAACAGGGACAGCAGGGCGCGGCCAGAACAACAGGCTGCGGCTGGGGGTGGGATGGCTGCATCAGGCAGACAATGGCATTGGTTCCGATGCCTGCGGCCACCCCTAAAAGGATTAGACTGATGACAATGGTGACAAAGGATTCGATTTTTTGGTGGCCAAAGGGGTGGCAATCGTCCGGCGGCGCGGTCCAGTAACGGACCCCGAACAGGATCACCACATCCGAGGCCGTGTCGGAAAAGCTGTGCAGCGCATCCGCCACCACCGCCTGGCTGCCGCCGGTCCATCCGATAACCAGTTTGATCATAGACAGGGCGACATTGGCCAGCAGCCCGATCCAGGTGATTTTTTCGATTTTTTTCTGGTTTCAATGTCAGCACGCATCACTTAAATCCAGTAATGCCGGGTTTTGGTAAATCATGTCAATAAATTTCAGGTTGGCCTTTGGAAGGGCAAATTCCCGGATCTGTGCCGGATAGATCCATTTATAATCCACCGGCCCGTCCAGAACCACCTCTCCGGACACATAATCACAGAAAACACATCCATTCAATTTTAAAATGGGTATAGGCATGCCTGATCCGGGTCAGAAAATCCGAGACCTGGACGGTAAGCCCGGTTTCCTCCCTGATTTCCCGGACACAGGCATCGGTGGCAGTTTCATTTTTTTTCACTTTGCCCCCGGGAAACTCCCACAGCCCGCCCAGAAGGCCGTCAGGCCTCCTGCGGGTGATCAGCAGTCTGCCCTGTTTGATCACAATGCCGGTGCTGATGTGGTGACAAGGCGTTTTTTTCGTGTCAGTTTCACCGGAAAATCCATGGCTCGTGATTCCTTTTTCGCACAGCAAAAAAGGGTAAGGGGGCAGGCGGTGCAGTCCGGGGCGGACGGGGTGCAGACCAACGCCCCCAGCTCCATGACCGCCTGGTTGAACGTACCGGGATCAGACCGGTCCAGAAGGGTGTCTGCCAAAGGCTGGAACCGTTTATGGGCGGAACTGTGGTTCACGGGCGTGTCCAGGCAGAACAGCCGGGCCAGGACCCGTTTGACATTGCCGTCCACCACGGCCCGGGGCCTGCCAAAGGCGATGCTCATCACGGCAGAGCCAATGTAGGCCCCACCCCGGCAGGGCCTTGAAATCAGCAAACCGTCCCGGAATCCGGCCGCCGGACACTTCCACCACCTGTCGTGCCGCCTCATGCAGGTTTCTGGCCCGGGCATAATACCCCAGCCCTTCCCATTGCTTGAGCACTCTGTCCAGGTCCGCTTTCGCCAGATCTTTCAGGGTGGGGAACGCGGCCAGGAACGCCAGAAAATAGGGGGTCACGGTCTTGACCTGGGTCTGCTGAAGCATTACTTCAGATACCCAGATATGGTAGGGGTCCTGGGTGTCCCGCCAGGGGAGGCGGCGTTGATGGGCCTGGTACCAGTGCAACAGACACTGCTGAATTTTTGACCTCGTTGCCGGGTCCACTGGAGAAATGGGCTGTTGGGAAACAGGGGTATCAGGGGACGGTGTCATGTTTTTTGTCATGAATGAATTTCCTGTGTGCGGTAGGAATCGGGTTTGGCCTTTCGAAACGGCTTGAACCGTTTGACCCGGGTTGCCAGGAGCGAAATCCGGTTATCCGGAGTGGTCTTTCCGAACCGGATCTGAACGTACAGGTCAATGATTTCCTGTGCTTCCGTCTCCAGATCGGGCCGCAGGCGTTTGATCTTCTTCAGAAAATTCACGGGACCTTGATCCGGGGATTTTTCCAGGCCGACTGTTGCCATTCGTTTGCAGAAAAGGGCATACGCCTCTGCCACGGGATGTTTGGTTGTTTTCGAAACAGGCGGGGATAAAATCGGAAAACAGGGCAGCCACCAGCAGAGTCAGGCCCGCCAGCACCAGGCTGATCCGCCATGTGCCCCTTGTGGTGTCCAGTCCCAGCCGCCCCAGCCAGGCCTTCTGGGTGGCAAAGGAATACCCGGTGAACCAGGCTTCCCATTTAAGATTTGCCGCATCCAGCAGAAATGACAGTTTTTTGAGAACAGGAATCGTGCCGGGATCTGTGGCAGTATAGGAGGAGGACCCGTCCGGATTCTGTTCCAGGCGCCGGGGAGCCACCACCAGGGTGGGATCCACCCGGATCCATCCGGAATTCGGAAGAAACACCTCCACCCAGGCATGGGCAAAGGACTGGCGCACCGTGATATAGTTGCCGTATGGGTTGAGTTCCCCGCCCAGGTATCCCCCCACCACCCGGGCCGGAACTTTCAGCGCATTCATCATGAACGCCAGGGCCCCGGCATAATGCTCGCAGTATCCCTGCCGGGTTTTCAGCATAAACTCATCCACGGGGTGTCTGCCGCCCCGGGGAGGGGTCAAGGTATAGGTGAAGCCCTGTTCCCTGAAAAAAGCCAGAATCCGCTCAAGTTTTTCCCGGGGATTTGGCAGGTCTTGTGCCAGGGAAATGGCCAGAGCCCGGGTGTCGGGGTTGCGGTCTGAAGGCAGGGATACCGGGGCCGGCGGTGGGAATTGGTCCCGGCCGGGTCCCTTACCGGGCCGGTCTATGCCGGGCAGGTCCGGGTTTGACGCGGTCCGGTAGACAAGTTTCCGGGTCACGGGCCGGAATCTCAAGAGGGTGAAGGCCGATGTCAGGCGGGACCCCGGCGGTGGGTCCACCGGCCGGTCCAGGGCAAACAGCCTCCGGCTGGCATGGGGTTCCAGAACCATGGTAGCAGTCACCGGAACGCTTGAATTGGGCAGTTCCGGATCGATAAACCCTGGCCGGTCCGCCGGAAGCCACTGGGTTCCGTTGAACCGCTCAAACACAATCCCCCGCCAGTACAGGCCGCCGATCCGGGGAAGGGGGACGTCAAAATCTGCCCGGAACGCCACGGACGGGTCCTGGGTCATGCGGGAGATGCTGCCCGGACTCAGGATTTCCGAAAACCCGGATCTGCCGGTTTCCGGGGCTTCCATGACAAACAGGCCCTGCTGAAGCCTTGGAAACAGCAAAAATAGCGCCACCATCAGGGGAATGGCCAGAGCCATGATCCGCCCGGTCAGGGAAATGCAGGACCGGAGCGTCCCCTGGGGGTGATTGATGCGTACTAGGGCCACGGTGGTGACAAACACGCTGATAAACACATACAGCATGATCCACAGGGATTCTGACCGGAACAGGCTGGTGATGATGATGAAATAGGTGAGCAGCACCGTGATCATCCGGTGGCGGTGGGTGGTCATTTCAAAGGGTTTGATGCCGGCCATCACCGCCATGAGCCCCACAAAGGCATCCGCCCCGATCTGAACCCGGAAGGTGGCCAGAAGCCCTGCGATCCCGGCAAAAACCAGCACATGCCGGAGGATGGGGCCGGGCACCGGCCAACCAGTGTCAAGCCGCACCAGCATATACAGCCACATGAGCATGCACCAGACAATGATCCACAAAGGCAGGTCCGGGATATGAGGGGCCATGGCCACGGCAAGGGCCAGAATGACGGGAATCACTTGGCGGGCCTGGTCTTTCAAACGTCAGGTTCCTTCTTCTTAAACAGGGCCAGGGCCTTGAGACAATGGTGACGGTGCCCGGGACCGGGCCGGGGGCATCAGCTGGCCCGGCAGTTTCAGCCCATAAGCGATGTTCTGGCGGTTGGCTGACACCACCATGCGGCACAGCCGGGACAGTTTGTATTCCGTGTCCGGGGAAGGGATGGCATCAAAATCCAGCAACAGGTCTCCCCCGGCCCCGGCTGTGAAATGTTTGACAAACACCCCCTGCCCCCGGGATACCGCTTTCCAGTAGATGCGCCCCACATCCTGGCCGGGCTGGTACACGGACAAGCCCTGGAAATCATCGGGTCCGGCATCCCGGCCGGCAGCGGCCCCGGCCGGAAGACCGTGTCCGTGTCTCTGGCCGTCATTGCCCTCGGCCGGGGCCGGATATACCAGGCAGCTCACGGAGAGCGGGATCCGGGTCTGGAGCCGGAACAATCCAAAGGGATAGACCGATGACAGGGTCAACGGCCCGGGGGTGATAATTCCCCGTGTCGTTGTTTTCAAAGGAAGTTGAATTCGTTTTATTTCATCCTGGCCAAGAGAGGTTTCCAGCCGATCAGTCTGTTCGGGCAATGCCAGGGTCAGGCCCGCCCTTTCCGGGCCGTTGGACCGAGCCTCCAGAATGAACCGGGCGGTATCGCCCGCAAACACCGGGGGTGCGGAGACAAAGACAATGCCTATCCCCGTCAGGTTGTTCCGGGAGTGGAACAGCGAGATCAGGGCCATGCCGCCCAGCAGAAATACCAGGATGAACCCGGCATTGTTGTTGTAGTTGACGGAGCCGGCCATCATGGCGCCCAGGATGACGAGAAACAGCAGGCCGTGCCGGGTGGGGCGAAAGGAAAGCTGTTTTTTGTCTATGATCATGGACATGTGATGGAGAGGGCCGCCCGGAATTATACCGGGACCGGCACGGTTTTCAACAGGTCCATGAGCCGGTCCCGGGAAAACTCGAAACCGTCCCGACCGGATTTTAGCCGGTGCCCGGCCACCCAGGGCAGCATCTGTTGGAGGTCTTCAGGCAGGGTGTGGTCACGGCCGTGCAGATACGCCCAGGAACGGGCCGCCCGGGATAGGGAAAGACCGGCCCGGGGGGACAGTCCCACCTGGAATTCCCCGGAAGTCCGGGTGAACGCCAAAATGTCCTGGAGATAGGCCAGAAAGGTGTCTGACACATGAACCTGGTCCACCGCGTTCTGGATGGCCAGCACTCGTCCGGCATCCAGAAAGGGCGTCAGTTCGGTCATGGCCGGTTCCGCACCGATGCCTTTCAATATCTGCTTTTCCGCGTCCCGGTCCGGGTATCCCAGATGGATGCGCATGAGAAACCGGTCCATCTGTGATTCGGGTAACGCAAAGGTCCCAGCCTGTTCCATGGGGTTCTGGGTGGCAATGACAAAGAACGGGGCTTCCAATGCACGGGTCTCGCCCTCGATGGTCACCTGCTGTTCTTCCATGGCTTCCAGTAAAGCGCTCTGGCTTTTGGGGGTGGTCCGGTTGATCTCATCCACCAGAAACACCTGTGTAAAGATGGGGCCGGGATGAAAGGTGAAGGTGGCCGCGTGCTGATCAAACACCGACATGCCCAGGATATCGCCGGGAAGCAGGTCAGAGGTGAACTGCATGCGCTGAAATTTCAAGCCCAGGCTTTTGGCAAGCACCTTGGCCAGGGTGGTTTTGCCGATGCCCGGCAGGTCTTCGATGAGCAGATGGCCCCGGGCAAAAAGGCAGGCCAGGGCCAGGCGGATCTGGGGGTGTTTTCCCAACACCACCGTGCTCACCTGGCCGACGATTTTTTCAAATTCCCGGGTCATCATGGGAACGGTTCTCCTGTCTGATTCATGCGGATGGCCATTTTTCCCAGGACCGAATCAGCTGGATAAAGGTCCGGACCCCGATGCCGGAAGGGCCTTTGGGAATATAGGATTTTTCAGTGAAATTCCAGGCCGTGCCCGCGATGTCCAGGTGGACCCAGGGGGTGTCCCCCACAAATTTGGACAGATACGCGGCCGCGGTGATGGTACCCGCGGGTTTGCCGCCGGTGTTCTTGATATCCGCCACCTTGGATTCGATCTGCTTGACATAGTCTTCGTTCAGCGGCAGGCGCCACACCGGTTCCCCGGCATCCTGACCAGCTGATTCCACACGCTGGGCCAGCGCGTCGCTGTTGGACACCATTCCGGTATAATGGTGACCCAGGCCGATGATCACCGCCCCGGTGAGGGTGGCGATGTCCACCACGCAGTCGGGCTCATAGCTCTTGATGCCGTAAGCCAGGGCATCGGCCAGGATCAGACGGCCTTCGGCATCGGTGTTCACCACTTCCGATGTCACCTGGTTGACATGAGAAATGATGTCTCCTGGCCGCAGGGCCGACCCCCCGGGCATGTTGTCAGTGGCCGGTACCATGGCCACTACCCGCAGGTCCGGTTTTTCTTCTGCCACGACCGCCATGGCCGCCAGGACCGCTGCTCCGCCGCACATGTCATATTTCATCTCCTCCATGCCGGCGGCCGGTTTGATGCTGATCCCTCCGGAATCAAAGGTCAGGCCCTTGCCCACCAGCAGCAAGGTGTCGGCTTTTCTGCCGGGATCATATTCCAGGGTCACCAGAAAAGGCGGTGTGGCAGATCCCTGGTTCACACCCAGAATGCCGCCCATGCCCAGTTCCTTCATGCCCTTTTTGTCCAGACAGGTGCATGTCAGACCATGGGTTTCTGCCAGCGACTTTGCGTAATCGGCAAACGATTCGGCGGTCCATCCATTGCCCGGTTCATTGGCCATGTCCCGGGCCTTGCAGGCTGAAGCAGCCGAGTTTTCTGCCCTATTCAAAGCTTTTTGAACCGGTGCTGTTTCTTTGTCACAGGAAATCCAAACGAATGAAATACCTGGAAAATCGGTGTCTTTTTTGGATGTCTGCCGGTATTTGGCAAACTGGTAATCTCCCAGCAAGATGCCTTCTACCAGGGCTTCCGTTGTCTTATCCAGGGGCACATCCGGAATTTGCGGCAGGCAGACCACCAGGGTGATGGTCTTGGTTTTTTGCAGGTTTTGGCAATGTCTCCGCCCCGCTTGCGCAGGGTGTCCAGAAATCCGGAAATGTTTTTTTGCGCCTCTTCTGTTTCCAGCCCCAGGACCAGGATCCGTTTCCCTCCGGTCTTTTTGGGGCTGTCTGCCGGTGTTGGATAAAAGAGAAGCTGATCCGTGGTCTTGCCAGTAAAATCGTTCAACGCAAATGCGTTCTCCACCTGGGCTTGAACTGTCGGATCACATAAAGGCGGGGAATCTTTCTGATGAAAGGCAAAATAAACCACCAGATCGGATTCAAACGTATCCACCGGCTTTTGTGTTAAGGCCAATCGCTTGTTTTTCATGGGGGACTCCATTGTTTGGGATCATGCATCCATTTTCTAAAATGTTATTGTATTTATCATATGTCCAGGGATATGTCAGCTGTTTCAGCGAATGTTTTCAACGGGAAAGTTGAAAATCCATTGACTTTCAGAAGGGTTTCCTATTCTATATTCAGTAAACCGGATATTCGAAAACCCACCCCCCTGCTGATTCGATTTATGTCGGTTCAGTATTGGAAAAGACGTGAAACAGGAGAACAAGGAGACAGATAATATGGAAAAGATGAAAGTACGGGATCTGATGGTGTCAACAGATAAATTCCCCAAAATTTCAGAAACCGCCACCCTGTTTGAAGCGCTTTCCGCTCTGGAAAAAGCTCAGAAAGCTTTTTTGTCCGGGGAAAGCCAGCAGCGGATACTGCTGGTGGAAAATGAAAAAAACAGGTCATTGGAAAAATTTCTCCCATTGATCTATTCAAAGGACTGGAAAAAAAATACAACAAGGTGAACGTGGAGGAAACCCTTGCTAAATTCGGCCTTAAATACATCTGGAGTACCATGCAGAAAGAGTATGACCTGTGGGAAAGTCCGTTTAAGGACCTATGCCGAAAGGCAGCTGATGTCCATGTCAAGGATTTTGCGAAGATCCCCAATGAAGGACAGACCGTGGATGCCAAAGACACCCTTTCCAAATGCTTTCATCTGTTTGTGGTCAACCGTCATGACACCCTGTTTGTGATGGAAAAAAACGAATTCATCGGTATGCTCAGATTTTCAGACGTATACAGAGAAGTGGCCCAGACAATGAAAGAGTGCAAACTCTGATGAGGTAATCAGAATGGCAACGCAAAGCTTTTTTGTCATTTTTCAAACGGGGCAGGCACTTCCTGCAATTGCTTGCCTTTTTTTTCGATGATGGATTGGGCCCAGGACCGGTCGGATTGATCCGGTTCAAGTCCCTGCCGGTTGCCATTTTTATCCGGAGTGAAACACAGTTCCGTGGCAAGGGCAAAGTGATCTGATCCGAAAAACGGTAGACGGTTTACCCGGCAAACCGTGAAATGCCGGCTGTGAAAAATGTGGTCCAGAGGCCATCTTAAAACCGGATACCGAGCATGGAAGGTGTTGAACATGCCCCGGCCCACACGGGGGTCCAGAAGCCCGCTGATTTTGCGGAACAGACGGGTAGTCCCGGACCAGGCCACGTCATTCAGGTCACCGGTCACAATGACCGGGTGTGTGCAGTGTTCAAGCCGGCGGGCCACGATGATGAGTTCTGCGTCTCTTTCAGCTGATTCTTTATTCTCCGTGGGGCTGGGCGGGGCCGGGTGAAGAAAATGAATTTGAATTCTGTCCCCGCTGCGCAGCCGGACCAGCGTATGCATGGATGGCACATCTTTTTCAATGAGAAACGCGATTTCCGATTGTTCAAGGGGCAGCCGGGCATACACATGCATGCCGTAAAGGTTGTCCAGCGGACATTTGATGGTATATGGCATGCCCGATTCCAGGACATCCAGCTGATCCTGCCACCATTGATCGGTTTCCAGGGTGACCAGAATATCGGTGCCAAACTGTTCAACCAATCGGATCAGGTCTTTGGCATTCCGGTTGGGGGTCAGCACATTGGCCGTGATAATGCGAAGCCGACGGTTGGGCGGACAATCCGCCGCTGTTGTAACCTCTTTGGGCCAGACCACAGTGTAGGGAGCAATCCACCAAAGTTGCCAGGCCAGACAAACGACAGTTATCGTGATCAGCAGCGCATGAAACACCGTGTGAAAATCAAAAAAAACCACTGAAAAATGAGCAGCACGCAGGCGATTACGACTAGCTGCAGCCGGGGAAAATCCATGGACCGGATGATCCAGTGGGGATGTTTCCATAAGGGCAGCAGTGTGGCCACAAACAGTGCCAGTGTGAGAGACGTCAGAGTCGTAAACATAACAAATTGATATCAGACCTGATCCCTCAGTACAATCAAAATGTTTCTCAACCGGGTCGAGTGCAGGAAAACTTTGCCAGGAGGGGATTGTGATCCGAGAAGATGGGGTTTTCCAGTGCGTCCATATGCCGCAACGTCATATGCCGGAAATAGATGCGGTCCAGTTCAAATCCGAGAAACTGTTTGACCAGGTGGGGCCGTTCCGGCCGGGCTTGTTTCAGGCCCAGGTTCCATGCCAGAGCCCTGATAATCCGGAGTCGGGAACGATTCCAGCAGTTAAAGTCCCCTGCGACAACCATCGGGCCGGTATGGTGCTGCAACGTTTTGATCAGCCGGGAAAATTCCCATTCATACCAGGCCCGGGAAGTAAAGTTCATCGCATGCACATTGACTACCAATAGTAGATCGCCGGTGTCGAGCCAGTACCGGGTCATGAGCAAGTTTTTCCGGGTGGTGAGCATGGTTTCCCGGGCCAGGGACATGACATCGGTTTTGGTGTGGATATCGGCGGTGGCCGCTGTCAAAACCCCGAAAAGGACCCGCCGGATCTTGATATTGGCGGCGGCCGCATAGGACAGTCCGGCCACTGAAACCAGATTGTCCGGGAACACAGCTTCCTGGAACATCAGTATATCGATGTCAAACTGTCGGATCCAGTTTCGGATCATGGTATCGAACTCCGGCTTCAGATTCTCCTTGTGAACGTTCCAACAAAGGATACCGAAATCGGAAGGAATGATCTTGTTTTCCAGGATCAAAGGGGACCGAAGTAAAGAAAAGTCCGGTTTGAACATTTCGTCAGATCCCTGCTGTGTCAGAGCAATGGCGCAAATACGCTCATGAGGTTTTCACTGATCCGGCGCCACCGTCCGGCCGGCGGCATGCGGCTGGTACAATCGGCGATCAACTGAGTCATCCAGGTGGCACATTCATCGATAATGGATTCGGAATAGGCAAAACAGACCACTTCATAATTAAGAAACAGGCTGCGCTGGTCAAAATTGGCAGATCCCATCATGACCCCCCGGCGATCGAATAAAATGGCTTTGGCATGAATCATCCTTTCGGAATACAGCAACACTTTCACCCCCTTGCTTTCCAATTCCCGCATAAAACCGGACCGGCTCAGATCGGCGATCAGGTGATTGGAGCTGGCCGGAGTGATCAGCCGGACATCCACACCCCGGTGGCAGGCAATGACCAGGGCCTGCATCAGGCTTTTGTCCGGGACAAAATACGGCGTGACAATCCAGATGCGCTCTTGGGCCGAAAAAACAGCAAACAGGAGGGCTTCGTATAACGCGTCACTTTGGATATCCGGTCCGGAGGGCACCACCTGAAGAGTGGCCTCTCCCGTCGCATCCGGAAAAAAATCCGGCATGGCCAGTTTTTCTGCGGCCGTATGGTTCCAGTCCTCGGAAAAAATTTCCCGATAGTGGAATACTGCCGGTCCCTGGAGGAAAAACAGGATATCTTCCCAGCGCTCATCATAAGGGGAAGGGCCTATATATTCCCTGGAAATATTCATACCGCCGGATAAAACGGTGTAATCGTCAAAAATGAAAATTTTCCGATGGTTTCTCAAATTGATGTAATTCTGAAACGGCCGGGTCAAAAGCGGCATGTAAAACGCCACCTGTCCTCCGGCTCTTTGCAGGCTCCGCAGAGGCTTTCGGCGAAAGTAAAGAGGCAGTGATCCGATACAGTCGATGAGCAGCTTTACCTGCACCCCCTGGGAGGCTTTCCGGGCCAGGGCGGACAGGATATTTTTTCCTGTGGAATCTGACCTGAGGACATATGTGGAGATGAGAATGGTTTCCCGGGCTGATTCAATCTGATCCATAAGTATGTTATAGGCGTTGACTCCGTCGGTATGAAAGAAAAACCGGTTCCCAACGGTGGCGCCGGCAATCCCGTTGTTTCGAAGAACCATGTCGATGTGGGTGGCTTCCTGATCTGGTATTTCCCCTTTTTTTGCCAGCTTGAGCGCCGTTTTTGTCTGTCGTTTGAGCTTTCGGCTTCTGAATATGAAATAAAGCGGCACGGCCAGATAAGGCAACAGAATAATGGCCAGAAGCCATGCGATCATGCTGGGAGGCTCTCTGCGCTGATACACCATGTGCCCCAGGGAACCCAGAATCAGTATCCCGGCCAGAATTGCGGAAGTCTGTACCAGGATGAAATAAAATACATTGTCACTCATCCGGTAATTGAACCATACCCCCTGAAAAATATCAACCCGGATCGATCCGCGCCGGCCGGCCCGGCAGCAGACCGGTGGAGGAGAAGCGTCTCTCCGATATGACGAAACCGTTTGAGGGCAGGGCCCAGCCAGTCATTGCCCGTTCACAGAACCTGAATAAAAATTGGGAGTGTTGCTTGAGGAGCGGGGACCTAAATATCGTTGAATGGGCATGGAAAAGGCGGTATGAGTTTTTTGAATACAAGGAGGATGATAATGGGACGTGAAACAGTGTTGTTCAAGACGGAAGAGGAACAGGGGAACCGGCTGAAAAAGAATTTTGAGGTGGAGCTGGAGTGGATCCCGGGAACGGACGGGTCCGTAGGGGGATCCACACAGATTTCATGACTTGATTTGCGTTAAAGGGGGGTGAAATCGAATTTCTGCCCACCGATGGCGGCTTCATACATCAGGCCCCCCTTGGTATGGACGAACACGGCCAGCCCTTTGGTGTAACCGATTTCAGCCTGGGTCCCTGTGGCGGGCCCGGCACTGGCACCGGCGGTTGCCCCCTCGGTGCCGGCTTTGGCCTGGGCACCGGCGGTGATGACCACGGCGGACATGGAGGCGTCAAATTCAAAACTGCCGCTGATAAAGTCATCATAAGCCCGCTTGTCTTGAAAAAAAATGATTTCGGAAAACGCCTGACCCCCCAGCTGAAATCCCACACTCACCTTGGATAATGTGACCTCTCCGGTGATGTCGCCTTGCCGGTACACCCGGCCTTTTCCATAGGCACCGCCGACCACGATTCCCCCTTTTCCCACAGTGGGAAATACCGCATACCCATATGCACTGTTGAAAAACGGCTGAACCGCTGAAGATTTTCTGAACACGGAAATGGTCTGATCGTAATCCCCGGCAAACACCGAAAATGCATTACCGGCAATAAAAAAAGCGCATATCGTCAATACCAGGATTTTTACAGGATTCATTTTCCCTCCCTTTTTTCTATGTACCATACATTCGTTTTGTCCGAACTCCACTGAACAGTAATCCATGAGACGTGCATTTTGTCAAGGCAAATTCAACGCTGGAAACCGGGTGGCCGATGAAAAGCGTTCCACAAATCCGGGTTGGGAAGCCAGGTCGATGAAGGTCACCTGCCGGGCCATTTTCCGAACTTCCGATTCATAGGATTTGTCCAACAGGGCCATGACCGCACCGGTGCCTGCCAGATTTTCCGCAGAGATCATGTCATTTTCACACACCAAGGGCGGCAGCATTCCGATGTCACGGGCATTTTCCCAGTCAAACTTGGCACCGAACGCCCCGGTGAGAATGGTCCGGTCCACCCGGGTGACGCCGGCTTTTTCCAGTATCATCCGGATGCCGACAGACAAGGCTGCTTTGGCCAGCTGGACTTGGCGGACATCTTTGAGAATGAACTGGACATCCGTGCCCGGAAGAGTGAAGGCCCGGCCAATTCCTTTGTCGTCGCTGGTGACTCCCGGCTTGGCCGGGTCGAATTTTCCGTCTTCCCGGATGGTGCCGGTTTTCCGCATGGCCGCCAGAATATCGATCACTCCGGTGCCGCAGATGCCGATGGCCGGGGCCCGGTTGATGGTATCATGGACAATGGCACCGTTTTCCATCCAGACACGGTTGACCGCGCCGGTGGCGGCTCTCATGCCGCTGGATATCTGAGCCCCTTCCAGGGCCGGTCCGGTGGCACAGCTGGTGGCCCAGATGTTGCCGTCCTTGCAGAGCATGAGTTCTCCGTTGGTACCGATGTCGATGATCAGGGTGGTTTCTTTCCGGGTGTGGGACAGATCCCCCAGGCAGGCTGCCAGAATATCCCCTCCCAGAAATCCGGAAATCACCGGAAAAATGAATACGGGCACATTGTCTCCGGCATGAAGCCCCAGATCTTTGCAGACGGGCTCAATGGCATCCTGAAAAACCGGCAGATAAGGGGCAGTCCCCAGGGTATGGGGGGCGAGTCCAGCTATCAGGTGTTCCATGGTGGGATTTCCCACCACCGTAATCCGGTCAATGATGTGACGGCTTTGGCCGGTTTCTTCCAGGCATGCGTCGATGAGGTGGTTCATGGCCCCGGCCGCCAGTTGCTGCTGGGAAGTCAACGCATCCGGATGGTCGTTGACCGCGGAAATCCGGGAGATGACATCTTCTCCGTACCTGCGCTGAGGGTTGACCATGGCCTTGGCCGTAAGAATGGTTCCGGCTTTCAGGTCGCACATGTAAGCTGCAATCGTGGTGGTCCCGATATCAAAGGCAATACCGGTCCCAGAAGGATGCAGGCCCGGGGTGATGCTCATCACCCGTCCCTCCTCCCGGGTTACCACGGTCAAATCATGGGCATAAACCGATGGATCAGACAGCTGTGCCAAAGGATGGCGGGATGTGAAATAAATTGTTTCTGAAAATCGGGCGTCTACCGCCCGGCGAATTTTTTCTTCCCGGCTGAGAACGGTGGTGTCATCAATCGCGTTAATCGTCTCTGCCGGCACCGCAAACCGGCGTACCGCCGGATTTGTACGGAAGTTTCCCTGAATTCCGGTTTTGCCGAACACTTCGTTTCCCACCACCAGATTCTCCGGCACCGTCACCCGGAGAGGTCCCTTGAGAACGCGGGCCTGGCAGGCCAGGCGTTGGTCCGGGTCTCTTTTTTTCAACAGTTTTTTCTCTTGTTCAGTCCGGGGGGCCAGATGGTCCGGATGATCGACAATGACAAGGCATTTGCCGCACAGGCCTTTTCCTCCGCAGTCGGATCTGAGAAGGATCCCTTTGGAGAGCGCGGCCTGAAAGAGTGTGGTTCCGGCCGGTACAGTGACCCGCCGGCCGAAAGGGTCAAAAATAATTTTGCAGAGCAAATTCATGATAAATGATTTCCGGTTTTGTGTTGAAAAGTCATCAATATTCTCAATTTTGAAGTGGCTATGGTCAAGACATCAGCGCTTCACTGGCGGTTGATAAAGCAGATCACATATTGGGGTGTCCGGGGTGAACTGGTCCTTGAGCTGAGCAAGAAAGAGTTCTGCGCATGCCAAGGCGTCTGTCAGAGAATGGTGCGGCCGATATGCCGGCAGGTGGTACCGTTTTCTGGCATGGGCCAGGCCCAGTGAAGGGCTGTGTTTCTCTCCCATCCAGCGCTGAAACAGATTGGGGCGGAAAACAGGATGTTTTCTGGATTCCAGCTCCATGGTATCCACAACGGGAAATTCAAGGACATCACCAATCAGATCCGTTACGGTCTGGTTCAGAAAGTGACGTTCAATCCGACTGTAATGGGCCACGACCACCCTTCCGGCCATGGCTTGGAGCAGTTCCGGCAAAATAACGTCAAACCGGGGGCAGGTATCCATTTGGGAATGGGTGATGCCGTGAATAACGGTCTGGATTTCCGGCCGGCTCTGATCCGGTCGGACCACCCGGTACCGTGCGCCTTGGCACAGAATTCGGTCATGAAACATGGGGATGAGTCCGACACTGATGATGGCATCGGTTTGCGGATCCAATCCTGTGGTTTCCAGGTCCAGGGCCAGAAAAGGCACCTGTTTTACTGGTGTGTCACCAGCGATACTGCCAGCCTGATAAAAAGCCTTGAGACCGAAGCTTTTTGCGTTTTTTCCCAGAGTGCGGAACCGAGAGGGCCAGTCGACATCGGGCGCGAGCGGTTTTTCAGTTGGTTTGAAAATGATCATTTTTTCCGGTCCGGATGCCTGTTTGCATGGCGGGAGAGACATTGTACCGATATCTGAGAAATGACTGGGCCTGGGACACGACCTGAAAAGCGTCTTTAAGGTGGTTGCGTTCAAAGGATGACAGGCTTTCGGGAATGACATTGTTGTCCGCGGCCGCACCGGATTCTGCCTGACGGGCCTGATGGCGGATACGGATCATGCAGATCAGTTCAAGGGCATCCACCAGATCTTCGCCAACCCCTTCGGCCAGAAGGAACGTTTCCTTGACATGCAGCAGCCGGTCCCGGGTGTTGACGGGAACGGCCGCGCAGGCCAGGGCATGAACCCGGGCCAGGTCGCTGATGGGGGCGGACCCCCGGCGTTTAAGGTTAAAGGTTTTCCGGTGCTTGCCATCATGCTCCAGAACGAATTTGCGGAAAAATCCCAGGGGCGGTTTTCTGAGCAGGGCATTTCTGGCCAGACAGGCCAGAAACCGGGGGCTGTCCGGAGCTTTTTCCAATATCAGTTGCTTGAGCTGACCGGCAAACCCTGTTTTTCCGTAAATACCTTCCAGGTCAAAGAAAATCGAGGCATGGAGCAGTGCTTCCGGTTCCGGGTGGTAGATCCAGTCGGAAAAACAGGCTTTCCAGACAGACAGGGGTTGGCGCCACTGGGAATTGGTGGCCATGATATCGCCGGTGCAATAGGGATATCCGCACCGGTCAAGGCCGTCACTCAAAACCGGGCCAGGGATTCGAAATAGGGGTCATGCGCCTTGGGGTCAAACGCATCATCCAGAACAAAGGCATTGTCCTGGTCCGTCACAAGGGTCATTTCATCCCTGGCCATGGAGCCCAGTGCCAGCAGGCAGTAGGGGACAGGCGGCGGTCCCAGTTCTTTTTCCCCCAGCTGGAGCAGCCGCTGGGAGATGCTGATTCCCATCCGGGAAACGGCCGCACCGATGGTATGGGAATTGGCATCTTCGTTCACCAGCTGAATAAACAGTTGAAGGATTTTGGGGGCCATGGCTGACAGTCCGGCCACGTCAGTCTGACGAAAAATTTCCCCCACCAGATAGATCGATCCGTGGGATTCATACCGGATCAGGTCCGCCACCGTGATGACGCCCACCGGCTGGTTCCCGTCCAGTACGGGCAGGTGATGAAGGTTGTGGCGCATCATGGTGAGCATGGCTTCAAAGGCGTATTCCTCCGTTTGAAGGGTAATGATATCCGTGGACATGATCTCCCTGACAGGGGTGGTCAAAGGCAGGCCTTTTGCCGTGGCGCGTTTGCGCAGATCACGGTCCGTGATCAACCCGGCCACCGGAGCGGAATCCTGTTCTTGGGTGTTCGGCACCAGTACCAGGGACGACACCCGGTTTTCCGTCATGATCACCGCTGCCTGCTGGATGGAAATATCCGGGGAGGCCGTGACGATTTTCCGGGAAATCAGCTGGTGAATTCTGGAAATCATCAATGGATTCCGGTTTGCCTGTCCGGTTCGGTCCAGGGCGTTTTTCAACCGGAGACTGCGCTCTTCCTCCATGAAGTCGGCAAATTGGTCATAGGTGTCTGCCAGACCCTGAAACTGGGCATCCGGAATTTTATACACCAGGGTATCCTCAATGGCTCTGGCCGCATACCGGACTTTTTTGTTGCGTAAAAGAGCGAACTGGCCGAAGCATTCGCCTTCCCCCATCCGGGTATACAGCTCTCCGGAGCTGCGCAGAATCTCCACCGCCCCGCTGCGGATGAAAAACAGAAAGTGATTTGCCTGACCGGTTTTCAGGATCATGGTACCGGCCTGGAAATAGGCCACCTCGATGTGGGGCACCAGGTCATCCACCACCTGCCTGGGCAGGTTTCTGAAGGGGGGATGGGAAAACAGGTGGTCCCGGATTTCAACCAGTTCAATTTCCATATCCTGATTATAGGGACAATTCAAGCCTTGTTCAAACCTAAATTAAAAAAATTCCCCGTTTCTTTCCCATGTATTCTCTGATAAAGAGTAAATAAAAATGTTTTGAAATCGTGAAGAAAAAGGAACGGTCATGTTTTTTGTTATTACGATTCGCCGGTGGGCCGCTTGTTGATTGGCGGCAGAAAAAAACTGGAATTTATTCATTTCCCCAAAGGCAAATCCGCGGTGTCTCCGGCTTTGGACTGGGTCAATGCCCCCCGGCGGTTTGCCGACACCCTGTCCCAGCTGGACCGGTATTTCAACGGAACCCTGACCTGTTTTTCCCTGGAATATGTCCTTGAAGGCACCCCGTTTCAACACCGCGTGTGGCGTGAACTGGCCAAAGTGCCATATGGAACCACTATTTACTATGGAGAGCTGGCCCGGCGGATCGGCAATGCCAGGGCTGCCCGGGCCGTGGGCATGGCCAATGCGAAAAATCCCCTGCCCATTGTCATTCCCTGCCACCGGGTGATCGGAAAAAATGGCACTTTAACCGGATTCGGCGGCGGTCTGGATGTCAAACACAAGCTGCTGACCCTGGAAGGCCTGGACTTGCCCGGGTCAGTTCCAGGAACCTGAAAGAGGCCTTTCCTACCCGTGCCCAAGGAGATGACCCACTGGTATCTGGCAGACCGGGTGAAATGCCTCCTGCCCCAAGACTCGATCTTTTTTGAGCCGGTCCAAACGTGTGAAAACCTTTTTTTTCTGGGTGCTGTGGCACCGGATATTCCTTTTTATTATCTGTTGGGACCCCGCTCAGCCCGGGTTCAGGCGGCGGCCGAACCATTCCATCGGCCGGATGCCCGGGCACTGATGCCGGTGCTCACCTTTCTTGAACCGATACAGAGTCCTGATGTCGATGCCCGGGCTTTGTCCCTGGGTGCGGGGATCATCTGTCATATTCTGGCGGATACGGTATTTCATCCCCTGGTTTATTATCATTCAGGCATGTCCCGGGTGCATCCGGGGGCTACGGCTCGTCACCGCCGGTTTGAAACGGCCCTGGATCTGTATTTTCTGCATCTGGCCGGACCCGGATTTCGGACCTGTCTGGGCCGGATCCTGTCGCAAACCGAAGTGACACAAGAAAACCTGTTACGCCATCTGGGGCGGCTGTTTTCTCTGGAAAACCGGGAGACAGTGCCTGCCTGGGATATGCGGTCCGGTCCCATGTGTTTTATCAGGCCCTGTTTCAAAACAGCGGCTTGTACCGGATGCTGTCATATATGAACAAAATCCTGGGGCACCGGTATCTGGATCAGGCCCTGTCCCTGTTTTATCCAAAGGAGCGAATCGAAAACACTGCTTTTTTTGAACAGGCGTTTGAGTTCCGGGACCCGGATTCCGGCCTGAAATGCTGTGCCGGCATCCCGGACCTGGTCAGGGAAACGGAATCTGGGTCCCTGGCTTTGCTGGCCCGGGTATCGGAACAGATGTTGATGCATCGCCCCCTGATGGATCTGACGGAAAATGGCAGCCTGCCCCGGGTGCGGCCGGGAATTGCCCATGGCCGGTTCTGGCGGGAAAACCGGATCTCATGGCCGATCTTTACCGGGAAAACAGGGGATGACAGGTGAATCTCCCATGAACATCAAACCGGCAGACCGGCGGATTCTGTTTGGATGGGTGGTGTTTGATTTTGCCAATTCCGCCTATACCACCCTGGTGGTTACCTTTGTCTACAGCACCTATTTTGTGTCCGCTATTGCGCCGGACCCGGTGACCGGCACGGCTTTCTGGTCCAGGGGAGTGACCCTGACCGCTTTGTGCGTGGCGTTTTTTCCCCCATGCTGGGGGCCCTGGCGGACCAGGGGGGGCTGCGAAAACCGTTTCTGTTTTTGTCCACCGCCGTGACCGTGGCCGGGACAGCTGTTCTTTACTGGATCGGGCCCGGCCAGATGATATGGGCCCTTGTCTGGTTTGTGGTTTCCAATATCGCGTTTGAGTTCTCCAATGTGTTCTACAACGCCTATCTGCCTGATATCGCCACATCCGAGAACATCGGTCGGATATCGGGGGTGGGCTG
>LQAE01000161.1_pt1 | contig 25801 bp, 32 predicted proteins | sample 1535771 | NCBI WGS metagenome assembly LQAE01 (sample SAMN04331582, study PRJNA305678) | bioreactor metagenome | isolation source: bioreactor_1 inoculated with Wadden Sea sediment 1st replicate of a... | place: Germany:Bremen
AGCAAATTGTTGTTACTTCATTCTTGTCATAATCTTAGTCAAGAGGAACAAAGCAATGGGGAAACTTATATTACTCTGATGACTCAAAACGCAAAGAATTTGAAGGAGGCATTGCAGTAGTATGAAGTATATTGAATGCTCCGATCTTACATTTGCATATGAAAACAATATGGTGGTATCGGGTGTGAGCTTTTCTATAACCAAAGGTGATTATCTATGTATACTAGGTGAAAATGGGTCAGGAAAAAGCACACTTATTAAAGGTCTCTTAAATCTTAAACGTCCTTCTAAAGGTAAGATTGTCTTTCATAATAAGATAAAGAAGAATAAAATTGGATACCTGCCTCAACAAAAAAGTATGATAAAGGATTTTCCTGCGAGCGTCTATGAAGTTGTTCTAAGTGGAAGGTTGAGCAGTATGGGGTTTAGGCCTTTCTATACAAAAAAAGACAAAGAAATTGCTAACGGGAATATTGAGAAGTTAGGCATCACTCACCTTAAGGAAAAGTCGTTTATGGAGTTATCAGGTGGTCAGCAACAGCGTGTACTCCTTGCTAGAGGCCTATGTGGATCGGGAGATATTCTTATACTTGATGAGCCAGTAACTGGTTTAGACCCTTTAGTGACTTCAGAATTGTATAGTTTGGTAAAAGAAATAAATGAAAAAGAACAAATGACAATCATCATGGTTACACACGACCCAGAAAAAGCTATAAAAAACGCAAGTCACATTCTCCACCTAGCTAATGAACAGTTGTTCTTTGGCACAACTTCAGAGTATAAAAAGTCTAAGAGTGCAGAAGTATTTTTAGGAGGGTCAGAAATTGTTTGATATGTTAATGGAGATGTTCTCGTACCCTTTTCTAGTTAGGGCTTTTGTGGTTGGATTATTAGTGTCCTTGTGTGCGTCATTACTTGGTGTAACCTTGGTGATTAAAAGATATTCTATGATTGGTGATGCATTGTCACGTGTTGGGTTTGCCTCTCTTGCAATTGCAATAGCACTGCAGTTGGCACCGCTCGTTGTCAGTATACCAGTAGTCGTTTTGTCGGCAGTTTTACTCCTGAGAATTAGTGAAAGTAGCAAAATCAAAGGGGATTCAGCAGTGGCGCTTATCTCGACCAGTTCCCTTGCGATTGGTGTTATAGTGCTTTCACAAACGACTGGAATGAACACAGACGTCTGCAATTTTATGTTTGGAAGCATATTGGTTATGAAGAAAAGTGATGTGCTGTTAAGTATTGTATTGTCGATTATAGTGTTGATAATTTTTGTGTTATTTTACAATAGAATATTTGGTGTGACATTCGATGAGAGTTATGCAAAGGCAACTGGCACGAATACGGAAGCATACAATATGATTATTGCGATCCTTTCAGCTGTCACGATAGTGCTCGGAATGAGAATGATGGGTGCTATGCTGATTTCAAGTTTAGTGATTTTTCCAGCGCTGACTTCTATGCGATTATTCAAGAATTTTAAGAGTGTTATAAGAAGTTCAGCTGTTATATCGGTGATATGTTTTGTGGTAGGATTGATGGCATCGTATCAATTCGCTACACCTACAGGCGCAAGTGTTGTAGTGGCAAATATGGTTGTATTTGTTTTATTCACGATAATTGGCATATTCAGAGGAGAAATAGCAAGATGAAAAAAATACTACTGTTGACAGTTGCATGTTTGTTTATGATTACAGGCTGTACAAGTGAAGAGGAGACCAAGGCCTACCGTATTACTGAAGAGGAAGTGGCTTCTCAGGAAGCGGCTGAACCTACTCTTGTTAATGACACCGTAGAGGAAAGTAAGAGTGAAATAGAAACAACAGACGTGTCAGAAGTTAATGAGAATACGGACATAGAAGAAACTGACACAATCGTTGAGAATACGAGTTCTGATTCATTCGAGAAAGTTAGTGAAAATGCCAACTCTGATGATGTAATTAAAATTAATGAAAAGATGTTTTTAACACACGTTACAGATATTTATGTTAATGCAGAGGAGTATATTGGAAAAACCATTCAATGTGAAGGTATGTTATTTATGCACGATTCGGAGTTATTGTTACAACCCAAGTACTTCGTAGTTCGCAATGGCCCTGGTTGTTGTGGAGATGATGGATATGTTGGATTTGAGGTCGTTTGGGAAGGGGAGTATCCGAAGGTAAATGAATGGATTGAAGTGAAGGGTGTCCTCGAAAGTGACGAGTTCAATATGTTAAGACTAACTCTCGATTCCTTAGAAGTACTAGAAGTAAGAGGCCAAGAAACAGTGAGTCATTAATTGGCTCAGTTGCGAATATAAATTGTTAAAGGGAAGCCAGATGTATTGGGCTTCCCTTTTGTATTGCATTTTTAACCTTTGTATAGTTCGTTCAATGTTTCTTTTAATACCACTTCAGCAGGTCTAGCAACAAACCCAAGGTCTTCAACAGTTTTACTTAGATCAAATTTAAACTCTACACCAAGTGTTCTTTTTACATTACTTTTATAATTAAAGGTCTTTCATTAGATTCTTGTGCTCTTAGCTCAGCTTGATCGGCTAACTCATAAATTGCCTTAGCTTCAAGCATTTTAGGTTCTGCTAGTCCTGGGTTAATTTCTTTTGCAATTTCGATAACTCGATTCATTGGCAGTACATCAGTATTTGATAATACATAGCGACGTCCTTTGACACCTTTATTTGCCGCTAAAATCATTCCTTTTGCAATATCATTTGCATCAATAAAGTTCAAATACATATCATATGTAAGTGGCATTTTACCGTTTACAAGTGCAGAAAAAGCAGATAGTGTTTCCGTTGCTTTTTTAAACTCTCCTCCAATAATCGTTGAAGGTAGAACAGTAACAAGATCTAAGTCAAGTTCACTTGCAACCTTCCACGCCTCTTTTTCTGACAGTGTTTTACTGCGTACATATGGATTTCCCTGGTCGCCGACATTATAAGCATTTGATAGAATCTCTCCAGCAGAGTTTCTATTCTCGGACTCTAATGAAGCAATGGAACTTACATATACTATTTTTTTTACGCCCGCTTTATGAGCTGCTTGCAGAATATTTCTTGTTCCAATAATATTAGGCTCTACAATTTCTTTTTCCTCGTCTTGTGCCCAGTGTTTAAAAACCGCTGCAACATGATACAAAACCTCTACCCCTGCAAGTGCCCCCTCAAGTGATTCTGGTGATAAAAAATCACAATGAGAAATCTCGCAGTCTAAATCTTCCAAAACAGTTCTGTTTTTTAGATTTCTAATTCCTGCTCTAACTGACACGTCTTCCTTAATCAATGCCCTAACCAAATTGTTGCCCACGTGACCGTTCGCTCCTGTAACTAATGCTAAACTCATTTTTCTACCTCCTATTTTCAGTTAATGAATATAAAATACTTGCTGTATATGAAGTTTTATTGCAATCAAGTTTATTTCCAAGTCACAACCGCTTCTTTCCTAGGTACAGTTCTTAAATAATTAACTTTCGGATACCCAACTGGCATACAGGCAACGATTTTTTCACCCTCTTTTAGTCCAATAAGTTCACCAATTGCACTATTCTGCTCCGCTGCTTTTACAAGGAATCCACAATAGAACGTACCGAGCCCTAATGCATTTATCATAAGTTCCATATTAGATGCCGCGAGTCCACCATTAATTTCCCATTGATCAGAAGATTTTATAATAACCACGGCTGGTGCATTGTGAAATAACTTGTCATTTTGTTGCGGGTCCTCCATATGCTCTTGGTACATCTTTGAAAAGAGCATTGCATATTTCTTATGTTGTATGGACAAATCATTGCCACCAGCTTTTAACATGTACTGACCCATATTATGTAATGTTTCAAAAGTTATTGCTTTTAATTCAGCAATAGATTCTTTAACAACTGTGTAAGAGACATCTTGAAGATTCGTTGCTGTTGGGGTAAACCTTCCACTTTCGATTATCTTTAAAATTTTGTTTTCCTCCACCACTCTGTTTATAAACTGTCTTGTACTTCTTCTAAATTTTATTGCATTCAGTAGATTTTCTGGTTGAAGAGAAAACGACGAGTCCAAATAGGGTTTTACGTCTCCCATGTCGTAGGACTTGCTCACCACAGCTTCAGCTGGACAAACAGCAATACAATGTCCGCAATCATTACAATCTTTGTTACTTGCAACCGCTATATTTTTAACTAATTGTATGTCCTGCTGACTGCAGTCTTTTATGCAAAAACTACATCCTGTACATTTTTTTTGAATCAATCACTATCATATTTAGTCCTCCTATTTCTATAACTGTTTGATCGATATCAATGTATATTGAAAGCGTCATTCATACCTTGTCTGTAACAAATAAATGTCATTTATACAATATACTCGATATTAATTATATTGAGTTTTGTTTGAAAAATATCCAAACAATCCAAAGGGGTTGTTTGGATTGTTTGGTTGAACTACACGACTAGAACTATTTATTAATACTGTCTTTTATTAAATCATCTATTGTTGTACTTTTTAGAGAAGCCTTCATTGTGTCTTCTACTTGATTAAGAGCAGTTGTCATACTTGACACTATTGCTTCTGCTTTTTCATTTGCAACATTTATAGTAGCTTCCTTGAACAATGGCTTTTGATTCTCAATCGAAAGAAATATATCTAATAAGGTTATATCTTTCGGACTTTTCTTTAGTAGAATACCACCACCTGCACCCTCTTTAGTTTCAACTATACCAGCTGCTAGCAAGTATTTAAGTAACTTGGTCACCGATGGTGAAGGAATGCCTAATTTTTCAGAGATATACTTAGTTGATAAATACTCATAGTGCCCTTCTTCCATTTTGACAGAAATATAAAGTACAATGGATATTGCTTGTGTAATTGCCAGTGAATATGACATTTGTCCCCCCAGTAATTCTGTATCGTTTAACTATATATAATCTATATCGAGTTTGTTTTGTTGTCAAGCTTTTTGTTTTACATCATCACTTATTGTCCTCTCAACATGAATAAAACCACCATACAATAGAAAAGGGAAGCCAGATGTATTGGGCTTCCCTTTAGTATTGTAGCTCTATTTAGTTCTGAAAAATATGGAAGCCATTAGAGTAAGAAATCATTTTATGATTGATACTAATCTTGACTTACTAATGACGCTCTATACTCACTTAAATAATTCTGGTACCAGTTTCTAGTAAAGACCAAGTAATCTAAGCCATAGGAAAAGGTTGAGTATTCATGCCGTTCGGCAACTTCAAAAATATTACTTTTTACCTGATTGTAGTCATCAATTTTACGGTTTAAGTTCTCAATGATATTGGTAAGGATTGTAATGATTTCATGTTCTTCCATATATCTAAAGAAGAAAACTTTCCCAAGGATCTGTTCGTAGGATTGTATGTCTTCTATAGGAGAAATCATCCATTCCTTAAACAATTGTCGTCCTTCTTGTGTAACCGTGTATGTTTTCTTTTTTTTATTTCCTATATAACTTTCATGACAAGTAATCACTTTTGACTGAGTTAGTTTTTTTAGAATAGGGTAGATGCTACCATAACTTGACTTGGTAAAATATGAAGTGCTTTTCTCAAGCTCTTTTTTTATATCGTAACCAGTCATTCCCTTTTTTATTAAGATTCCTATAATAATGAAATTGAGCATAGATTGTCCTTCCTACTAATAGACTCATTGTAGCAAAGCAATAAATATCTGTAAAGTTATTCAATTATTAGAGTGAGTTCTCCCAATCCTTGATTTCCTATAAAAGTAGCAGTGTCACCAGACTTCAGATGTGGTAGCTCAAGTTCATTTAGACACCCGCCTGCCATAGTGCCTAGACCAATGATTTCTCCAGAAACTAAACCTCCGTAGTTGGAGTAAGTTACCAATTGTTCTTCTATTGTCATGAAGTCTAGTATATCTTTTGGAGAACATGTGAACACTTCTTCTCCATTAACAAGGGCTCTAATAGCAAATTTGTTTGGATCAATATCAGTAACTAGATAACTGCTCCGAGCATTTAAATACTTTGATTTTTGATATCCTAAAAAAGATAGTCGTTCTTTGTCTTGAATAGATCTATCACTTATATCATTAAACATTAGATATCCCGCTATGAATGAATTAGCCTCATCAATGCTGATAGATGTACCCGTTTTGCTAATGACAACTGCTAATTCGGCTTCAATATCTAATAATTGTCCTTCATATGCAAGAGGAATAGTGTCTCCGTTAGTATAGTGATTAAGAGGATTTCCGTTAAAGAATCCAAATTCTTGAATTTCGTTATGTTCACTATAAAAGCTGTCGTTAGTAATCATATTGTATGGATCTAAAAAAAGAGTTTTGATGATTGGCATCCATCCTTTCACAGTAATACGTTTGCTGTTTCTATGATGTTGACTTGAGTTAGCTCCGTGGACGAATTTTGGTGGTGTTTCAATGAATGGGTGAATATTAACAGAGCTCGGTGCTAATAAAGTTGTTGGATGATGTGAATCCTGTTCAAGTTTAATCAGAGTCTGAGTGAGGGTTTTACAAGTTTCAATATTTTCAATTAGAGACATGGTATCTTTGAATAACTCAGACTCATGGCTGTAATGATATTGATACGAGGCTTGTAAAGGCAGTATTTGTTCTATTCCGTCGACTATGATAATAGTACCTAGAGTCGGTTGGAGGTCAGTGTCGGAATACACGCAGTACTTAAGGCTTTTCTCTGGGTTAAAGGGCATTTCAAGGTGAGTTGTGTCTGCAGGATAGCGTTTTGGTCCATCTGTGACCTGTCCTAAAATTACAAGTGATGTCCATAAACTGAGAATAAGGAGTAGTAATACTTTCAGTTTTTGGGGGATAGTGATTGATTTCATAATATCTTTCCTTTCTATATATCGTCTCGATGTATCGTTTAGATATATATTAGAATGAAATATCAGACTTGTCAAATTGTTTTTCTCAATAATTCTTAAAATACTTGCAACAAAGTATAAAGTTATAATGGCAAAAATAAAAATACATCATCACATGTGTGATGATGTATTTCTTAAGTTATCAGTATTCTCATATAATTTATTCTATATCTGAATAGCTGCAAGTTTTATTCCGACCGCTATTTTTGGCCAAGTATAGTGCTGAGTCAACACAATGTAGAATGGACTCAATGTCATTATCATTATTTAAGGTATACACACCAGCGCTTATTGTAACAGTCAATTTGCTATTTTTCCAATTGAGTGATTCGATAGCCTGTCTAATTTCTTCAGCTATTTTAAAGGGTATATGATGAGAATCAGACTTCACAATAATTAGAAACTCCTCGCCACCCAGTCTTGAAACATGATGATCACACTTAATGATGGTTTTAAGTAGACTACTAATTCTGCGTAAAACATCATCACCAGTCGAATGTCCAAATGTATCATTTATGTTCTTAAAATGATCAATATCCAGCATAATTACTGAAGTATTTAAGGTGTCATCTAGTTCGCATATCTCACTCAATCTGTTCATGATAAACCTTCGGTTATAGAGTGATGTGAGTTCATCAGTAATAGAGTGTATATGCAGGCTAGCATTTGCTTGTGTTAGCTCATCTCGAATGCTTTCTAGTTGTACGATATTTTGATGGTATACCTTCATAATATATACCATCATAAAAAACACTAGAAGGATCACTACAATAAGTGAACTACCTACATCAATTGTCTTTACGAGTTCTGAGTCATATTTAATAATAAGATGAGGGTATTGTCGTTCGATAAGAATTAAAAAGAAAACAACTGAAATTTGAAGACCGATCATTTCTTTGTATCTCAATTTATTTAGAACAACTGCTGTTAAAAATATCATAAAAACATAGAAATAAGGAATTGAACCGAACAAGCCTTCGTGAACAAGCCAGAGTAATGGAAAAACTAAGCAAGTAAGCATGAGGAGGGATCCGTATGCGGCGAATGCATAATTGTTCTTTATCAGTATGTTATGCAAAAAATAGATATATAATGCGCCCATTGAGAATGGAATTAGTATTGCAACCACTCCCAAACCAAGGAAAAAATTCCCCACTGCTGATGCAAAACAGATTAAAGTGCCTGTTAGCATAGATATTATCAGAATCCTAGATTCAAGATTAAGTTGTGTGAATGTGTGTTTCATTTTCATTATAATGTTAGTCATAGAAATTACCTCTTCACAAAAGTATAATTAAATGTAAATCTGTGACTTGTACAAATAATTATTTGGTGCAATTATAGCATGTGATTTTTCAATTCACAACTGAACGGTATAAGTAGAACGGGTTTATGAGTATAGTGTATTAAATGGATGGCCAGTAAATGTGATAATATAAACAGGAACGAATTAAAGTAACGAGGAGAAATTTTACGAAGTACTAAGCGAAGGTGCGAAATGAAAAAAGAAGAAAAATTATAAAAAAACTGAAAAAGTAGATCAATCTCAGAATGATCTTGAACTCATAAGACTAAACAAGTTTATAAGTGGAACAGGTATATGCTCTAGAAGAGAAGCCGACAAATTTATTGAGCAGGGAAAAGTCACTGTAAATGGTGTAAAAGCGGAAATGGGTACAAAAGTCACTTTAAAAGATCAAGTGAAACTAAACGGAAAACCTTTGAAATCAAAAGAGGAACCTGTTTATATAGCTTTTAATAAACCAGTAGGTATTACATGTACAACAGAACTCAAAATTAAGGACAACATCATAGATTACATTAATTATCCAAAGAGAATATTCCCGATTGGTCGACTAGACAAACCGTCAGAAGGTTTAATATTCCTGACAAACGATGGGGATATAGTTAATAAAATTCTTCGTGCGGGCAACAATCATGAAAAGGAGTATGTTGTAACTGTCGACAAACCAATAACGTCTAAGTTCATTCAGAAAATGGGAAATGGTGTTCCAATTCTGGATACAGTTACACAAAAATGTCGAGTGACTAAAGAGGGGAAATATGTCTTTAGAATTATTCTGACTCAAGGTCTTAATAGACAAATAAGAAGAATGTGTGAGTTCTTAGGGTTCAACGTTGTAAAACTTAAACGTGTAAGAATTATGAACATTACTCTAGACAAATTACCTGTAGGTAAATGGCGTAATTTAACTACAAATGAAATGGAAACTATAAATAAACTGGTTTCAGATTCAACAAAAACTGAAGAAGGGTCTTACTCGCAATAAGACAAAAATATATGCAAAATAGAGGGCAATCATCTCAAGGAGATGACTGCCCTCTATTTTGCATATTGTTTCATTTACAAAAATGAATGCTTATGGAATTAATGAGAAGCGATAATTATAGTATCGTAATGGTCAATGGTAATTTGTACTAAGAGGTGTTGAAATATTGTAATAAATATAGTTTGGGAAATAATGGATTCGACCGAAATGTTAAATAAATACAATTTATGCAAAAACAAGTTCAAATATTAACAACATTACCTTATAATGGGTTTTGGAAGTATCATCATTATACGAAAAGAGCTATAATGTAGATCGGAGGTGAACACTTTATGTCTTTACAGGAAATGAGCCCAGTACTAATGATTCTTGGAGGCGGGATAGTATTAAGGATTCACATATGGAGAATACGTAAGAATCAAGAGAAACTAATACTATCTTTGAAAACTAAACAAGAGGAGAATGGTACTGGATCAAACTTACATTCAGTCATTGAAAACTTACACAAATTAATGGAAATCCAAGAGCATAGTCGAATGGATTACTTTGCTCTTTTGGTACTTGCAATGATGATACTCTTTAAAACTTACTTATAAGATTTGAGGAGAATAGTAGAATGAAAAATTTGAAAAAACATTTATCAATGATGTTAGTTGTTACTTTGTTGATAGTAAACGCTAATATGGCTACATTTGCGGGTTCTAATCTGAATAACAGTTTAGTATTTTATGAAACTAATAATGGTTTCGTAATGCAATATGAAAAAAATGAAGATGGTCAAACATACTACTATGATGAAAAAGTAGTTAATGATATTGTCTATACTAAAAAGTATAAAAAAAATGATGGAAAATTGAACTTTGTTGAAGAGCTTCAAACAAGTTTTGACAAGAAGTCTAACGGATCTGTGGTTGCTGTTATTGATAATAGAACAACTAATGTTGTACAGTCACATGTTGTTATTGAAGAGGAAATCTCACTAGTCGAAAGATCATCTGGAATGATGTTAATGGCTGCAAGCAAAGAATGGCATCCAAAAGATGATGAGTATTACAAAGTTACAAGATCAACAGGCCATAAGGGATTATCTAACTTAACAACGGCAGCTGTTACATTCGCATTAGGAACTGTTATTACTGGAGGAAATCTTGTATCTGGAGGTCTTGCAGGTATAGCAACAGCAGTTGTTAATGGTGGCTGGAGCAATCTATATTATGAAAATACAACATACTATCCTTACGGATCAGGTGCTGGTAGACCATTATGGAAGAAAATTGTGAAATACTACTATGATAGAGATCGTACAAATCAGTGTGGTGACACTCTATACTACGAAGCAGACATTCTAACTAAATATTAGTTTATTTGATGCCTCAAAATGGGACTTCTAATAAACCCTATAAAAAACGGAGCTATTCATTGTGAATAGGCTCCGTTTTTGTAATGCAAAAAGAGTTTGAAACATGTGTTTCAAACTCAATGTAAGCGCATTGGTTATTTGTCTTCAATAATTTCAATCTCAAAATAATCAAAATTAATCTCTTCAATGAAATGATGATCTATAAACCTAGTCTTATTTACAAGTGCAAAATCTTTGTTATTTTCGTTAAACCACATAGGCTTTTGAATGTCAAAGTGATAACAAAGAGCTTCAAGTCCCTGATCAAGTTTCGCCTCAATACTAAGTTCTTTCGAGTTCAGTTCAAAGACAGTATCACTGACAATTGTATTGTTTTTTATTATCTTACCCCAAAGTCGAAACATTTTGTTCTCCTGTTATTTTAATAAGAATGACAAAATAAATAGTGTACTGTTTAGCTTATGTCAGTATAGCTGTAAATGAGATATAAGTAAAGACGATCTGAAAGTGCTGTGTACATAATTATTTCTCAGTATTAGGGTATATATGTAGAATAAGTTGTTCTAGGCAGGATTATTTAGGAGATGGTTCTATGAAAATACGAGATTACTTCACTGTGTTTTTATTGATTGGTTTGCTTGCTTCAAATACTTCATTAGGGTATGCAAGTGAAGCGGTATATCTGGAGGAAGCAGAAATACTCAAAAGTATTAATGTTTTTAAGGGATCGGAAAAGGGCTTTGAGCTAGAAAGAGAGCGACCCGCCTTGAAGGTGGCATTATGTTTGTAAAACTCCTCGGTGCTGAAAGTGAGGCGCTAGAGAACAACTACCCTCATCCTTTTGAAGATGTTCCAGAGTGGGGTTCACCATTTGTTGGCTACCTTTACAAAATGGGGTTCACAAGTGGAATTTCAGATACAGAGTTTGGTTCTAATGATAAAATGCAGGCTAAATCATATATGACCTTCCTTTTAAGGGCACTTGACTATGACGATCAAAGTGGGGATTTTTCATGGAATGATGCCATTGCAAAATCAAAGGATATAAATATGATTGATGCTGCCTTAAAAGCAGACTTGAACTCTCAGGTGTTTTTAAGGGATCATTTGGCTAAAATATCACTTGATGCATTAAAAACACCCATGAAAGATAAAGAGACTACACTTGTTAAAGAATTAGTAGACAATAATGTTATATCAAATGTTCTAGCTAATGACTTACATCTTCTAGAGCCCGCTACTACAAGTAATCGTAACGAATCTATGACTGCTTCAGAAACAACTAAAATAGATAAGGTTTTGAATACCATAGACGGGGTTATCAACTATAAAGACATAGGTGAAAAGCGGTTCTATAGACCACTGACAGAAGCTGAGTTGGTAGGTATTCAATACGATGCGCTTGAATCGATGGATATATACCATAATGAATATACAATAAATGAATTGAAAAATAAGTATAAGGACATTGATTGGGACGCTTGGATGCAAATTAAATGGGGAAAGTTTGATTGGAATAACAATAACCACGGTTCAAATCTAGCACACGATGATTACTGGCAAGACTATGATGGAAACTCACCAGCGACAGCAGGGACTTATGCGTCGTCATTGTCTCTTCGAGTGGCATCAGAAGATGAATTGAAGATCCTGTTTAATAGCTTTGAAGCGGGTCCAACTGAAGACCTCGGATGGCCAAGTGGGTATTACTGGGCATCGGACTATACTACTGATGGCAATGAGTATCATAGGTTTGTTGACACTCTGAATATTATGGGGCAACAATATAACGACACTAGAGACTACTTTGTCATTCTTGTAAACGATAATGTACAAGAGAATTCTAATGATGAAATGATGAAGAAAACACCCTTGCTTCCTGATACAGAAGGAGCTATAGTTGCATCCAGTCAAAAGTTAAAAGGTATGAAAGATATCCCTGGCGTTGCTAATAGTATATCAGTAAATGGTGTGTTGATATATCGACCGCTAACGACAGAGGAAACTGTAGCAATGCTTGGAGAGACCAAGTATGATTTTTCAATACCAGGAAAGTACGGATATAGCGACAAGAAAATTGATGAGTATACAGTGACACTTGAGGAACAGAAAACAGCATATGCATTAAAAAACCCTAATATAAATTGGGACACTTGGTTTGAACTAGAATGGCCAATTTACGACAATAGTTTAGACCCTGTTAATGCTGGTCCTGGCTTAGATTATGCAGGGGACTATACTGTATTAGATGTTGATGTTGCGGTGATGTATACAGAGAGTGAGCTCATTTACACCCCTAAATATCTATTTGATACATTAATCGAAGCTTACCCAAATGGTGAAATGACTTCAACCTTTGGCTGGCCTACAAATTATGATTACATTACTTCGTCTAGGGATGAGTTTGGCAATGTCTATACCACTAGTTTATATATTGAAAGCTCTAGGGTAAACTTGGGTGTATATGATCCTTGTTATATTTCGTTTGTGAATTACTCAGATGTGATTTATGAGAAATTGACGGAGTCGTATGAATAATAATGATAGATATACTATTTAATTAGATAAACATCCAGAAAAGCATCCAGATAAACGATTGTTAATCAATTCTCTGGATGCTTTTAGTCTGGAAATTTATTTTCTTATTAGTGATTTATGCTGATTTTCCTAGGGACTCTGACACAGATTTTCTTTTGTTTCCATTCAAAAAAATGACGTATTTTATAAGAACATAAAGTGTAATGAGAACTGCCAAGATTTCTTGGAATTTAACAATGTAGAAAAGCATGTTCGGATCAAATCCTGTGTCTGATAAAAGTGGTGAGGCCTTTTTCATAGCAGTCGCACTAATTACAAGTGGGAATGTGAAAGCTGAGAAGCTCGGGTAAAATTTCAGTGTTAACATTTTAGGCAAATAAACAAGCACACAGCTATATGTTAATAGTGATAGTACTGCCAATATAACAACCATCGAACTATGTGAATTCTTATAAACGGATAGATATCCAACAAGACAAAGACTTGCTGGGGCAGCAAGTATTGTAATTAAAGGGATTGCTGGTTCAGGTAATTGAGGTAACAAGAATACCCTTGATAGGACAAGGGGAAGCAGTCCTAAATAGCAACAGAATCCAAACCAAAAAACGATTTGTCCTAAATTTTGAAGACCGTATGCGGGAGCTGTTACACTTCCAATTATGACTCCAACATACACAATAAATATACTTGGAGAGACCTTTATAAGCTTAAAGGGGTTCATATGTTTAAAAGTAAACCAACCCACTGAGGCAAAGTGCATGAAAAGCGCCAAGCTCCAAACCATAAATGCAGTACGGGGGAAGTCTGCTCGGAAATATGTTGAGAGCAACATCAAACCCATGGAGAAAGTAGGTGTAACACTGGCTATTATTGGGTTATTAAGGTTTTCAGCCACTGACTGTGAGTCTGAAAATAGTTTAGTAACCAAAAGGATCAAGATAAAAGTAGACATTAGACCAAGGGTGTTTTTGTATAGTATGCCGTAAGGTTGAACGAGTATACCTAATGCAGCTAGGGCAAGCATTAAACCGGCAATTGGAAGTGGTGTTCTTTTTATAATTGATTTCATTATGACACCACTAAACATCAATATTCTTAATATCTAGTTCACGAGCGATTATTTCAGCTGTTTTTTCTGCAATCTCTCCAGTGAATGCAACACACTGGTCTTTATGTTCACCAGATCCCATATCCATACCCCGTGTTAGAACTTTACAGCACAGGACCTTATGATTGGCCTTGAAGCTTTCTTGTAATTCATGAGCAAGTTCTAGTGTGTTTTGAACTTTAGGGTCTCCACCTTTTGTTCTACCGAAAAAGTAACCTAATGACATAACACCACCCGAAACTGCGCCACAGACACACTTTGACTTTCCAATGCCAACAGGAAATCCTGAAGCCATAGCAATCATTTCATCGGGCATATCTAAACTGAAGTTTTCTTTTATAGAATATACAATTGCCTCTGAGCAGTAAAATTCACCATTTCGATACAGAGCCTCAGCGTCTGATTTGATTTTTTTAATACTGATTTCATTTTTCATTTTAAAGACCTCCATTTTTTTTACCAATTTATTGTCTAGATTGTTGAATAGTCCCAATTGTAAAGTAGAAAATCACTGCAAGAAAGTGCCAGTTTAGATTTTTAAAGTAGGGCCAGTGAAGGGGGCGGTTGTAATGAAATTAAGTGATAGATCTAAGAAAATAGGGTGAAGTAAAGTCAGGTAGGTAATCTTTGGGGGGAAGTGTAAGTACTGAGTTTAGGGTAAGTATAGAAAATATCTATGTGCGAATAGGTAGAATAGAGATTTTCTATTAAATAGTGTAATTGAGCATGATAGGATTCAATATAGAATTGTAGGAGGACTTTGAATGCTAATCATAAAAGAAAACAAAGATACACCAATATATGTTCAGCTCTATAAACAACTTAGAGACAAAATTATTTCTGGTGAGTTAAAGCCCAAAGAAAAAATGCCATCGACTAGAACATTGAGTCTTAACTTGAATATTAGCCGAAACACTGTTGATTTAGCATATCATCAACTTAGTTCAGAAGGGTATTTAATCAGTGAGCCACGAAAAGGTTTCTTTGTCGAAAGTGTAGACTTCTCACCGATTTCCTCAGTAACTGGTGGTGAAAAACCAGCAACTGTGGTAGAGAAAGCTCTTGAAACTCATTTAGAGAGGCCACATATTCAGTACGACTTTAAATATGGAATGTTAAGTCCAAAACATTTGCCAATAAGCAGGTGGCAAAACTTAATGAATAAATGTATAAGAGAAAATGAAAAGAACATGTCGTTTTATGGGCCAACATTTGGTGAATTAGATCTTAGAGAGGAAATTCTAAAGTACTTAAGGTTATATAGAGGGGTTGAGTGCTCTGTTGACCAGATATTTATTGGATCGGGTGTTCATTACTGTTTAAGCATGTTAAGTCAAATACTTATACAATCTACTTCATCTGTCGCCATGGAGAATCCAGGATATCATATTACTCGATCCACTTTTAAAAACCATGAATTTGATGTTAAAGCGGTTCCACTGGACTCAAAGGGGCTAAACGTAAATCTACTTAGTAAAGAAAAAGTGGGAGCCGTTTATGTGACGCCGTCACACCAGTATCCCAAGGGGCATATTATGCCAATTTCAAGACGGATTGAACTAATTAACTGGGCTCATAAAAGTGAAGCATTGATTATTGAGGATGACTATAGTTGTCACCTCAGATAAGGTGGTGTATATAGGTAGTTTTTCAAAGTTTCTCTTTCCAACGCTTCGTTTAGCTTACATGGTAATCCCAAAAGGGGTCTTAAATGTGTTTACTGATGTATTTAAGGAGTATCCGTCTTCGGTTTCTTTGCTGACTCAGAAAACGCTGGCGGCCTTTATGAAGGAAGGTCATTGGGAAAGTTATTTAAGACGAAATAGAAAACTTCAGAAGAAGAAACATGATGCCCTGGTAGCGGCACTGAGAGTAAATTTGGAAGCACTATTTCTGTATTTGGCAAGAATGCAGGGCTTCATTTATTGGTGCAAGTAAATCGCGATATTAGCGAAAAAGATTTAATGAAGCGCGCTGAAGAAGTTGGTGTTAAGGTGTATCCCACTGATAAATTCTGGAGTAATCCTGAGAATAATAAATATAGTTCAGTTGTATTTGGTTTTGGTGGAATAGAGTTTGAAGATATTTCTCCAGCCGTTGATTTACTTGTAAAAGCATGGACAAATACTGATTAAAAATATTAAAGGATGGATCTCATTGATCCATCCTTATTAATGCTTCTTAACTATTATTTACCTGAAGATAGACTCCCCTTTGACCGTGCTTGTTCAATTCTGTCACCAATGCTACCATTTAAAATATGAAGGATTCTATTCGGCATTAGTCGACTTAAGGTATACAAAAGATTAGAACGTTTTACCCTAATCTCTTCTTTTCCCTGCTCAAGTCCTTGAATGGCAATTGTGGCAGCCACATCGGGTTCAAGTGCTTTTGAACTTGCATGACCTTCTTGGAAGGGGGTATTCATTTCTGGATAGAAAATCTCAGAAACACTGACATCTGAATCTTTTAGATGAAATCGAAGGCTTACAGTGTAAGAGTGTAGAGCTGCCTTTGTTGCACAATAATTTGGTTCGATATAAAGCGGAACATAAACCAGTCCGGAAGTGACATTGACTATTTGTCCTTTAGATTTCTCTAGCAAAGGTAAAAACATCTTTATTAGAGAAAGCGGTGCCAAGTAATTGATAGTCCATTCATACTCAGTAATGTCTTCGAGATTATTAACTTCATAGAAAAAATATCTTTTAGCGATGCCTGCGTTATTTATAAGTATATCTAGCTTGCCGAATTGATCTAAAACAGTATTTACAAGTCGTTTTCGATCTTCGTGTGAACTGACATCACACTGAACTATATGAAGTTCAGGGACCTTTCTTTTCGCTTCATTAAGCCTACTCATAGATCTTCCACAAATAATCACTTCATATCCTTTTGAACTCATCTGCTTAGCTTTTTCATACCCAACACCAGAGCTTCCGCCTGTGATCAGTACTGTTTTCCTTTTATTTAAACTCATAATAATGACCTCCTGATAAGTCCATAATAGGTTTAATCAGAAGGTCATTCATTAACATAGGATAATAAAATCAAATATATTTGTCTTTAAGGTTTCTTTTAATTCGGCTTAAAGCAACTGGTGTAATGCCTAAGAAAGAAGCAATGTGGTACTGTTTAAGTTCTTTTTCAATGAGACTGTAGTCTTTCTTAAAATCTAAATAACGTATAGTTGCATCGTCGAGTAGAAAGGCTTTTTCTCTTTTTTCTTTCATAAAGTATGCTCTTTCTACTAGCTTTAGAAGAAGAGGGTACCACTCCAAATCCTCAGCTATCAGGGTCATCCATGTATCATAGTCAAAAACCAGAACGTCACAATCATTTAACGCTTCAATACTAAAATACGATGCACGGTTTTCTACGAGCGCACTATATGAAATAATAAGGCTGTCTTTAGGCATGAATCCCTTAGTGTAATCATTTCCCTTCAGATCAATATAATACAAACGGAAAATACCATTAATGTTAAAAGCCACTTTTCGAGAGTGTTCTCCAGCAACAATAAACTGTTCACCTTTTCTAACTTTTATTAGCGTACAAAGATCAAACCATTGCTTCTTTTTATCTTCAGAAATTTTAGCCATACGATCCATAGCTTCGGAAAATTGATGGTAACAGGATTCTTTTTTCATGTTGACCTCCGCTCTTATTTAGCTTAAGTATATCGAACTTACATACTAATATAAACTCGGAATATAGGGAAATCGGATCGTTTAATAATGAAAGTGAAATGATATAATCAGCTTGTATGTAAACAGAGTATGTTCAGGAGGTAAGTCATGATTTATCTTGAGAAATTTGTATTTCCGAGTAAAGATGATGAGTTTGATTTTTTGCAGAGATAAAACGAAAATGCTATAGCACATTCTATCCATTCCAGGTGTTTGCCTTTCATGAGCCACTACAACTGGATTTTGAACCTATAACAATACTTTATGGTGGTAATGGGTCAGGCAAAACAACAGCCCTCAATGTAATGGCTGAAAAATTTAAACTAAAACGAGCGTCTGCATTTAATCAGTCAAATTTCATTGGCGATTATTTAGAACTTTGTAAATATCAACTTGAAGAAGATATTCCACAGTCTAGTGAAATAGTTACCAGTGATGATGTTTTTGATTTCGCCCTTAATATTAGACACTTAAACAAAGGCGTCGATTTGAAACGTGATGAAATGTTTACAGAGTACCTAGATGCAAAGTATTCCAAGTTCAAAATGAACTCTATGGATGATTACGACCGCTTAAAACAAGTGAACCAATCTAGGAGCAAGACCCAATCAAGGTATGTTAGAGACAATTTAATCTCTAATATAAAAACAAATTCCAATGGTGAAAATGCCTTTAAGTATTTTTCAGAAAAGCTGACAGAGGACGGTTTGTTTTTGTTAGATGAGCCAGAAAATAGCTTGTCACCTAAGATGCAATTGAAGCTCAAAACCTTTATTGAAGAAGCTGCAAGATATTTTGGTTGCCAGATTGTTATGGCAACACATTCCCCGTTTCTTTTATCGATAGAAGGAGCAAAAATTTATGATTTTGACAGTGATCCAGTTGAGGTGAAATCTTGGCGAGAACTTGAAAACATTAAAACCTACTATGACTTTTTTAGTAAACTGAATGATCATAACTGATTGCTCAGTTTACTAGAAATATAATTCTTAAGAAATCTTAAACGAGAATGAATATCATTGTCAATACATCACACTCCGCATATGATGTATTTGCAGAAAAAATTGGAGCTTAATCATAGAGGAGGTCATAACATGTTTATGAAAAAAATTTGGACTATTGGTCAGTTTAGTTCTTGTCTTTAGTATAGTCTTAACGGGTTGCAGCGCTACAAGCGATGTTGTTGAAGCAGAGGCTGCTGGAAGTTATGAAGCTAGTGAAGACAAAGAGTCAACAGAAGAAGATAAAACGGAAAAAAATAAAGAAACAGTGGAAGTGTCAGCCATTGAGTTTGAAGATCTTAAGGGTCGAAAAATTACTATGGAAAAGCCTGCTGAACGTGTTTTTCTTGGGTTTTATGCAGAAAGTTATTACGCAGTGAACGGTAATTTTGACAATTTAGTGTGTATGGCGAAAGCAGAATGGGCAGATTTCTTTAACTCTCAGTATTTGTCTTATGAAAAGTCTGTACCTGAGCTTAAGAATATTATTGACACAGGGTCAATTTATAAGGGGTCATTCAGTATGGAAACAGTACTGAGTGTACAGCCTGACGTTGCAATTCTAGCGCCATTCCAGTATGACACTCTCGGAGAGAATGTTAACAAACTTGAGGAATCGGGTGTGACAGTTGTTGTTGTTGACTACAATGCACAAACATTAGAAAGTCATATGAAGAGTACAGAAGTACTTGGAATTGTTACTGGAAACGAAGAACGTGCAAAGATTGTGGCAAACGAATACATAAGTGCAGTTGAAGATGTAAAAGCGCGTGTTGCTGACCTTAAAAACGAAGAAAAGGTAAATGTATATGTTGAACTGGGTAACCTAGGCGCAACAGAATATGGCAATAGCTATGGGGAGTACATGTGGGGGCGTATGATCATGAATGGTGGTGGCAATAATATTGCAGCCGGTAAAATTGAGAACTATGGGCCACTAAGTCCAGAGTACATATTGACTTCAAATCCTGAAATTATATTCTTTGCGGGTTCTAGGTGGACCAACGATACTGGTAACCGTATAAAGGTGGGCTTTGATGTTCAACCAGAAGAAACATTTGCACGTATTAAGCCGTACACAGAAAGACCAGGTTGGAGTAAACTTGATGCTGTTAAGTCGTCAAACATTCATGCTGTAGACCATGCTGGTTTAAGAAGTGTGTATGATTATGTGTACTTACAGTACATTGCAAAGTCTATGTACCCTGAGTTGTTTGAAGATGTGAATCCAGTTGCAAACTTGGAAGAATTCTACGGGAATTACTTACCAATCGAACCAAATGGGACATTTATGGTGAGATTTGATGGTTAGTGGAGTAGAGGCATATAAACAAATAACGAGCAAAAGAAATGCAATATTTACAATTACTTTTGTAATGATTCTATTATCCCTTTTCTCAGATTTGTTAGTGGGATCTTCGGGGGTATCGATCGATGACGTTATAAAGGGGCTATTAGAAGGCCCAAATGGTGAAAGTATCATTGCCTCAATTATATGGAATGTACGTATGCCTATGACGTTGATATGTTTATGTGTAGGGGCATCGTTAGGTTTGGCAGGATCTCAAATGCAAACGATACTGGCTAATCCTTTAGCCAGTCCCTATACGCTTGGGGTATCTTCTGCAGCTGGCTTTGGTGCTGCAATGGCCTTTATTTCTGGATTTCCGTTTGGTGGTGGACTGTCATGGATTAATGCTCCACTACTGGCCTTTTCAATGACTTTGGCCTCTACTATGGCTATTTACTATGTTGGCCGAATTAAAGGTATGCAGGCTCAGTCAATGGTTCTATTTGGCATAGTTGTTCACTTTCTTTTCCAAGCCTTATTGTCACTTGTTCAGTTTAGATCAACACCAGAAGTTGCGGGACAAATTGTATATTGGATGTTTGGAAGTTTGCTGAAATCAACTTGGACTGGCGTATTTGTAAGTGGATCTATCTTTATAATTTGCGCACTGCTTCTTACACGTTATGCATGGCGGTTAACAACATTGTCTGCGGGTGAGGAAAGAGCAAAGAGTTTAGGTGTTGATACAGATAAACTACGACTACATGTATTTGTTTTAGTGCACTGCTAACTGCTGGAGCGGTATCTTTTGTTGGCACAATTGGATTTATTGGGTTAGTGTCACCCCATTTTGCCCGTATGCTTGTGGGTGAAGACCAGAGATATTTAGCGCCAATGTCAGCCATGTTGGGAGTTCTATTAATGGCAACTGCATCGAATGTGTCAAAATTAGTTATTCCTGGAATCATCGTACCAATAGGGATTGTAACTTCTCTGATTGGTGTTCCATTCCTAATATACATGATAGTAAGGAGAGTGGGAAAATGATCCAAATGAAGCTTGACCAAGTGGGTGTATCATTTTCGAATAAAACTGTGTTGAAGTCTGTTTCAGGTACTTTTAAAGGTGGAGAGCTGGTATCGGTTATTGGCCCAAATGGGACAGGAAAAACAACTTTGATAAAAGCGATTGCTAGTCTAAATAAGTATAAAGGTCAAATAGACATATTTGAAGATGAGGGAAATCGGATTGATAGAAGTCAGGTTTCCTATGTGCCTCAAATGGCAACAACACATACAGAACTGACGGTATTTGAAATGATCCTTCTAGGGCGTGTTAAAGATCTTTCATGGCGCGTTGAGGATGTACATCTCGATGCTGTGGCAGCAATCATTGACAAATTAGGCCTAGGGGAAATAAGTTTGCGTCCGTTTTCAAAGCTCAGCGGGGGCCAACGCCAGATGGTGGTTATGGCCCAGGCCTTAGTATCAAGCCCCAAAGTCTTGCTTTTAGATGAGCCAACGAGTGCGCTTGATTTAAGACATCAGCTTCAGGTTCTTGAAGTTGCAAAACAATACTGTGCAGATACAGGTGCCATAACCGTTGTTGTTTTACACGATTTAGGATTAGCTGCTCGTTATAGTGACGAGATGATTCTACTAAATGGAGGGTACGCCGTTAAAAAAGGCAAACCAGAGGACGTACTTGATATTAAACTTTTGGAACGTGCGTATCAGGTGGAAGTAGATGTGAGTCGAAATGAGAGTGGATTCGTAACAGTGACACCAGTAAAGCCTAGCCAGGCTGTATAAGGGAGGCCAAATGAAAAAAATACAAGCGGGCGTACTGTATGCCCTGGCTTCATCCCTTATATTTAGCATAATGAATATACTGGTAAAAGCGACGTCATCCACACTTCCATCAATTGAAATTGTATTTTTTAGAAGTGTAATAGGTCTAGTGATTCTGTTTTTTATTATGAAGCAAAGAAAAATCTCGTTTTCTAAGAGAAATAGAAAAATACTGGTTTTAAGAGGTGTTTTGGGTGGAGCATATATGATTGCCTATTTTATGGCTTTATCTAAATTGCCCCTTCTGGATACTATGGTTTTAGTGAATCTTTCACCAATATTTGTGTTCATTTTTTCAATGGTTTTTCTAAAGGAATCATTGCCAAAAGGGTTATTACCTGTAGTTGCAATTGTCATGACAGGCGTATTACTGACTCTTTCACCTTGGTCTTTTGAGTCATTTGGATGGACTGCATTACTTGGAATTGGCGCAGCTTCTTTTCTGGTGGTGCAGCGACGAGTATTCGTTACTTAGGCAAGGCTGGGCATCATCCTTTAGAAATCATATTTTATTTTATGATGATGTCAACCGCAATATCTGTTGTGATAATGTGGAATCAGTTTGTAATGCCGTCTCCTATTCAGTGGGTAGCACTCATATTAATAGGTGTTGTATCATTACTTGCACAGGTATACTTAACAAGGGCATTCACATGTGAAAATGCCATTGTGGTCGAAATGGTTCGCTATAGTGGAATTGCCATCAATGCGCTTTGGGGTTTTATAATTTGGAATGAAATCCCTTCTATTTCTACACTGTTAGGTGGTTCCCTCATAATATTAGGATGCATTGTCCTGAATAGAATAAAAAATGCTCAAACGGAAAGTCAAAGTAATAAAAATGTATTAAAACAAGCTGGATAAAAGAATAAAACGGCAGTCACCATAATGGAGACTGCGTTTTGTATTCTTAGCCCTATAAGCTATAGGGGAAGTATAGCCTAAGTGTGAATGTTTTGCCTTCGATGGAAGTCTCTAAACGACCATTATGGAGTAGCATTATACGTCTACAAGTTTTTAAACCAAGTCCAGAACCGCTAGAGTGTTCGTTTGAAGGTGAAACGCTGTTAACCTGTTCAAAAACAAGCCATCCGTTTTCTACATAATTCATAAGTGATATGGGCTTGTTTTGATCAGAGTACTTCATCAAATTGGACAACACATTGTCAAATAGTCTATTCATTAGACCTTCGTTAATAGAGATATTGGTGGGATCGTTTGTTAGGCGATTAGTAAATGAGTGGCGTTCACTTAAAATGGCTTCCAGGTAGGTACAGTAATGTCGAAGCATTGTGACGAAGTTGACAGTTTCTACTTGAAGGTTGGTTTTTGACAGGGATGAGCTATAGAAAAAATGTAGGGCGTCATCCATCATTTGATGCAAATATTTTGTGCGTTCAATGGCTTTTCCAACCATAATTCTGTTTGAAGGCTTTTCACCAAGAATTTCTAAGTAGCCAATTATAACAGTCAGTGGTGTTCTTAAATCGTGAGAGAAAGAAGCCATTAAATCATTAGCCACTTGTTCTCGTGACTTTTCTCGTCTTTTAAAGTTCTCAATCTTATTTCGTAATTTATCGAGTGTAGAATCTAAAATGAGCGAGTCTATTTGAGAGTGAGAGGGCTCGATTTTAGAGGCGTCATCTGTTGTCAAATCTTCCAATTGACTCATAAGTGATTGGTAATTTGCATGTCGTTTTTTAAAGAAATACATTTGGAAGCCTAAATAAGACAATATGGCAATTGTAGAGGAGACAACTGCAATTCTTGATTTATATTTGAATTTATTAAGTAGCAGTATATGTACTGGGTAACGCCCTTCCTTAAAATCAATTGAGAATGTTTTACTGGTTGTATCAGAAACGTTTGGCTCCTCATGAATAAGTAGAATAACGTAGCTGTGACGTCCGTTCCACTGCTCAATGCTTTGTTTATCGAATATAGAAACATTATTGTCTAAAATAAATCTCTGAAAGGAAACGGCTAGATCTTGAGTTTGATGTTGAATGACATCTTGTCTTGCCTGATAGGGAATAAACCAAATCATAAGTAGGACATAAACCAGTAGAAAAATGAGAAAAGCAAAACCAGAACTTTTCACTAAATGTGTTTTGAACTGGTGTTGCACAGAACTAGTGTTAGATGTCAATCTGGTACCCCTTTCCCCAAATAGTTCGAATATGTAAATGTTTAAAATGATTCTTTTCAAGTTTTTTTCGTAAGTGCCATATGTGAACCATGACCGTGTTGTTAGATGAGTCCATAGAAGGTTCGTGCCAAACGGATTCGTAAAGCTCTTTAGCAGAGCAACATGAACCACGATGGGTATGTAAATGCATTAAAATCCTATCTTCAAGGTCTGTTAGTTGTTTTCTTAACTCAAGCAGTTCCTTGTCATAAACCTGTACTGCCAGCTCTTCAACAGTTGGCAAATTGTCTTTTCCTTGATAAACCAAATAACGCCTAAGAATGGCGTTTACTCGTGCAAGGAGTATGTCTTTGGAAAATGGTTTTGTTAGATAGTCGTCACCGCCAGACACAAAACCTTGTGTTTGATCCTGTTTAGAGTCCTTTGAGGTCAGGAATAGAACAGGTAAATTACTCTGCTCCCGTAGCTGTTTACAAATAGCGAAACCGTCTTTTGTTGGGAGCATAACGTCTAAAATAACGAGATCCCATGGTTGTGCGTCAATTTGAGCAAAGGCGTCTTCTGCATTACTGACATAGTGGCAATAGTGATTTGCACTGGTTAGTATTATTTTTAGTATTTCACAAATATCTGGATCGTCATCAACGACGAGTATTTTACTGTTATAAATCACAATAGGCTCCCAATATTATTTTACGAGTAATGATTATTATTATCAATTAAAGTTTACACGATAATAGGTTTGGAAGCTATTGATAACGACAAGTTTATAGAAGGAATTTATAAAAAAGGACTCATAGAAAAAATAGAAAAATTCGAACGCAAGATTAGCCTTGTTTTGAACTATTGAGGTTAGAAATAATCTGCTTGAGAACGCGCTGTGTAATTTCTATCTCTTTAGGATCAATATCTTTACTAACCCTTGTCATTAGATGATCTACAATGGGCATAATTGTTGATTGCAGATCTTTGCCTTCGTTTGTAAGGAAAATAAATTGCTTTCTTTTGTCTTTGTCATTAATTTTTCTATAAATGAATCCTTTGTCACTTAGATTGTTTAGTAGCCTAGTCACTCTGGTTTTATCTTTTAGTGTTTTTTCAACAAGATGGTTTTGTAGGATGCCTTCGTTTTCCCACACTCTGCTAAGGAGTGCAAATTCCTCTGGAGTGAGATCGATTTTGTGCTTTTTAAACAAGTCAGTTAGCTTTTTTCTTAAAATAATGGAAGCTCGATTGATATCACTTCCTATAAGATTTTCAACAGAATGCTGTAAGTGTTCCATAATTAAATCTCCTGTCTAACGGTTAGGTGAAGTTTGTCATAATTTGAATGGGTGAACACACAATCCCTAATACATATAGTACAGCCTTGGTTGTTCACAAATTCAGTAAGACATTTATCTCTTTCAATACAAGTTTTGCGGCCTGAGGGATGTTCAATTGGTTCATGAAGAATTGCATTTCCTGGACATGTACGAATACATTTGCCGCATTTGTTACAAAAATCCTCAATCCACGTATGATTGTTTTCAGTGTTTAAAGGTAAGTTTTCAATGTTTACAAATATAGCAGAAAGTCGTTGTCTTGCTCCGAACTGAGGTGTAATTAGAAGTCCATGACGGCCAAACCATCCAAGTCCAGCTTC
>LQAE01000163.1_pt1 | contig 25444 bp, 28 predicted proteins | sample 1535771 | NCBI WGS metagenome assembly LQAE01 (sample SAMN04331582, study PRJNA305678) | bioreactor metagenome | isolation source: bioreactor_1 inoculated with Wadden Sea sediment 1st replicate of a... | place: Germany:Bremen
TACAGCCTTATCTACATCAACAGAGTCTTTAAACTTTGTATGATCAAGTCCATCACTTATAGAAGCAGATGCATCTTCTCGTACCGTACCCATTCTAAGCATAACTTCTTTTTTCATATCGTCGTCTAGTTCTAGAAAAGCCCTATAAAGAATGGAGTATAGCTTTGGATATTTCAGTGCAGTTTTGAATTTTCTATACCCTCTTTCTTTCAACCTTTCAAAAAGATCATCCGACTGATTAACAATTTCTTTAGCTGAATGTCTGGCAAATTGATCAATAGCGTACTCAACAATATAGTAGAATAACTGCTCCTTATTACCAAAATAGTTAAACAAGGTCCCTTTTGATATCCCAGCCTTCTTAACTATTCTATTTGTAGATGCATTTATATACCCATACTCAGAAAACTCGTCAACACATGCATTTAGTATCCTTGATTGCTTTTTCTGTAGATAGACCCAAAAATGATTTATTCATTCTATTCTCCAATTTTAAACACCATTGTCCACTGTGATCTTGTAAACGTTTTTAAAATGCCTTAAGAGCTTAATGAAATTCGGCTTCGCCTTATCATTTTCAATATATGACCACTCCTCTACAGCCTTAAGGTTTTGATGATATCGTTCTACCTCTTGTGGATCATGAACCCCATAATTAAAGGATTGACCAGCTGCAGATCCCATTCTATTTTTCATTTTCCACTCAACCATTTTTTTGTATATTCCTTCGGTATATTTCTTACTGACAACTTCAAATATGATCTCGGACTTATCAAACCTAGATGCAAGTTCACGAAATAAACTAACAACACTAGGTTCTGGGAGATACATGAACAAACCTTCAGCAATGAATAATACATGTTTACTGTTTATGTTTTCAATCTGATCGATCCATGACATATCGAGTACTGACTGCCCAATTGTCTCATATGGTAAATCACGACCATAAATTTCTTTCTTTAAGTTGATCATTTCTGGTAAATCCAGTTCAATGTACTGCTCAGGTTTAAGATTGGTACGCCAGTACCTAGTATCAAGCCCACACCCTAAGCTAACAACAAGACCTTCTGGATAGTTATGAATAAATCGACTTACTGTCTGGTCATACTTGAGTGCCCTGAGTACAATGTAACTTCGCAGCGATTGTGGAAGCATCTTATGACCAATACGTTTCTTTTGTAGGTTGTCCATTCGAGCTACTAAACCGTCTAACAATTTTTCTCCGACAGGATCATTTATTAAACCTTCGCTCTGAACATATGAATAGACTCTTGCTTTCAAAGTATATATTGCAGTTTCAGAAACAGCGCTAAGCATGTTGACCTCCTTTGACCATGTGGTCATTCTCAAGTTGATCATATCACCATTTGACCACGTGGTCAACGCGTTAGATAAAAAACGCCTACTTTGGTCAGTAGACGTTTTAATTACCATTTTAGTTCCCGTTTGCTAAACACCATTCATTTTCTTCAATAAATCAGAAAGTTGTTTTTTCTCATCCGTGTTTAAGTTTTTGAACACATCTCTCAGCTCAAGTAAATGTTGCGGGAAAATTTCAGCTATAATTGCGTATCCATCTTTCGAAAGTGAAATAATGCTTGCTCTTCCATCGTTAGGGTCTTTTGACCTTATGATATACCCCAGTTTCTCTAGATTTTTAATCACAACTGTCATGTTTCCACTTGTGGAAAGTGTCTTTTCTATAATCTCACAGATTCTTTGCTCACCCTTATGATATAGGGTTTCAAGCACACCAAATTGGGCTGTTGTCAGACTGTATTCAGCCAACCTGTTGTTTAAGCTTCTGGCATCCTTTTGCATAGATCTATGAAGACCTACAACAAGTTTAAGATTTAATTGGTCTTGCTCATCATATGTTTCTTTATTCTTCTTCATAATAGAAATATACCACTAGTTAGTAACAGCGTCAAGGTGCATTGATTCTATAGAAAGCATTTCATTGTAGAAATAGTCCACACCAATCCACCATCTAGGATCTTCTGCATACCTTTTGTTCAGGGCTTTTATTGGGTGAACATTATAAGGTGTTTGAGCCATAGTGTTTAATACAGTATTTGCAGCAATTTCAGCACTGTCTCTGATTTCAGTATTATAATTTTTCCAACTATTGTATACATTAAATGGATTATTGGCTATACGTTTTGCACTGACAGAACCCTTTCTAACAAATGACTGCTCCTGCCCAGTAATAGCAAATAGAATTCTAGGATCAATGTTTTTTTCCATACCCACGTCAATAATAACCTCAAAGTATGGGGATTCAGATAACATAGAGTTATAAGATTCTAAATAAGTTCGAATTTCTGACCAGTTTTGCTCAGAATAAGGAAACGGATTATACTTCTGATTTTCTATCTTGGCACTTTCTAAGAACACAGAGTTTTGAATAGCAATATGTTCCGCATAAAGTTCCAACCATAATCCACTCGACTCTATACCTTGCTTATTTTCTACAACTTTGATTGGGACTTGAACTTGTGGCTCAACTTCGGAAGTTTCATGACTAAATGAGGAAATGACGACAATGACTATAGCAGGAAAAATTGCCACTCTATTAAGTGGTACATTAGAAAAAGTCATTTTCCGTATATAAGCTATATTTTTTAATTTCTCGCCAATTCTTCTTATCATAACTTGCCATTCAATATTCATTTTATCAATGACATGTAAGTTTGCCTCAGTCTCCCTAATTGATACTTGGGAACTCTTAAATGTTACATCATAGTTAAGTTTATTTTTACTATCTTCATAGGATTTTTGATTCGTTTTATTGCAACTCTTTTTTAACCGTTCCATTTGCTCATACATAACGAGCTTTTGTATTTCGCGAGTTGACTGAAGTGATTTGCTTTCATTTTTTGCAATTTCATCAATGAGTTTAAACGGATCGTTTTCCATTAGGCTCAGATCATTTCTCTCATCAATCCATTTGGCAATTTTAGACCGATATTTGTCATCGATTAATCCATCTTTCTTTATAATTTCACGAATTGTTGTTTTTAATGAGTTCTTCAGAATGGAGCTGTGAAATTAAAGCCTTTGTTAGTTCATCTACTAAATATTCTGATACACTTTCGTCTATGTCTTCTCTTACACTAATAATATGTCTATCTATAAAGCTTTTTAAGGCAACATTAAACACCTGATCCAGCTCAATGCTTGATTCATCAGGATACTTGTTTTCAATATATGTTTTTAAGTCAATCAACTTCCCAGGCTTTATAATATAGTCATTTAACACCATACAAGGCATACCTCCATATACTTCTGCATGGATAAATTACCCTGTTAACTGATCCACAATCAACAATATCAATCTTTATATATTTAGACTCAAATGGGACTTTGTATTCGTATATACACCAAAGAGCATCTGAAATTCAGATGCTCTATTTTTCTTCATTTACGTTATTTAGTTTTTAAAACTGCCTTAGTCTTCAAAATCGTAAATCCAAAACCGTTCGGTTTCAATTCGCTTCATAAAATCTTCTTCTTTTTCATTCCAACTCTTAAGCAGATCTGGAATCCTAAACTGGGAGCTATGTGCCTCTAACGCACCCATTTTCTGATCTATAAAACCACTAATGTCATTGATTACTTGAGGCTTTCCAAGATCATTATTCGTTGGGAATGCAGTGCAAAGAACTGTTGGACGCATCTGTGGATCCATAGCATTAACCGTTCGAATGACTGCTGCACCGCATGCATTATGGTCTGGATGAACACCGTATCCAGGATAAAAAGAAAAAATCACATCTGGATCAACTTCGTTTATCACTTCCAAGATTCTACCATCTATATAATCATATGGTTCGAACTCAATCGTTTTGTCATGAAATCCAAACAATCTCAAATCTTGAATTCCGATAACCTCACAAGATTTTCGCAGTTCCTTCTCTCGCGCAAACGGAAGTGTCACCCGATTTGCGAATGGTGGATTCCCAAGATTTCTGCCCATTTCTCCAAGTGTTAAACATACATAGGTTACATGACTTCCTTCACTAATTAGTTTTGATAGTGTTCCAGACATAGGAAACACTTCATCATCTGGGTGAGGAAGAACAACGAGTATCTTATCCATTTTCATAGTTTTCCTCATTTCTAAAACGGTTTTTTACTTAATTGAAGTGCCGCGATGAGCTTCCCCTCTTTTGTGTTACCTGAGAGAATCAATCTTTCGGCGTCTGCTTCATCCCAGTGCGTCATACCTTCAGCATACACCCATCCATCACCAATTTTTAATCCGATTCTATATGGACTAGATTCAGTAATCATGCCATGTTCAAACGTGATCTTAGCATTCTTAATAAAGTTTGAAGCTGGATGAACAGATTGATCTCTGTGGGATGTATATGCCCCCATCGTCATTTCCATATGGATAAATAGCTCTATATTTCGTAGAGAGTTAATCCTCGCTTGGACCTTTTCACGGTCAATCAGCTGCATAATGTGCCTCCTTCCGACCAAAATTCTGAAAAATAGATTAGTCATTTCAATACTACACTTTTCTAGTGTCTTTATCTATAATAATATCCCAAATTTCTATAAGTACCCATAAAAAACCGTATTCTATTACTTTTAGTTGTTATATTATCCCCAATAAGCTCATCAAAACAGCGCCACCAACAGCTCCAGCGATAGGTAAAATTATACCACCTTTAAACCATGCCAGGACACCTGCAATAACGAGACAAACTGTTGAAACTAGGACATTTCCAGACACCCCTGTTAAGCCGCCTGGCAATATTAAGGCGCCAAGAACTGCAAATGGTATAAAACTTAGAAATGTCTTTGTAGACTCTGGCAACTTTTCTGCATCGAACACGTAAAAGGGTAAAATTCTGGGTGTCATGGTGACAAGCATCATCCCAATAATAAGAAACTTAATATTCATCTAGAGTCACATTCCTTTCAATGTCATTTTGCCTGTTTCTCCATAAAGTCGCTATAAAAGATATGATTAGAACAGAAACTATAAAACTAGCACCTTGATCTATACCCGTATACTTTAACAATAAAGAATTCATACCACCTGACAGAAGGGCAACCACCAGAGCTGAGATTGTTTTTTGCATGAAGGGATCAGTAATGCAAGAAGCAGGGCATATAGTGCAATCCCCATACTTGCGGTTATAATGGAGGGAATAAACATACCAAACACATATCCCGCTGCAGTCCCAGCTACCCACGATGCGTGACAGCTTAGTTCAAGAGGAATAAGGTATGTAGGGTCATCTATCTCATCTTTCATACTAATAACTGAATACGTTTCATCTGTTAAATAAAAACCGATAACTGGGAAGTACTTCTTATTTGTTTTATGGAGTTTCGACCTCACTGAAGCACTCATAATGAAGTGTCTAAAATTCATAAAAAATACGGCTACGACCACACCCAAAAGACCCATACCTGATGTTATCATGCTGACAGCCATAAACTGACTTGCTCCAGCATAAACCATCAATGATATTAGTATTCCGTCAACAGCCTTTATACCAGATGTATTCGCTAATATTCCAAAAGTCATTGCTATCGGAAAATACCCTGCCATAACTGGTAGAGCATCTTTAAATCCTCTTTTTATCATTTTGTCCTCCCTTTCCTATTGTATGTATTGTACTAATTCTTTAATTATACCTTGTTTATACCCACGCCTTTTTAGTAGTTATTATAATAACTACTAAAAATCATGTCAAGTATTTCCTATTTTCCTTAACTATTTCACAGTATTGACATACAAAAAGAGCTGCAAGATTACAGCCCTTTTATACATGAATACTTAGCTTCTATTTAAATTCCATTTTCCAGCTATAATAATCGTTATCCTCATTTTTTTGATAGGATAAGAAGGCTGAAAACGTCGTTCCCTTTTTACTCTTTAGTCCACTACCGTAAACTTTACCATTTTCCAGTAGTTTGGTTACAGTTTGTTTTGTCATTCTGACGCCTAGTGTTGCAAGAAATTTATCGTTCTTCCATAAGATATACTTACAGCCACCTCGCCAGTTTGTACATCCGTACCCTTTTTCACCTTCTACGACGTCACTTCCACATGTTGGACACTTTCCAAGAACTTCTCGGTCTTCTTCATCCTCATTATAAAAACGATCATTGCCTTCTATGGTGTTGATAACATGAAAAGCATCTTTTTTTATTGTTGCGACAGCTTCTTTCGTAAATGAAAAAATCCCATCCATAAACTCAGCTTTTGCACAATCTGCTTTACCAATATCAAATAATGTCTTTTCAAGCCTGCCTGTGTATTCCAAATCGAAAAGCTCTTTAATAGGAAACATTTCAACAAGCCTTCTGCCCATATCTGTGACAATCAAAGATTTTCCCTTCATGCCAATATAACCGACGTACTTAAGCTTGTTAATGGTTTCAGCCCTTGTCGCAGGCGTTCCAATACTAAAGCCTGTCAGTATAGCATTAATCATTTCCTCTGAGTCCTGATCCTTATATTTCTTACCACAAGTCTCCATCACTCTTAGAAGTGTTTTCTCATTATGGTGTTTCGGCGGCTTTGTTCCCTTTGTTTCTATTGTTGCTTTCTTAATACGAACCAGATCATCTACATTAACTGCAGGTAACGCAACGTCCTTTGACTTAACATCTTCAACCTGCTTCCAACCTTTTACCAGCTGGATTCTACCTTTTGAAACAAAGTTCCACGAGCCTTCTTCAGAAGATGCAGTTGTCACAAGACTAGCTTCTTCATGCTCTGCCACAGGCATAAATTGCATAATGAATCTGTTGACCACAGCTTCATACACTATTTTTTCATCAGCTGGCAGATTCTTAGGCACAACATATGTTGGCATTATAGCACTGTGACTCTCAACTTTCTTATTGTTGAACACACGTGAACCAGTGTGAAACTTCACTTCCGCTTCATAACGCTTACCCCTTTTAACAATTTCAAGTACTTTCTTTGCTTTAGGTACAAGGGTTTCCTCGAGGGCTAAACTCGCTGTTCTTGGGTACGTAATGTGTTTCTTTTCATAAAGACTTTGAGCAACTTTCAAAACACGATCAGAAGTCCAGCCTTTATTTTTGCTCGTAATCTGGCCTTGAAGTCCAGATAAATTGAATAATGAAGGTGGATATTCTTTCTTCTTGTCAGACTTTTTATCTGTTACTGTTGCATTCTTTCCTTTAATAGCGTTTTTTATAAGCTCAAGTTCTTCTTTTTTCTCAAACTTGTCTTTCTTATCAACCATATAAATGCCTTCATAGGCTATGCCGTCAGATGATTCGAATTGTGCCTTTAACTTATGAAACTCCTCAGACACAAAGTTTTCAATTTCCATGTCACGGTCATATATTATTTTAAGAGTCGGAAGCAGTACACGACCAATATTAAGTGCTTTGCCTGCTCCTCTTTGGTATTTCAATGTAGCAACAGATGTTAAGTTAATGCCTATAATCCAGTCTGCCCATTGTCTACTGATTCCAGCATCTTTAAGCGGACTCATATCACTATTTGGTATAAGTTTTTCAAGACCACTCTTAACTTCGTCTGGTGTCCATTCATTCAGCAAAAGACGCTCAATAGGTTTCTCAACCTTTAAATAGTCTAAAATAATATCCCCAATAATCTGACCTTCTCTGTCGTAGTCACATGCAGAAATAACACCTGTAACATCATCCTGCTCTATGAGGGATTTTATAAGGGCAATTTGTTTTGCCGCACCTGCATCAGTCTGGTCGCGGCTGCCTTGAATCGTTTTCACTTTATATTTAAACGTCTCTGGAATAAATGGATAATTGTCCATTCTCCAACTCGACATTTTTTCATCATATTCTTTTGTATCTAGCAGTTCTAACAAATGGCCAAACGCCCATGTGACAATATAGTCTTCTCCAAGGAAGTATCCATCTCTTCTCTGCTTCGACTGAACTGCATCAGCTATGTTTCTTGCCACTGATGGCTTCTCAGCAATTATTACCTTCGGCATGTTCTCACTCCAATTCGCTGCCTTATGATTCCCTAGAATACCATTATACTGATTTATGCCCTTCATGTCACATTTGGATTGAGAAACGAAAACTTGAGCGTAATAAACATAGCGTAAAAAAGTCGCTTGAACGTTCAAGCGACTTTATAGGATTAAGTCATATTTTTTCTTTGGCTTAATTACTCATCGTTATTTTCATCAATAAATTTCGCTGACCAGTGTTCTCCTGAGCAAAACGGCATATTTTTAGATTTTCCACAGCGACATAATGTATAGTGGTCTTTTGATTCTGGTTGATTGCCATCCTCATCCTCAAATGGAACTGATCCTGTCACTTCAAGAGGACCATCGTAACCGTAACGTCTTGGAGCAATACTAATAGTCCCTTCATCTTCATATCCATCAAGATCTCGCTCTTTGTTAGGTAGCTAAAACTTAAAGCGCCTGAAGGACATCTTCTACAGATATCAATTACTTTATCAACCATTTCTTGGGTTTTCACAACACTCATGTCGATCCTGATCCCTTTTGTCATCTTCCATACTACCGGGAGGTCTTCGTAGCAAAACCCGCGGTGGGAGCATACACCACGGTTTTCGTATATAGTAATCAGAGCCCCTTCATATACATCAACCTCATCTGCTGTTCTGTACGGATCTTTCTCATCGTTAAATTCAAAAAAATCATGCATTCCATCACAAAATGGTTTATCTAAAGACTCACCGCACTTACATAGCTTATACTCATCGAACGTCTCTATTTCATTTCCGCCCTGAGAAATTAGTTTTTTTACACCAGCCACTATATAAGGTCCATTTTTTACGACTTTTATTTTTTTTCATTGTCATATTGTCTCCTCAACTGATTTTTGTCCTACCATTATATATACCCATTTTACGCAAAAAGCCGACATTCCATTGGAATATCGGCTTTTGACAGGTTTCATTTATGATTTTATTTCAATTTAGTGATTCATTCAAATTCTTATATTAATGACACAGATTTCGCCCAAAGAACATTTTTATGTGATTCTAGTTTATCAATACTTTCCTTGCGAATATCCTCATCTACATTTAGAAGCATAATCGCCTTGCCCCCACTTTCTTGTCTACCAAGCTGCATGGTAGCAATATTGACCTCTTCCGAACCTAGAATAGCGCCTACATGGCCAATCATACCCGGTACATCCTTATTTTGAAGAACAATCATATTCTCTCCTGGGGTAATATCCACTTCATAACCATCGAAGTCTACCAGTCTGCCTTCAGATTTTGTTGATAGGTTACCACCCAGTGTAAATGTACCTTTATCTGTTTTTACTTTAATACGCATATACTCTGTATAACCGTCATAATAATCATCAAGATTCTTATCTTCAAATACAATGCCTCTATCTTTAGCGATAACATTTGCATTTATATAATTAACACGATTGGATATGATCGTTTCAAGGAGACCTTTCATAAATGCTATTGAAATCATACCCGTTTCTTGTTTTGCAAGCTCCCCATAGTACTTGATCTTGACCAGTTCTATCTTTGCGTCGTTTTGAATTTGATAATACATCTTGCCAAGCTTCTCTGCCAAATCGATATATGGTTTAATGGCTTCAAGTTCATCTCGGTGAATGGCAGGCAAGTTCACTGCATTTGGTACAATCTCACCTTTTAGTCCACTAAGCACTTGATTTGCCACAGTCATACCAACGTTTAGTTGGGCTTCAAATGTGCTTGCACCAAGGTGAGGGGTCACAATTACATTCTCACATTCAAACAACTCTTTATTATGGCTTGGCTCCTCTTCGTGGACATCGATACCCGCACTTGCAATCTTTCCTGCTTTTATGCCATCAAGGATTGCAGCTTCCTTGATAATGCCGCCTCTCGCAACATTTGCAAGGCGAACACCGTCTTTCATGACTGGAAGATGTGTTTCATTAATCATCCAATATGTTTCTTTGTTCTTCGGTGTATGAACTGTAATGAAGTCCGATATCTTGATCAAATCTTCTAACTGCTCCATTTTCTCAACACCAAGTCTCTTGAATCTATCATCTGCTATGTAGGGATCATATGCGATGACATTCATCCCGAATCCTTGCATACGTTTAGCAACAAGGGCCCCAATTCGACCTAGACCAATTATTCCGAGTGTCTTCTCAAACAACTCTGAGCCTTTAAACTGATTTCTGCCCCAATTACCGTCCTTCAGAAGCTTGTTCGCCTGGGGGATATTTCTTGATTGTGTAAGTAACAAACCCACAGTCAGCTCAGCAGCTGACATCGTGTTACTTTCTGGAGTATTTGCAACAATGATTCCACGTTTTGTAGCCTCTGGAATGTCAATGTTGTCAGTGCCATTACCAGCGCGACCTACCATCTTCAAGTTGACTGCCTTTTCCATGAGTTCGGCGTTGATCTGAGTTGCACTTCGAACAATGATCGCGTCATACCGTTCAATGCCATCTAAAAGTTCTTCTCTTGGAACGCCAATTTTCAAATCAACATCAGCATGTTTTTTTAGTTTTTCTATTGCTTCATCAGCAATGCGTTCTGCTACAACTATTCTATTTTTTATTGCAATTGTCTGTTTTTCCATTTCATCCACCTCACACATTTACGTTAAACAATCCGAGTATATTTTGATAATGATTCCGTACTATGCGCATAGATACAAAAAACCCCGTCCTTGTGAAAAAAGGACGAGGTTGAATTCCACGTGGTGCCACCTTAATTTGCAGTAAGCCTGGCCTTGGCTTACTGCCTTTAGATACTGATAACGAAGACAAATAATCTCCGGTATGGGTTCATTCCCCATACTGCTCACGGATGGATTCAATATTCTCAGATACCAATTCTCACCAACCACTGGCTCTCTGTAACTTAATAGTATTCTTATTAAGTTCTAACTGAGTACATATTTACTAGACCGCTCATAGCGTGTATGTTTATTCAAATTTTAACTCATTGTAATATGTTTCATTTTCAATGTCAACAAGTTTTGCGAATGTTTATTGAGAAAACATTTTCTTTGTTCATTTCTTAGGACGGTTCAAAATTATGTGTACGTATCATAGTTCTTGCTGATTGACTTAAAAGTTTTTCGTCAATGGGAGTGTTGAACCTGCAGCAGGCATAATTAGAATTTTTGCATCATGCCCTTGAGCCAATAATGCATCTTCCAAGGCTTCTTTCATAGAGTTGGCATAATAAAACCCTATCTTTTCGACTATTTCAGGTGCCAAATCAGTTACCATAATCACTTGATTCTTTTGTTGAATCTGTCCAATTGCAGCGGCTTTATGTCCACCGAGTTTGAAATTTTGGGAAAGTTCTTCTACTCTTTCTTTTGGTGTCATATTCAACATCCAGTCCTCAAAAGTATGTTCCCCAAACCCTTCTAGGGCAGAAGCACACAGTATAATTGTCCCCCCCGATTTCACAGCGTGTTTTGAGTTATCGAGCCCTTTTTGTGATTGATACAAATTAAGGTCCTTTGGAAATCCTCCTGGTGAAACAATCACAATATCAGATTGGTCTTCAATATGCACACCATAAATTTGATCAAGAAACCTACAACCTTCTCTGTGTGCTTTTTTCCAGTGTCCAGCAAAAGCGCCAATAATTTCTTTTTGCTGATTCAGCACAACATTAACAATAAAATCTATTTTCAAATAGTCAGGGACCTCATCAATATCTTGTCTAACTGGATTCGTTTCCAGATTTGCGGCTCTTGCATCTCTGTGAATCATATTCCTATGGTTTGCCTGAATCGCCGCATAACTTGACACGCCCGGCATAATAGCCTTTGCGCCTCCACTATAGCCAGCAAAATAATGATACTCAATATTTCCTAGGCAAATCACTCTGTCAGCTTCTGCAACTGGTCTAAAAACTTCAACTGGTGTCCCATTTCTACAAGCACCCAAATTCACACACCTGCTCATATCACTGTCAATAACCTGAACATTCGATGCATAAATTTCTGTTCCAACCAGCTTCTCTTTCTCATTATCTGAGTGTTTTCTGTGACTCCCTAATGCCAACACAACTACAATATTGGATTCTTCTATGCCACCAGATTTTAGCTGCTCAATCACTTGAGGCAATACTTTATAACTCGGCATGGGTCTTGAAATGTCGCTTGTCACTATAGCAATTGTTTCACCTTTGTTTACAATGTCACTAAGTTTTTCGGTTCCAATTGGATTGTCTAAGGCAACTCTTATCAACTCTTGTTCACCAACCGTAGAAACATACTCATTTGGAACCAGAGTCCCCATGTAATTGTTCGCACTTATATCAAATGACTTAATTCCCTTACCAAATTTCACCTTGTATTTCATAGCGCCCCCTATATATATTCATAAAACCAATTTTATATTCATTTTGGTTTAATGAGTATTATAGATCTTATACGTATCTTTTTCAACAAATATTTTTTATCCCCACTAATTTCTAAGGCAAATTTCCCTTTATCAATGCATAGAAAAAGACCTGGAATACTTTCGTATTCCAGGTCTTATTTTTGGTTTGAAATCCTAAATTATAGGCTTGTTACATTCTCAGCTTGAGGGCCTTTTGCGCCTTCAGCGATAGTGAACTCAACTTTTTCGCCTTCTTCAAGAGTCTTGTAACCATCTTTTTGGATTTGTGAGAAGTGTACGAATACATCATCACCTTCTGCTGGTGTGATAAATCCGTATCCTTTTTCACCGTTAAACCACTTAACTGTACCTGTCATCATAATATGCACCTCCGAATTATTAGTCCTTAATTCTTTGTAAAACCACTCATACCATTTCGGAAGTTCAACATACAATCAAATAGATCCAAAACAGGTATTGCGATATTTCTAAATCGACTTAAGGCTATTTTCATAATACTATATACCTTACACAATTTGCAAGACTTAAGCCAGACCATACCATGTTATTTTTATGATCCAATCAGAAATCAAAGCAAATCCGCTGGCACCACTTTATTTCGCCCTAAGTCTTTTCCCTTATCGAGAGCACGTTCAACCATTTTCATTGCGAGATCAGCTGGCATAGTCCTATCGTAACAGAGAACTCCAAAGGTCATAGATATTTTAAAGGTCCCATCATTTACTCTGAAAACATGATTAGCAATCCTCTCTCGAGCACGATCGGCAAATATTATCGCACCTTCAATATCTGTATCAGGCAGAATAACCATAAACTCTCCACCCTCCCAGCGGGATGCATAATCCTGTTGTCTTTTTCCCTCTATTAACAACTCTGATGCTTTTTTTATAACAATATCACCTGCATCACGCCCATATTTCGAGTTTAACTCTGTCAGATTGTCCAAATCACATAGTAAGACAGAGAAGATCAAACCATTTCGGTCATACCGTGCTACCTCTTCTTCAAACCTAACGAGTGATGATTTTCTATTATTAAGACCCGTTTTAGAATCCTTTACAACAATATTGCTAATTTCCTGATCAAGTTTGTCTATTGCTTTTTGCTGTGATTTAATGGTATTTTCTGCTTCGCTAATTATCTGTCCTTGCGATTTTGCTTTAACTGAACATCTATTGAGTTCCTCTGCAATTTTTTTCTTACTTAAAAGTGCATCTACCCTATGACTCAAAATCAACGGTTTCACAGGCTCAGTTACACTTTCTACTAGAGACAAGTCGAAGTCATCTAAGTACTTAATAATTTCAGGATCTTCAGTCAAAACAACTACTGGAATGACCTTCCAAGTGTCATGTTTCATAATTTTTTCAAAGGTTCTTATACCCTCAGAGCTCCTCATTTTAAGATCAATCGCAATTAAATCAGGAGATTCATCATAAAGCTGAAACAAAGCCTGATCTTCCGTTGTAGCTGTATCTACATCAAAGCCATCATTTTCAAGGGCACGAACCACAGTTTTTTGTGCTTTTGATTCATTTGCTACAACAAGTATGCGGCCCTTCTCAAGAATTTTCAACATCTTTTTCAGCTCCTTCCGGTTGAAAGAGTCGGGGTTGTATTATTAATTCATACCTACCCTAAAAAGACCATACATAGCAAAAAGAAGACATCTCATTTAAGATGTCTTCTTTGATCACATAACATATTTTTACTTAACAACTTCAAAATACCGTCTTGGCACCCAATTAAATTTGCCACGGTCATCCTCGATTTTAAAGCATTCCTCATCTAGATCAAGAACGTCATACTCTTTACCCACCGTTGTATAGTGAATCCTTAAAGTGTCAGTTGCTCTAATTTTCTTTTCTTCCATCAGATCGCTCCCTTTCCATCACGTCTATTATTGTAACATGAAATATGAGAAATCAATAATTTCTAAAGTTGATCTTCCAAACACCGTCTTCATTAATTAGTTCCCAATAATCATAAACTTGCACCTGAAGTGGTTCACCGTCTGGTGCAATACCGTCATCTTGGAATAGGTCATTGTTTCTAATATACTTGACATGAACAACCTTACTGTCCTTGAAATCCTGTGTAAAATGTATACCCCGTTGATATCCATAGAATCGGTCATAATACTCTTCCATGAGTTCTACAAAATCTTTATATCTTAATAACGCACGACTTTTAGCATCTATATAGTCGTAAGCAATGTCAAACCGTTTTAAATATACGTTATCTAAAAAAGTTATAACAACATCACTAGGGTGTTGTGTTTTAACAAATATGAAATCCTCAACACGGGGTAAAGGTTCCATCATTGTAAATCCACCTAGATCTACATTTAACTTAGTTCCCTCTATAAGAATTTGGACACTGTATGCGTCCTCAAGTTCAGTAAAGGTGTTAACTATCGACCAGATAAATAACTCTCGTCTCTCGCCAGCCCAGTACTCTGTCTCTGTAAACTCCTTGGACAAATTGACATAAACTATGTTGTCTATTAGCTCAACCGAGTCAATTGTCACGTGCTGGGTAAATGGTGTTTCATAAACTCTATTTTTAGGTCCTTTTACGATTTCCTCAGCAATTCCAACTTCGAACTGATCTGTCGAAAACTCGATTATTCTGTCTTCACTTCTCAACTTGTCTCCAGATACAAAGTATAACTTTGAGTTGAGCCTGATACTTATAGGATTAGGCGCAATAACATCTTCCGCACTTAATACATTCAAGTTCAACCTATTTGTAAAGCTTAGGAGTATAAGCGAAAAGACAAAGACACTCATAAATACAAATTTCAACGTATTCTTCATCTTATCCTCCTAAATGTCCAAGCGATACGGTAATACAATGTACATTTTAGTTCCAACGCCAACTTCACTTTCGGCGTAAATTCGACCTTGATGAAGATTGACAATCTGCTGAGCAATAGCCAGTCCCAAACCTGTTCCACCAGTGGCTCTCGCTCTTGCTTTATCCACTCTATGGAACCTTTCGAAGATATGTGGTAAATCATCTTCTGGGATACCTATACCTGTGTCCGTAATCCTTATGACGACATTTTCTTTAATTCTATAAAGATCAACATCAACATGACCATTCTCAGGTGTGTATTTAATAGCATTGCCAAGAACGTTGATAATACACTGCTGAATCTTGCCTTTATCAATTTCGATTTGCAGTTTTTCTGTATCATCAAACCGTATTTCAATGTTTTTCTTCTCAGCAAGTGGTGTTAACTGTTTAATAACATTTTCAACCATATAGTTCATATATGATATTTGATATTCAAGCTGTAATTCCTTTTTCTCAATATCAACAAGATAAAGAAGTGAATCAATTATTTTATTAAGGCGTGATACTTCCTTGTCTATATCGCCAAGAAATTCTCTGTACACAGGCTCATCCCAGTGTTCTTGAGATAAAAGTGTCTCTGAAATGATCTTTATAGATGCCATTGGAGTTCTAAGCTCATGTGATGCATTTGATACAAATTGTTTACGTCTTTCATCTACTTGCTCTAATCTCGTTAACATTAAATTAAATGCATTCCCAAGATTAGCAAGTTCATCATTCCCGCGAACGTAGACTCTCCTATCATGTTGTCCACGAGTGATAGCGCGCACAACTTCAGTCATTCTTTCTATAGGCGCAGAAAAAAATATCAGCAAATATAAAGCTGACTATTCCTGTTATAAGAATGCCCAAGAGGGATAACAACAGTATCTTCTGTATAACAGACATTATATTTTTGAAAATGTGTTCTGCGGACGCAGAAATAAGGACAGAACCTATAATATCTTGTCTCTCGGTAATCGGAACAGTAACATACATAATGTTACCCACCTCTTGAGTTCGATACAACTCTGCCGCAGGGATGCCTTGAAGTGCGCTAGAAACTTCAAGTAGGTGTTTGAAGTTTTTACCTACCATCTTGTCATATGAATCCAGTTGAACACGACCATGTTCATTAATAATAAGAATTCTCGCGTCTAACTCGAGACTATACTTTTTTATAACACCTTCAACATAACTTCTAGTACTCGATATACCAAGCCTATAAAAGTCAGGTGCAACCTCATCTGCAATAATATTTCCTTGGGTCAATAAATTAATCTGCATATCACTCACAGCGTTAATTTTGAGAGTCTCGTTTATAAAGGAAATCATGAGCGTGAGCGTTAACAGGATTAATAACAAATAGGTGGAAACAAGTTTCCACCTAATGCTTATAAACCACTTACTTGTGTTTAAAATAATAACCAACTCCCCATTTGGTTAGAATGTATTCAGGCTGGGAAGAATTCTTTTCAATCTTTTCTCTTAGACGTCTAATATGAACGTCTACAGTACGAACATCGCCAAAATACTCGTAACCCCAAATTGTTTCTAGAAGCTCTTCTCTAGAGAAGACCTTATCACGGTTCATAACTAAAAGTAACAGTAGGTCAAACTCTTTAGCTGTTAAGTTAACATCGCGACCGTTTACTGTTACCTTACGACCAAGTGTGTTGATCGAAAAATCACCAACATTAATAACACTAGTTGCTGTTTGCTTTTCATTTACTTGTACACGTCTCAAAATTGCCTTGATTCTAGCTTTAAGCTCAAGAATATTAAAAGGCTTAGTCAGGTAATCATCAGCGCCGTACTCAAGACCAAGAACTTTACTTGAGTCATCACCCTTTGCAGTAAGAATAATAATTGGAACCATTGACGATTCTCTAACTTTTTTACACACTTCTAAACCATCAATTTCTGGAAGCATCAGATCAAGAACTACCAGCTCATAGCTGTTATTCATGATTTTTTCAAAGGCTTCATTACCATCAATAGCCGTTTCAACATTGTAGCCGTCTTGCTCAAGGCTGAACTTCAGACCTTTCAGCAGAATAGGCTCGTCATCTACAACAAGAATTTTTTCTGACATTTTTCCACCATCCTCATTAGGTTTCAATCAAGGCTCATATATTCTACTTACTTATATAAATAGATGTAGAGCCTTGTTGAGTTCTCACAATAAGATTTCATATCGTGCGTTTCATAATATTTAAATTGACTATCGAAGTACTCTAAAATCCTCTTGACGTTTCGTCAATTTCTGAGAATCAAAATACTCAAGTAATGCAACTGCATTCTTTCTGGAAGTTCCCACAAGATCTCTAAACTCAGCCAAGTTTATTTTACCATGTTCTTCAAGATGTGATACAAGTTTTGACTGTGCATCTCTAAGTACATCACCATCTATCCAGATCTTTTCAGCTAGGCGAATCAACTTTTCAGAAGCAAAAAGAACTTCTAAAAGATCTCGATCCTTCTTCCCAATACCAAGTTGCATTTCTGCTTCACTTACAGCTGGTGGTTTTGTACCATGTTCCTTAAAGTAATTCGTGATCTTATCTATTTTTTCCTTCTGTTTTGGACTAAGCTTGATCTCAAACTGCTTGAGCGCAGTGAGGGCACCTGTAATCGTAATTAGGCCATTATCGCTTAGTCTGTCAAAGATCACATCTGCTAATTTATTCTTTACCCCACCTAGAACCTTATTACGCAGTTCTTCTTTAGGCATACCAGGCTTTAGAGAGTTTTTCTCATGATACTTATTTAGTAACTCTATAACATCTGCTTCCACTTTGTCTAGATAAGAGCTATGAACCCACTCTCCTGACGGGAAGTTAAAGGCCAAACCTTCGTTAGCCATCTCTTCAAGGTGTTCTCTGACTAAATCAGCTGCAAGTCCAGACTGACCTGCAATATCGTCTACCTTAGGGAATTCAGAACTCTGCTTAAATAGGTTTCCATCCACAATCTGCTTAGGATCACCCTCAAGCTTCATTAACAAATCATCTAATATGTCATCTTTAAATCTCTTGTGTTTAACAGCATTCGGATCAAGAATTTTTCCACCGCCAACAGTCACCAGTGGCGAATATAGTCTTACTACAAATCTGTCTCCATATTTACATGCTGTATTGTCCTCAAGTCTGAGCTGTGCTAAACAACTTTCCCCTGGGAGTAGTTCCTCTCTATCTAGAAGAACAATCCTACAAAGTACTTCCTTAGTCCCTTGGTAAAGTCTAAGTCTAGTCCAGTTTGTTAAAGGTTTCTTAGCAGATTTCATCAATGTGAAATCTATATCTAACATCATTGTGGATTTCATAGTTTCTTCTTTGGCAAGAACATCACCTCTATGAAGATCCGCTTTATCTATACCAGTCAAATTAAGGGCTACACGCTGTCCAGCGTAAGCTGCCTTAACATCTTGATTATGATTCTGTATCTTTCTAATACGAACTTCCTTGCCTTCTGGATAAACCGTAAGAATATCATCTTGATTGATCTTTCCTTCAACAAGCGTTCCTGTTATTACTGTCCCTACACCCTGAAGCGAAAACACGCGATCTATTGGCAATCGAGCAGGTATATGATCAGGTTTGTCGTCAACATCTTGAGACATTTTATCAATCACATCAACAAGCTCGTCAATTCCAGCACCCGTAATTGATGATACAGGAACCATTGGTTGCCCTTCTAGGAATGTGCCCACTAGATGTTCTTTGACGTCGTCCTTCACAAGCTCTATCATCTCTTCATCAACAAGATCGCTTTTTGTTAGAACGACAATACCACGTTTTACTTCTAGCATATTCAATATATCAAGGTGTTCCTGTGTTTGAGGCATTACACCTTCTTCAGCAGACACAACCAAAAGTACTAAATCTATACCGCTGACTCCAGCAAGCATGTTTCTTATAAACTTCTCATGGCCAGGAACATCAACAATCCCAGCGCGCTTTTTACTAGGTAGATCAAAAAATGCAAATCCCAAATCTATTGTGATTCCACGTTTTCTCTCTTCTTCCCACCTGTCGGGCTCAATACCTGTTAGTCTTCTAATCAGCGCACTTTTACCGTGATCTATATGACCCGCAGTACCTATAACAATATTTGTCATACTAGACCCCCTGCTCTAAAGACGCCAAGGCCTTTGCAACATACTCATATTCATCATCCATTAGAGTACGTGGATCAAGCAGTACTTTATCGTCTTCAACACGTGCAATAACTGGCATATCGTAATCTCTAAGACCTTTTATGATCTTGTTTGCAGATAACTTACCATGCGTTACCGATACTAAATGCGTAGGTAATTTTTCAAGTGGCATCGAACCACCACCAACTTCTGATGCTCCTTTAACAACTTCTATTTCAAAGGTTTTTGCCTGTTCCTGAATTAGACCAAATAAGCACTGTGCTTTTTCTGATAGCTCTTCTGCCTGCATTGTCAGCATTCTTAATGCAGGAATTGACTTCACCGCTTTGGCTTCATCTCTATAAAATTTAAGTGTTGCTTCTAGGACAGAAAGCGTCATTTTATCTACACGAAGGGCTCTTGTTAAGTGATTCGCCTTCATGTCTTCAATATACTCTTTCTTGCCAACAATAATTCCCGCTTGAGGGCCTCCGAGCATTTTGTCACCACTAAATGTGACAACATCCGCACCAGCCTTAATAGCTTCAAGAACTGTAGGCTCTTTTGTAAGGCCATATTTAGAAAAATCTATTAGCGATCCACTGCCGATATCTTCAACCAGTGGAATGTTATGTTTCTGAGCTAAAGGTGCAAGCTCTTCAATTGAGACTTCCTTAGTAAACCCTAGAATTCTATAATTACTCGTATGTACTTTCAAAAGTACTCCGGTATTTTCAGTAATTGCTCTTTCATAGTCTCGTAGGTGTGTCTTATTTGTTGTGCCAATTTCCACAAGTTCAGCACCTGACCAGCGCATAACTTCTGGTATTCTAAATGACCCGCCAATTTCAACAAGCTGTCCACGAGACACTATTGCTTCTTTACCCTCACTCATTGTACTTAGTACAAGCATTACTGCTGCAGCATTGTTATTGACCACTAGAGCTGCCTGTGCACCCGTTAGTTCACAAATAATGTCTTCAACATGGCTATATCTTGAACCTCGTTTCCCATTATCTGTATCAAACTCAAGTGTTGAGTAATTGCAGGCTATGTCTCCTAGATGCTCCCTTAACTCATTTGCTATCAGGGATCTTCCTAAATTCGTATGGAGTACAACACCTGTTGCATTCACAACGCGTCTTAAATGATATGCTTCTTTTTCAGTAGAAAGATTAACAACTTTTTCAATAATCTCATCTAATTTAACATTAAAACCAGTCGCCTCCTCAGGTGCTAAAGCGACAATTTTTTTCTGACTTGATCAATGCTCTCACGAACGCTATCCACCACAACAGTCCTGGACATGTTCTCAAGAAGCTTTTTAATCTCAGCGTTTTCCAAAAGTTCGTCAACCTTAGGCAACTGAGCGAATAGAGCTTTCTTCATATTGAGTACTCCTATCGTTTTAATTAAAGTATACTTTAAATTTTATAATTATATTTCTTTGAAGGCAGGGATTTTTTTAACATTATGCAATGAATCATGACAACGTCTTCCCGCCTGTATTTCCGAAGCTATTATAACATATTTAACTCATTGAGAAGTGTTTCCGTCTCTATTTATATTCGATTATGACAAAAACGAAAAGAAAACCCGCTGATATTCAATCTCAAGCCATTAAGGCCAGATAAATCAGCAGGTTATATTACGGAATTAGTCGATATTCTTGCCCATTGCATATGCATCAACAAAGAACTCTAGACCGTTATCATCAACAAATCGAAATTGACGTTTAACTGTGCCTTCCATTTCATAGCCAAGACTTTTATATAAGGCAACTGCTTTTCTGTTGTCCGCTCTTACCTTCAAATGAATTCGACGAATAACAGCTTCACTGTGAGCCACCTTCTCAGTATGCTCCATCATAATCCTGCCAACACCTAAATTCCAATGGCTTTTTCGAACCGTTACTCCAAGCTCAGCAAAATGATGAACACGAGGTCTGGTCATTCCTGTCAAATTGATTACAGAAACAACTTCACCTTCACAAATACCTAAGAGCATCATTGAGTTATCAGACACTGCCAATTTTTCAAGGAACACAACTTCCTGTTCGTACGTGATTTCAAACTCACCAGCACCAAAAGTCAAATTATCTGACTCTCCAGCCACTCGCCTCGTATAGTTAAGAATCTCAGTAGCATCAGAAGCAGTTGCCGCTCTTACTACAAGTTTTCTACCATCCTTTAGATCATAAGTTGATATCACGTAGTCCCTCCAGCGTATTTACTCGAAGTAAATAGCAAATTCAGTCTTGTTGTCAACACTACCAATTACAGCGAATTCAGTGTCGGTTTGCTCCTCTAGGTCACTCAGTAAAGAATCTAAATCATCAGGATGTACAGCGATAAGTAGACCACCCGATGTTTGAGGATCATACAATATATCCTTCAGTTCATCGCTTACATCATCAGAGATTTGAATTTTATGACCACAATAGTCTCGGTTCCTATATGCACCTGCAGGAACAAGTCCCATCGACGCATTTTCAAGTGCACCATCTATAACAGGAATGGTACTGGTGTTTATTCTAATAGTTACACCACTGCCTTCAGCCATTTCAAGAACGTGACCCGCTAGACCGAAACCAGTGATATCTGTACAAGCTGAAACATTATGTGGCTTCATTGCTTGTGCAGCATACTTATTAAGATATGCCATTACACGCATGGCCTCACTTGTTTTGTCCTCATCAAGAAGTTCTGCTTTTATTGCAGTATTTAGAATACCAACACCAATAGGCTTTGTAATTACAAGTACGTCACCTACACGTGCTTTTGCATTGGCAAGAACTTTATCTGGGTGAACCATTCCAGTCACGGAAAGCCCATACTTTGGCTCATTGTCTTCTATAGTGTGTCCACCAACAAGAAGAGCGCCCGCTTCCATAACCTTGTCTGCTCCGCCTTTTAAAATTTCGGCAAGAATGTTCATATCCAAACAAGTTGGAAATCCAACAATGTTAAGAGCTATAGTTGGTTCGCCACCCATAGCATATACATCGCTTAAAGAATTCGCGGCTGCAATTTGACCAAACATGTACGGATCATCTACGATCGGTGTGAAGAAATCAAGTGTTTGAATAATAGCTTGTTCATCATTTATTTGGTATACAGCTGCATCGTCAGATGTTTCAAGACCGACGATCAGTTTTTCACTTTGAAATTTTGGTAATTGTCGCAGAACCTGCGACAAGTCCTCAGGACCTATTTTGGCCGCTCAACCAGAATTTTGGGTTAATTCAGTTAAACGAATTTGTTTTTCACTCATGATTCCACCTCCAGAGTTTGCCGATAACGGCACAATATTTCGGGTGTCCAATCATCACTATATCACTTTTCAATTGACGACTCAAATGCCTCTTTCATTGATTCCAGCTTTTTTTCACCAATACCGCTAACGCTTAAAAGTTCATCAATGGAATTGAATGGTCCATGTTCTTTTCGGTAGTCCAAAATTTTTTGTGCCATCGATTCACCTATACCCTTAATTTCCATAAGCCTCGATGCATCTGCTTCATTTAGATCTTGTAATGTCCAAAATCCAATTGGATTTTGAATAGACTGAAAGGGCGCATCACCAGTCTTGTAGACTACAATTTTCTGGGTATCGTATAATCTTCCTGCTAAGTTGATTACAGATTGATCAGCGTCAGGGCTAAAGCCACCCGCTTTTTCTATGGCATCTTTAATCCGACTGCCTTTTTCCAGTTCATAAACATCTGGATTAACAACTTCGCCAGCAACATGAACCGCAACAAGCTCAACGCTTGCTTTGCTCGCATCTTGGTCACTCTCATGAGATTCTTCACTTTCTCCGTTTTCAATCACAGTTACAGCTGACGCCTCACCACTGGAAACAACATAGTAGTCAAATACTTTTACGCCTAAAACTAAAAAAAAGAACTATTGCTAATATACCCATTTCAATAACTTTGTTTTTGGTTTTTTTATTCACGACTCTCTCCTAAATTAAACTTTAATTCAATTATATGGAATTATTGTGATGATTGAAAGATAAATTTTAAATATTATAAGGAACCATTGGTTAACTAATGGCATAATTCAGTTCTCTTATCGAATAAGTTATTACAATTTGGCTATAGAGCGCTATAAATCAATATTTCGAATGATACCAACCTGGTCTTATGGTAAAATATGATTATCTGTGACACGAGGTGATGAAAATGAAAAAACGAATTATAGCAGTTCTATTTATGATGATTATAATCGTTCAAAGCTTTATACCAGTCTTTGGCGAAACATATACACTGAGCACAGCCGACATAGTCGCTGAAGCTGCAATTTTAATGGATCAAGAATCTGGTCAAATACTCTATCAAAAAAATATAAATAAGATCATGTACCCAGCAAGTATTACAAAAATTATGACTGCTATACTCGTTCTAGAAGATCTAGAACTCAGTGATCCAGTGGTTGTTGATGCGAAATCTCCCTTCGCAGGCGGAAGTCATATTGCTCTGAATGAAAATGAGATTTTCACAGTTGAACAGCTATTATACGCTACTATGATTGAGTCTGCCAACGATGCCGCATCTGCTTTAGCTGTTTATCATTCAGGTAGCGTTGAAGCCTTTGCTCAAAAAATGAACGAACGTGCACTTGAACTGGGAGCACTGAATACAAATTTCGTTAATCCTAACGGAATGCCTGATGAAGCTCATATAACAACTGCATATGACATGGCTCTTATTGGTGTCCATGCTATGAAAATACCAAGATTAAAGGTTATAGCTCAAACAATCAAGTATCAGATTCCACCAACTAATAAACAACCTGAAACTAGATATTTGAAAAACTCAAATCGCTTCTTATATGGTGAAGGCAGTGGTAACCAGATCAATTATAACGGACAACTCATAAACATTAAATACGACGCTGTTAATGGGCTTAAAACTGGTTATACTAATGCGGCGGGACAAACCTTTGTCGCTTCTGGTGAAAAAGATGGTAAGAAGTTCGTCAGTGTTATACTAAAGTCTGAGGGAAAGAACTTGTATATTGATACACGCCGTCTATTAGACTACGGTTTTGATAATTTTGAAAGAAAAGAACTTGTTGCAGTCGGAGAAAAAGTTGAAGAAATTAATTTTGACGATGAGAAACAAACAAGAATTTCAATAGTGACCAAAAATGCTTTAGTTGCTTATTTGCCACTCGGTACTGCTGTTAGCGACCTTACTAAAGAAATGCAGTTAGAACAGGATATCGCCCTACCTATTGAAGCTGGTCAAATCCTTGGATCAATGAAATATATGCTGGGTGATCTTGTCATTGCAAGTACAGACTTAGTAGCACCTGGTTATGTAAGTGATAAGGCGCTTCTAGATGATGACATTAAAACCTTTGCAGATGATACTGGTAATTGGTACGACAACATGGATTGGATATCCTTCTCTATTCGAGCAGGCATTACACTTATTGTATGGCGTCTGATTATGACATGGTACAATCTCCAAAGAAGAAGATACTCCAAAAAAATGAAACGAGAACAAGAACGAGCTGAGAGAAAAAATGGCAATCCAGAAACGTCTCGCTCTACTGCCGATGGACAGTATAAACGTTAAACTAATTGACAACTCATTCTAATATAATAATCAAAAGGGATGAACATCAGTGATGTTCATCCCTTTACTTATATCATTAAAACCTTACTCCACCTTAGTTAGCCTTTGTAACCGATCATTTGAATTTCAATATCAGCATCTAGAGGCAGACGAGCAACTTCAACAGCAGCACGAGCTGGCTTATGCTCAGTAAAGAACTCTGAGTAAACTTCATTCATTTTACCGAAGTCATTCATGTCGTTTAAGAAGATTTCTACCTTAACAACTTGTTCTAAGCTACAGCCTGCTTCTTCAAGAATAGCCTTACAGTTATTTAGTGACATACGTGTTGCTGCTTGAATATCACCTTTCACCATTTCCTTAGTTTCAGGATTAAGCGGCAGTTGACCAGATACGTATACAAAAGGACCAGCTTCCATACCTTGAACGTAAGGACCTACTGCAGCAGGTGCATTTGTAGTATTAACAGGTTTCATCATTTGAATTTCCTCCTAAATAATATGTAT
>LQAE01000164.1_pt1 | contig 25362 bp, 18 predicted proteins | sample 1535771 | NCBI WGS metagenome assembly LQAE01 (sample SAMN04331582, study PRJNA305678) | bioreactor metagenome | isolation source: bioreactor_1 inoculated with Wadden Sea sediment 1st replicate of a... | place: Germany:Bremen
TTAAGGAAAACCGGCTATTTCAATTGTATCAATTTCATCTACTACAGTTGTGTTTCATGGATGTTTTTGATACATAAATTCTAGTTATGGAACGCGACATCGATAGTTGGTTGCATCAGAATTTTATGCACGTCTGGTGTTATCAACAAGCAATCCATTGGTGTACTTATGTATAAGGCTGGATATCAGAGTTTGATACGGTAGCCCTTCTTGAAGGGCTTTACTCTGTATAGCCTTCAGATCATGCTCAGATAAACGAATATTTACCCTTTTATTCTTTTTCAATGTATTTGCAGCAACTCCTGATAGGTGTTTTTTCTCGTCATCGTTAATACCCATAGAATTCAACTTTCCAGATTCAAATTCCTCAAGTATTTCATTTTCATATTCATTAAGGTTCATTCTGATCCTCCTAGATATTGTTTCTTCGCTTTCCTGCTGGGAATTATCGTTTTCAAAAAGATCTCATCTTCATTTTCAACATAAGGCACTAAATATACATAATCATTTATAAGAACAACATATATATTCTGATTCGGATATTTCTCTTTATTTGGATGCTCAATTTTATCCAGGATTCCTTCATTTTGCATACAGAAAACTACTTCTTCAAAAGAAATACTCCTGTCCTTTATAAGATGAGCATTTTTATTATCATTCCAGTTGAAAATCTTTCCCATTGAATAAGTATAGCAAAGCGTGTGCCTTTTGGCAACACAGATAAGTGTTGTATTATTTATAAAGAAACTCGAAATAAGAATTATTATAATGCACGACATCCACATCAAGAGATACATTGTATTCAAGAAAGTGGAAATGACTCACTAATCTGGGAAAAACAGAAGAAGTCAATTCTGTGGGGATTTACATCATCATTATTATAGAAGTTCAGCTTGATTTAGCTTCGGATGTATTTTGCAACGGGACGCGGTTACCAGGCAGCCAGCCCTCCATCTTTTTAAAAAGTTTTATAATTTATCATGGAGGCCCGTGGGGTATTTTTCTCATCTATGATAATAGATTATCAACTATTGCTGCTTTTCTAAGCATTTTTCAATAAATATCGTAAAGCACTAAAGTATGAAAAAATAATGTACACCCTAAGTGAACTTCACTAGTCCATACTCCGGTAGGTCAAGGTTCGCTTGCTAAAATCGTTCTTTCAGCTCTTCCAACATCTTATTGCTCCATATCCAAAATATTTCTGGCCAATCTTGCCGCTTCCCTGATATCTTTCCGCCAATCATTGTTGGTGAACCAAAGCTCAGTCACATACTTCCTCACACCCATCTCCCAAGTTTTTTTCAAGATTCTCTCAAATTCCACATGACCTGCCCCGAAGGATATCTCTCGAAACTTACCGGGTACGGTCTCCTTGATATGGGTGGCGATAAGATGTCCTCTTCCTTTCTCCAGGTCATCACAGACTGAAGGCCCATAGAGCTTAGAAGCATTACTCAGGTTCCCGATGTCAGGATAAACATGGAGATATGGAGAGTTTGTGAGTACAACGTATTTCATAGCCTTCTCAACCGTATCCATGAACGGAGTCTCCATCGTCTCAAAGCCCATGAGTATCCCTTTCTTCGCTGCCATTAGGCATGAAAGCTTTAGGTTCTCAGCAAACCGTTTTTTCGTTTCATCATTACTTTCCGAGTAGTAGACATCATAGCCCGCCAACTGGATGATTGGAATATTGGCTATATGGGCAAAATCGATCGCCTTCTCCATAATCTCAAGACTCTTCAGGTCGTCTCCGCCAAGCGGGTACTTCCTATGCCCGCTCAAACAGATTGATCCTAAATACATCCCATATCTGAACCCGATATTTGTGATCTCCATAATCTGTTCTTTGGTATATTCCAGCCTGGAGAGTCTCTCATCACTCTCATCGATACTAATCTCGATATAGTCAAAACCTGATGCTTTGGCCTCTTGAAAGCGCTCTTCCCAGGTAAGATCAGGAGGTAATGCCTTCTCATAGAGTCCTAGAAGGTACTCTCTATCTGTAATATTCTTCATATTATTCTAATCCCAGTACTTCTCTAGAGCTTCTGAGATACTCTTATATCTATCAAACTTCTCTTTATAGAAATTCCTCTTCTCACTTGGATAGATCGTCTTCCCCAAAGTAGACATGGCCGAAGCAGCCTCTTTGAGATTACTATGATCCCCACAGGCAACAGAGGCTACCATAGCACAACCAAGGTCCCCAACTCTTTAACATCTACGACTTCAACGGGGTACCCGGTGACATCAGCGAACATCTGAGTCCATATTCTCGAATTAGCTGCACCTCCAGCTAATCTGATAGATGTAAAATCGGCCCGATTCATAAGTAGCTTCTCAATATGGACCATATGACAGAATACGATCCCCTCAAAGACTGAACGAACGATATGGGCTCTTGTATGGTGAGAATCCATCCCGATGAAAGAGGCCTTTGCTGTAGCATTATAGTTCGAACCATAGATATAGGGTAAGAATATGACATCTTGATCCTCAATACCGATAGACTCTACGAGTTCGTCACAGTATTGATAGATACTCTTCCCTTGGGTCTTAGCCTCATCAGATTCCTTCTGCATGAACATCCCAATATACCATTCCAGATTACCAGCTGAGGTGGGACTACTCTCCTCAATGAGATAATAATCATCATAGCAGTAACAGGAGTTCATCATGACACTGTGATCGAGTACCGGTCTTTTTGAAATATATTCATTGATACTCCAGGTACCCGCGATTACACATAGATGATCAGAATCTACGATATTCATCGCAATCGAGCAAGCATCGATATCGAACATACCTCCTGCTACAGGAATCCCTTCAGGAAGGCCCGTGATATCACTTACCTGCTTCGTGATATATCCACAGATGTCAGTTGACCTCTTAAGAGGGGGCAAACAATCATAAATCTCTTCTAGATCATAAAGAACCAGTAGTTCTTTTGAGAATGATCGTTCTTTGAGGTCAAGAAGATTCGATCCTGAGTAGTCGGTAATTTCAGCATAGGCCTCGCCGGTCAGGCAGAACCTGATATAATCCTTGACCTCGAATATCCAACGTATTGAGTCATAGCTATCTCTCTCATAGTCCTTTATCCATCGAAGCAGTGCTACCGGCTGACAGGCAAGGATCTTTTGGTAAGTTCTTGCAAACACCTTAGAGGCTGTTCCATCGGCCTCCCATTCACTCACATAAGATTTAGCTCTTCCATCAGTGGAGACGATCCCGTCCCTCACTGGTCTATCATCTTCTCCCCATAGATAAAGGCCCTTACCATGGCCACTACAGGCGATACTTTTGATCAGCTCAGGCTCTATCCCTGAAGTCCTTACGACTTCAGTAAGACATTCCAGATTCTTCTCCCAGAGTGTCACCATGTCCCTCTCCGTATGGAGAGGTGCTACAGTAATCATTTCGAGTATTCTTCCTGCACTACAGATCTCTGTCCCCATCTCATCAAAGAGGACCGCCTTACAGGAAGTCCCTCCATTATCTAGGCCTATATAGTATCTATCCATCATATTCCTCTCTTAGTAGTAACCTATCAAAACAATATTTCAGAATAGATTATATATCCTGAAACCGTATAGATAAAAAAACAACCAAGCTCAACCATATGGTGTATAATGAATTAACAACAAAACGTTAAGCACCAGGAGGGTGAGCTTGACTTGAGTTAAATTTCACACCAGAAACCCTATCTAGCACAGGGGGGATCGTTCTTGCTGGAAAGGTTGTCACTCATGCGAGGTCTCTGACCTTAAAGATCTGGGATCAGGATCCATGGTATCCAGTTTTCAACCAATTGTATCTCGTACTCTGACCTATAGAGATATTACCAATATCAGTACCAATCATCACTGCCTCTGCACTGGGGATTTTTCTGTCCTCATATATGATGACAACTCACCAAACCAATATCTTCCCTGTTAATTCCATTCCTCTAGATCAAAAATCTCTTATAATACATCGCTGAGAATCAACTCAAACTTCAAACTCATAGATACCGTGTGAGTTCATTCAAAATTTTCTACTGTTTGGAGCTGTTATACGGATTCAGGTAATTAAATACAAACAAAACTAGAACTATTCTAATAGTTAAAATTTAAATGCAACTTTTAAATCTCCATCCTTTCCCGTAGCATGTATAAAAGCATTTTCCCAATCAGAGATACTGAATACATTTGTTACTACTCCATCAGTATTCAGTTTCTTATTGGCAATGCCATCAATTACAAAAGGAAAACAGTATGGACTTAAATGGGCCCCTAGAATGTCCAATTCTTTTCGGTCTCCAATAATTGACCAATCAATCGTGACCGGATTTGAGAATACTGAGAATTCAACAAACCGACCTAATTTCCGAATCATTTGCAACCCCTGAACAACTGATGACGGGTTTCCTGTTGCTTCAATATAAATATCACATCCATATCCATCTGTTAATTCCATAATTTCAGCAATTACATCTAATTTATTGGGATTCCAAGTAATATCGGCACCAAACTCTCGAGCTTTTTCTAAACGCTTTTCGAAAAGATCCAAAACAATCAGTTTCTTTGGGGACCGCATTTTCGCATAAGTAACCATACCAAGTCCAAGTGTTCCAGCCCCTGCAATAACAACAATATCTGCAACTCCGATCTCAGCTCTGTCGACACAATGTTTTGAACATGCATAGGGTTCAATGAGTAATGCTTTTTCTAATGGCATATCATCCGGTACTTTATGAATTAACGCGTTCCCAGGTATCTTTACATATTCTGCCATACCACCATTATATTCGTTGAAAAATCCAAACATCTTATGCGGCTGGCACATCCAATAACGACCTGTTTTGCAAAACTTACACTTTCCACAAGGTACAATCTGTTCAACCGTAATTCTTTCACCTAAAGAAAAGTTCTTTACAGAATCCCCTTTAGCAACTATATGTCCAACAAACTCATGTCCAGGGATAAACGGGGTTTCAACCCATCTGGGCTGGTTTTCTCCCCCACCCCCCCAGAACATAACAGCGCCATGTTGACATTTAAGATCACCTGCACAAATACCACACCCTTCAACTTTAATCAAAACTTCATCAGTACCATATTCCGGTACCGGGTAATCTTCAATTAATCTATAATCTTTAGGACTGAAAGCAACAAGAGCTTTCATAGTTTTAGGAATCATTTTCATGTTTTTTTCCTTTAAATAATATTAAATGATAGTGTAATTCTTATGAGTATACTGGTAAGCCAAATTCATAACTTATACACAATTCATTCGATTACTTTCTTTTAATTTTCTATATACAGAAGAATACCAATTCTTCTATTTTCTGCTCAATGTTAATGTTTCTCATTATTATCAAATTCCAGTGCACATTAACTTATTTACAACTAAATCCTACTAAGTGTTTAATAGATACTTGATTTTAATGATTGTAAACTTATCTTATGTTTATACGTCCGAACATATTATACAATTAAAATATTATGGGGCTCCTTTTAGGATTTTTAGGATCGATCCTATGAAAAACTGGAATCCTTTCTATTGGGGCATTAACCTCTATCGTTTGTCCCCCCTCATAAGTATCTCCTGTCCAAAGATCCTTGAAAGTTGAGCTGATAGGAAGGTAGACAGATCTTGTCACCGCTCCTTCAGTCATTATTGGAGCTATGAGAAGTTCAGGCCCAAACATATAGACATCTTCAACTTCCCATGCATGAATATCTTTAGGAAAATCAAAGAACAAGGGTCTAATTACTGGAGTGTTCTTCTCATGCGCCTCTTCCATCAACCTCGTGATATAGGGTCTCATATTCTCCCTTATGGTCATATACTTCTTGAATATCTCATAAGCGTCTTCCCCATAACTGTAAACCTCATTATCTGCACCTGAATCACAGACACCACCGCCGGAAGTCCCCGTAGCATCTAGAGGTTGTTGTACCGGTTCCCGATACCCATGCAATCTCATGACTGGACAAAACGTGCCATACTCAAACCATCTAATAAGCAGTTCTACAAACTTAGGGTCGTGTATATTACCACCAAAAAATCCACCTATATCAGTTGTCCACCAGGGTATCCCTGCAATTCCCATATTCAAACCTGCTGCGAACTGGGCTCTCATACTTTCAAAATTCGAATCAATGTCACCGGACCAAACTAGTGCACCATACCGTTGGCTTCCTGCCCAGGCACATCGGACTAAGTTCAGAATATTTTCCTGTCCTTCGAACCGCATACCATCATAGAAAGTCTTTGCATACATAAGAGGGTAAATGTTACCTATCTGAACATTCGGTCCCATATGGTATCGATAAAGATCAAAATCATAATAGCTATACTCAGGTTCTGCCTCATCAAGCCAGAAAATCTTGATACCAGAATCGTAATAGTTCTTTTTAGCCTTCTCCCAGAGAAACTCCCGTGCATCAGGATTCGTCAAGTCTATATGGATTGTGTTCCCATGGTATTCCATACCGATTCTGTGACCGCGATCAGTCCTTATTAATAGACCTTTTTCTTCCATCTCATGGTAGTAAACACTTCGATGATCCACTGTGGGCCAAATAGATACCATCAGTTCGATCCCCATCTCTTTGAGTTCCCGTACCATCCCCTCGGGATCGGGCCAATACTTCTTATCGAACTCCCACTCTCCCTGCATGGTCCAGTGGAAGAAATCTGCTACGATGACTGATATTGGCAGCCCTCTTCGTTTATACTCGCGCGCAACTCCTAACAACTCATCCTGCGTCTGATAACGCAGTTTACACTGCCAGAAACCCATCGCATAATCAGGCATCATAGGAGGACAACCGGTAGCTCGTCCATATGCCTCTTGTATTTCTCTGGGAGTATCCCCTGAAGTGATAAAATAGTCCAGATTTGTAGTGGATTCTGCTTCCCAAGTTGTGAGGTTTTCACCAAATACCACTCTTCCTACTGCAGGATTATTCCAGAGGAAACCATACCCCTTAGAGCTGAGAATAAAGGGTACAGTAGCCTGTGAGTTTCTCTGCGCCAGCTCCATATCACACCCTTTTAGGTTAAGACCTTCTTGCTGGTACTGACCAAGACCGTAGAGTCTCTCTTCCGAGATCGATTCAAAACGCATTTTCAGATGGTAATCACCACCGAGGATGGGTCTGAACTCCTTTGCCTTAATCTCAAGAGAACTGCTTGCCCCTCTGATGTAATCTTCAGGGGGCATAGCCCCAACATAGCCTCTACGATTCCGATTATACTCTTCCAAGATAAGTTTCCCATGCTGGTTATAGAACTTCAGTTGCCCATAGTGATCCACAACTGCCTTGATTTTCCCATTCTCAATCTCTGCATAACTACTACCGATGGTAATCTTGGGTTCCACAATTTCAGGGTTTAGCAAGGCCCAATCCTCATCAGGCATAAGGTGCTGTTCCCAAGCTCTGATTCGCAAACTATCTGTTCCCCATGGTTCTAGGATCATCTTCAAAGCATCAAATTGAAAATGGAGTTGGTTGTCTTTTCGTTTAAACATGATAATTCCTTTTTTCTATCTTAATATTTAGCTCATTCGGTCAATGGTTTCTTCTACAATCTTAACCCACTTGATAATGTTGTTCACATCCCTGTTAGCGGTGCTTATATCTTTCAAAGCGAACTCACAAACCAAATTATTTTTTTTACAAGCTTTCAAGGTCTGTTCTGTCTCTTTTCTAATGACATCATCATCTATCTGAAAAGCAACATAAGCAGGATTCGATTTTCTACTCATGACATACTTACCAGCCATACACTCTGCTGCGATATCGACATCAGCCCATGGTGTGATTGATATCTTTCTGATTGCTGGTATCTGCTCAACTAAATCGATTTTAGTATGTAGCGGTTCACAACAGCCGTAATAGACTAGACCAAAGCCCTCCATGAACTGTTTCTGATAATGTAAATCGAACTCATCATGCATAGAAGGAGAGACATCCCCGAAAATTTGGGCGGTCCCCCTCCCCCACATATTTGATCTATCAAAAACACCATTTTCACTATTTAGTTCATCTGCAAACCCAGCAGTACAGTGGATCAAAGGGCCATTATTGTGCAGCAGTTTCAACTCTTCGAGCTGTTCCAATATCCCCAGATGGATCTCTGTCAGCTTCTCCATGACCTTATGGCAAAACTCTGGGGCATCATAGAGACTGAGTAACAGTTCGCTTACTCCTCGCCACTCTGAGATAATATCCCAGGGGTGAAAATGTAACTCACATCCCACTGGATGTACAGGAAGTACTGAACCGAGCAGATCTCCTGCTTCTCCAATCATCCGCTGCTCTATTTTTCGATCACATCTCACTTCAGGGATGTGTAGTTTTGCAAGGGCTTCATCTCCATCGAGCTGATCATGATAGTCATGAGAGACAATCGTGTTCCCAGGATCTGTGGAAATTGTCTCTTCAAGGATATCGATCCCCATACTATCGATCGTATACGGCTGTTTCAATGGATAGTAGGGTTCCAGGTACATATCACCTCTAAAATTTCGGTACTGAAACAGCTTTTGTCTCAGATATCTCTCGATAGTTTGGGCCCGCGTATCTGCCGTTATTAACTGCAGCTCTGGAATATAATCGAATTCGCCCCACGGGATCTCATCTACCAATACGATTGGTCTACAGGATCTCATACTGTTGAGATCTTTATAGTGGTGCTTTACTGCTCTATTCTCTTCGGAGTTCGCAACCTCTGCATAGTCACGAGCCAAATCTTGGATAATTCGCTTGTCATTCATTAGTTATACCTTTTTATTCAGCTCTTGATTGCACCGCTAGTTAGACCAGATATTACAAACTTACTTCCAAATATCATGATAATCAAAGGTGGTATTGCAAACAGTATCCCTCCGGCCATTAACTGGGGCCAATTGGTCCCAAACTGTCCTGAGAAATTATAGAGACCCAGGCTCATCGGTTGTAGCTTTTTACATGGTAGCAAAGTCAAAGCATAGAAAAAATCAGACCAAGCCATCATAAAACTCAAGACCATTGTTGAGGCAATACCGGATTTACTTATTGGTACCGCTATACGCAAGAATGCATAGAAATGTCCTGCCCCATCAATTAGAGCCGATTCAATCAACGAGAATGGCATTGTCTGAAAGAATGAGGTAAGCAGGATTATACAGAATGGTACGGTATAGGTCGCATCAGCTAAGACTATCCCAAGATATGTATTCACTAGTCCCAAGTTATTAAACAACATAAATATCGGTATAGCTACCATAACAACAGGAAACATCTGGAAGAAAAGGAAAAATACCTTTAGATGTTTCCTAAATGAACCTACATAATGTGCAAGTGCATAGGCAGCTATTGGACCAACTAACAGTGTCAGGGTCAAAGTCGCACAAGCTATGAAGATATTATTAAAAAAATATGATCCCAATACCGAAACAGCCACACTGAAATTTGAAAGATTCAAAGTAGATGGGAAGAGTAACGGTGGCACTTGAAACATCTCTTCTATTGTCTGAAATGAGAAGACAAATGCCATATATATCGGAAAGAGGATTATTGCGGTTATCAACAGACCTCCAACCAATTTATTAATTTTTGCTATCATATAACTTAACCACCCTATGTACTATCGGAGCTAATCCGTGAGAGAAGAAATACAAAGAACACCATAATTAAGACCATCGAATTCGATATTGCGGCTCCCAGACTGAACTGATATTCCTGTAATGCTTTCTGATAAGCCAAGGATGAAAGAAGATGTGTCGCATTTCCTGGCCCACATTTGGTAACAATCCAAACTATATCAAAATGCCTGAAACCATAGACAAATCCAAGCATTAAGCAGACAAGGATAACTGCTCTTAACGAAGGAATTGTAATATAAATTGTCTTCTGGATGAAATTCGCTCCATCAATATCTGCAGCCTCATATAAATCATTTGGTATATTCTGCACTCCGGTATAAAGTAAAATAAACATAAAAGGTATTCCCAACCAGATATTGATGGCTGTTACTGACCACATCGCTAATGTAGCATCAGTTAACCAGTATACTGGTGTAGATATACAACCAAATTTTAATAAAAGACTGTTTAGAGTCCCTCCATCACTCATTATCCATTTGAAGATATTTGCAGTAACCATAAGAGGGACTATCCAAGGAAGGATCAAAAGGGATCTCAATTGCCTAGATAAGGGAAATGTTCTTTGAAAGTATAGAGTCAAAAGAAATCCTATCAGAAATTGGAATAAGATGGAAAAGACCGTGAACTGAAATGTGTTCATTGTTGCTTTCCAGAAAATTTTACTTTTCAGTATCTCACGATACTGATCGAAACCCTGAAACTTTGCAGTTCTTGATATAAAACTCTTTAATGTCGTGTCTTGAAAACTAAGTAGAATATTAAACACAAATGGGTATATAAAGAAAATCAATAAATATAATACAGCTGGTAGCAGAAACATCAGACCGGTTAGCCTCTTCTGCTTTTCTAACGTTATAGACATCCCCCCCCCCCATATATACCAGCTACTGTTGTTACAGCAGCTGGTGTAAAAACACTTAGTCTAGATTTCTAATCAGTTCTGCTGCTTCATTCAAAGCCTTAGCAGGATCTGTATTACCCAGTATAGCATTCTGGAAAGCTGCTCTTGCTATAGTAGAAACTTCAGCATAATCAAGCCTCTTCTCAGTTTCTGAACGTTTAGCATGCGAGAGCTGTTTGAGAAATGGTTCCATGATAGGATTCTCAGCCATATATGCATCTACCACTGATTTCCTAGTTGGGATATACCCAAAAGTATCACAGACATCTTTCATATTTTTATCATTCACCAAACTGTAGATGAAATCCCAAGCCAATTCAGCTTTTTCCTCAGAAGTATAATTACTGATACCAAAGGTCTCTCCACCCATCGCCACATTTGCTGCCATACCTGCTTCAGGTGTTGGAATCGGACAGATCTCGAAAGGTACATTACAAGCCTGATATCCATTAATCGCCCAAGGTCCCATAATGATCATAGCTGCTTTACCGGTCTCAAACTGGATATTGAGGTCTCCCTGTCCCCAGGTCACAACATCACGAGAGGCATATCCCTTATCTACCATATCTACCCAAAGTTGTAGTGCTTCAAGAGCTTCTGGAGTATCAAGGTGTTCAAGGTCAGCACCGTTAGTCCAGAGGAAAGGTTTGAACTGCCAAGGGAGCTGTTCATCATTAGGGGCTGCGAATGCAATAGCATAGTGATCGTCAGTAGTCAGCTTTTCGCAGTAGTCCATCAATTCAACCCAAGTCTCAGGTGGTCTTGTGAGACCAGCTTTAGCAAACATTTCAGTATTATAGAAGAGTGCTAGATTATTTGTTCCCATATGGATGGTGTAAATATCATCACCCATCATACCAACCTCCTGAGATCCTTGGAAGAAATCAGACCAGAAATCCATATTCACATAGGAATTAAGCGATCTCAATGCATTTGTCTCATAGATAAGAGGTACATCAAAATTATTGACCATCAGTATATCAGGAACATCTTTTGCTAGCGCCTGATTAATGATTAGAGAGTTCAATTTATCGAAAGGCACCTGTCGTCGTTCTATTGTAACGCCAGGGTGATCTGCTTCGAAGTCTACTATCATTTTCTCGACCAACGCAATCTGTGAATTTTCACTAAAATAGTCCTGCATGACCAAAGTTATCTCTTCTGGACCTTCTTCAGCTACGCCATTAGCTACGATAGGGAACATAATTGAAACAATCAGCAACATAATCAAGTAGATTCTTAATCTTTTCATATAAAAACTCCTTTGTATGATATACGTATATCATATTTGAATAGTATACATTGTTATTTTTATTTGTCAATAATTATTTTATCTTGCTGTCGTTGATCAGCGATAATGTCATAGCATAACTCTTCAGGGAAAATGTCACCCTTTCTAGACAAAAAAACTATACTAGGAAGATGAGAAAATAGATGACTAAACAAGATGCAAGAAGGTAACGATTATTGAAGAACTGCTTGCCAATAGAATCACTACAGATCAAGCAGCACAGTTCTTATCCTTAAATAAACGCCAAGTGTTAAGTTTACAATCTAAAGCTCGAGAACAGGAAGCTATGTAACTCTTATATCAGAGCCAGGGTAAACAACCTTCAACCGCATGAGAATTCTCTCGATGATATACTTCTAGTAAATACATTAGTGCAAAGAATATCTGAAACTCTTCAAAAATATCCTTAATTTCATAAGAAATACTAATAATATCAGTAAGTCTTCAAGAGTTTCTCTTATACTTTATATATACCGTTCTCCTGTTTGAATTGTTTAAGCTATTTATTTATACAGGTTTAGTGAATTCTTTTCTATTTTTTATGATTTTATGCGGTTTCGAACAGGTCCCGGACACTTTCTTAATCCGGTTTAGATAATAAATATTCGTGAGGTTCTTATTACAAGAAGCTCACACTTAAATTTTTATATTTGTCTTGTTTAACTTTTCAAAAACTTTTCAAAAAAGTAATTTTATTTGACAAATATGTGAAGAACGTATATCTTTTAATTTATGAATAAAATTTCACAGAAAGATATAGCGAAAGCATTGGGAATAAGTCTTATTACTGTTCAAAGAGCATTCAGTAACACTGGATATGTATCTGATAAGTTAAAAAAATATATATTCTCATATGCAGATGAGATTGGCTACCAACCATCTCGAACTGCAAAAGCATTAGTCAGCAAAAAGATACGTAAGATAGCACTCTTTTCAGAATGTGAACCTTTATATTTTTGGAATGATATTGAGAAGGGAGCCAAATATGCTTATAACCATATAGCTGAATTCAATTATGAGGTTACTTATCACAGGATCCCCTCAGGTGATACAGATGCATATATAAGGACCTTAGAGACAATGAAAAATGAAAACTACAATGCAATTGGTCTTGTCAGTGCAGTTTGCTTTGATATGGGGCGTATCACTTCCTATTTGGAACAGATCAATATACCTTACATATTCTTCAATAACAAAGAAAGGTCCTTTAATGAGCTCTGTTATATTGGTCCTGACTATGAGAAAGGAGGAGCGTTAGCTGCAAACTTTTTATCATCATGTGGCAATCAAATCCATAAGACAGCAATTATTACCCATCTTGAAGACTCTAATAATTCCAGACTCAACAACTCATTTATGAGAGAGAAAGGTTTTAGGAATTATGCCTTCAATAACAATAATCAAAACCTTACCTACGGTGTTCATATATTCAAATCGTATAAGGATTCAGAAATCATGGTAGCAGAACTCATGGATTTCTTTAAAGCTAATCCTGATACCTATGATAGTATTTATTATATATCATCGGAGCATGATGTATTGATAAAAGTTCTAAAAAAATTGGGATCGAAAGATAATCTGATGATAGTCACTCATGACTATCATGAAAGGATGGGCTCCTATCTGGATGAAGGATATATTAATGCGACCATCTACCAGAACCCTTTCCTGCAAGGTTACTATGCGGTCCTAGTTTGTTCTGAGATAATAGAAGGCAGAAAAAGTTTTGATACCTCATGGATTGAAGTTGAGCATGCTCTAATTATGAAGGCTAACAAATACCTATACAGAAACAATCATCTGTTAGCTTTACAGTAATATTGTGCTCGTGGTGTTGCATAATTCATCCGGGTCCTTTTAAGCCTCCAATTATTGCAGTAAGATAAATCTATGTTCAACTTTATGTTTATTTTATTACAAGCATTCTTCTCAATTCTCTTCACAAAAAGCAAGCTTACAGCACCGTCCCATCTCTAAACGTCACTCTCACATCCCCCTTCCCATAAACCGTCATATGATCAACTAGGATGAGGAACTGCTCAATATCGAATTCTGTGATCACCTCATCACTCTCTTTCATAAGCCTACAGAATCGCTTGATGGCGGTTGCCTGCTGTTTCTTACGTTTTATCATTGATGAGATCTCTTGAACCTTCTGCTGGATCCTCTGATACCGATCAGCAAGTTCATCATAATCTGAATCCCCACCAGTAGAAAAAACAGGGACACTAAAACTCTTCTGCATCATCTCAGAGATCACCACCAACTCGCGCTCAAGGGATTGCTGCTCCTTCTTGAGAGCTGCAGTATCACTTTCACTCAGGAGCATCTTTTGTAGTCGGGTGATTACCTTTTTTTTATTCTCAAAGAGCTTGTTGACTGCTTTCAGGTAGATCTGGATCAAATCTTCTTCTCTCAGGTGCGGGGTGCTGCATTTCTTCTCCCCCTGAAACTTCTGATTGCACTGCCAGATGGTTGTCCGGTACTTATCATTCGAATGCCAAACCTTAGACCCATAGAAGGATCCACAACCACCACATGTCACCTTGCCTGAGAACACTCCCGTGCTGTAATGACGATGCTTTGTCCCAGAAGTCTGTTTCAATCGCTGCTGCACCATATCAAACTGTTCTTTTGTGATAATCCCCTCATGGCTGTTCTCTACATAATACTTAGGGACCTCCCCGTGATTGACTTTTCGCTTCTTCGTGAGGAAGTCAGGAGTATAGGTCTTCTGCAGGATAGCATTCCCCGTATACTTCTCATTCGAGAGAATACTGATCACTGTAGTCTGTCCCCACTCTCTCTTCCCTCTGGGAGTCGGGATCCCTTTACGAGTCAGCTCTCTAGCAATAGTGAATGGGGATTTACCCATAAGGCTAGCTCCATAGATGAACCTGATAATCTTTGCTTCTTCCTCGTTGACTGCCAAATTACCATCAGGACCTTTCTCATAACCCAGGAAGGATCTGTAGGGGACCGATACCTTACCATCTGAGAACCGTTTCCTCACTCCCCAGGTGACATTCTCTGAGATGGACCGCGACTCTTCTTGAGCAAGAGAACTCATAATGGTTAATAACATTTCTCCCTTACTATCAAAAGTGTAAATATTTTCTTTTTCGAAATATACCTCCACCCCAGCCTCTTTGAGCTGTCTGATGGTTACCAAGCTATCAACCGTGTTACGAGCAAACCTGCTCACTGATTTCGTGATGATGAGATCAATCTTGTCATCTAAGGCATCAGTGATCATCTGCTTGAACCCTTCACGTTTAGCCGTACTCGTCCCACTGATTCCCTCATCGGTGTAGAGGTCCACGAACTCCCAATCAGCATGTCCCTGGATGTAGGTAGTGTAATAATCGACTTGTGCCTCATAGCTTGAGTTCTGTTCATCGGCATCTGTTGATACCCTCGCATAGCCTGCTACCCGTCGTTTCCTGTTCTCACCAATAGGTAGAGAATCAAAAGGTGATAACGTTGCAGGGATCTGGGTAACTTTTCTAACTTGCGGCATATACTCTTCTCCTGTTATAAACGCTGTTGTTTCTCTCATCCTGCCAGGTGCGGACCTCTTCTCTTCCATCAGTCAGTAAAAAGGTAAGCTCATGATCTCCTGTTACCACGACCTGGTTGATCTTCTCCCTAAAGAGCTCATCAGTTACCTGATCTGCTTCGAGGATATCAGCAGTCATCTGGTAGAGAGCTCGTTCGGGAACGTTGCAGGAGGGACAGGCTCTGGCTCCTCCTCTGATCTTGGTACCGCAGACCCATTTGTGATACCGGTTGGTATAGCCTTTACGTACATAGGTCTTTCGACGATAGGTTCGGGAGCAGCGACCACAGATGATCTTTGAGGTAAAACAGCTAAATGATACACCCTGGTTTGCAAGATACCCCAGAGCCTGTCGTACTGAGATCTCACGCTGTACTGCATGGTAGGTCTCCGTATCAGTGATCACCGGATGTGTCCCTTCAGCTAGATACATCGGAAGCTCTCCCTGATTCTTCACGGTCCTATGGGTTAAGTGATTCTCTCTGTAGGTCTTCTGCAGCAGGGAATTCCCGGTATACTTGATCTGGCGTAGGATCTTCCAGACTGACCCGTAGCTGAACTCACCTCCTCTCAGTCCCTTGATACCATTCTTCTGAAGCATTGAAGCAATCCCATCAGGAGTCATCCCATCAAGGTAGCTATCATAGATCAGTCGGACCGTCTTAGCCTCATCAGGGATGACCGAAAACTCATCTCCATCCCACCGGTACCCATAGAGGGTATAACTGTTCCCGATTCCTTTCTCGAACTTCTTCCTAATCGCCCACTTGGTGTTATCACTGATGGATTTCGACTCCTCTTGAGCAAAGGCTGCCAGGAGCGTGAGCATGAGCTCTCCATCAGTTGAGGTTGAATCAATTCTCTCCCGCTCGAAGTAGACGCTAATACCTTGTTCCTTCAGATCCCGAATAGTCCCAAGGAGGATCACAGTGTTCCGTGCAAACCGTGAAATAGATTTGGTGATGATCATATCGATCTTTCCGGCATCACAGTCAGCAAGGAGCCTCTGGAATCCAGGACGGTTCTCTTTGGTCCCTGTCACTCCTTCATCTGCATAGACTCCCCCAAACTGCCAGTCAGGTTTTGCTCCTATGAGCTTCTGGTAATAATCCACCTGAGCCTTCAGGGAGTGAAGGTTGATCTCTTTATCTACAGAGACTCTGGCATAGGCTGCTACCCGTTTTCTCTTAGGTATGGGCCGATAAGGATCGGCTATTCTCGTTATGCGTTTCATAGTAATACCTCTCTTTTCGTAGTACATACATCCCTCTATAGGCCCTATCTATCAAGTCCATACCAGGCGATACTGGAGCTATAACAGAGGAAGATCGGCCCCTTTGATTTCTCTCCCAATTGTTTGATTTCTTTGATTAAAGTGATGTTTTCAAACCCTTCTAATCACTCATTCATACCTGTTAAAGAGGGGGTCAATCCCCCCTTTGAATAGGCGTTTTTCTGCGTGATTGCCCCTGCACGTTGTAAGTCGTTATTGCGTAGAGATTAAGACCCCCCTTCCTCATGTTTTGTACCTGATAACGAATAAATGATGGAGAAAAATGTATGTTTTACAGGGCATAAACACTTCATGTGTAATGCAAAATAAGGGGCAATAATACTCTGTGAAAAAGAGTTTTCTATCAAATCTTATTCACGATTACGTGTACACATACGCCTATACGCCTATACCCCTATACATTTTTCAAACACTGCGAATAATCGTATAAGAACTATGGGTAGCTAACCATGGTTGCAGGAACCATCAGTCCTTCCCGCCTGCACACTTCACTGTGGGGATACTCCTCGAGATACCGCTTACGAATCTTTCTCCAAGCAGCACCATAACGCTTACTTGTTCCAGGATCTTATTTTTAGCGTTCATAGATCTGCACTTCGAGTTGTGCGTGCTCTTCACCATACCGATCATGCGTGAGTCGCAGGCATCCCGGATAGGCACAAGGCTTTTTCGGCTTGTAGGGCATACCTTCTCTCCTTTATACGCTTCACATCTTCATGAACTTCAGCCCTGTGATGATGCTTTTTAGGTATTAGTGCTTTTATCTGTTCAAGAGTGAAGTCATCTCTCGTTTGTATGATTTCATCGACATCGTTACCTCTGATACGCTTTCCATACTGCTGTAATACCTCGAAAGGAGGCTTCAATATGTTCATAAGCCAGAATGGAGTGTGCTCCTTGAAAAGAATCTCATATACCTCTTCTCTACTGAGCTCTCTTACAATCCTGATCTTCGGGGTTGTCCAGTAACTTCCACGAACGACTACATAGCTATGGAATATTTGTCTCATCCCCTGGGGTTCAACGATACAGAATCGACTATCTGGATTTGCATAATACCAGAGAGTTACTCGCAGATAATGGGAATAATGAAACCAGCGCCACGAATCACGTCTCTCGTGGGTATACGTCTTACCAACTTCAAACTGGAATCCGTTATATCCACGCAAATCTTTATCAAATGCTTTGTAATACATCATGTGTTGCTCCTTATGTGATGTGTTGTGTTGTGTCCACCGAAATATGAGTTGAATCCACTTACTCCCTTGCAGGACTGTATTGTCCTGAAGGCTGAAGGGTAACGCGATTATGTCAAAGGGCTACCCGAACGTTACCCTTATCAAAGTCATTGGTGAAAAGAAATTAGATTCATTGAATAGATACGGTAACGTAAGTAACGTAAAAAACATGCTCTTTATAGGGAAGTAATGATTATTCTCTTCTCCTCCCCGTGGCAGCATATACGCGTAAACCGCATTATTTTTTTATACTAGATCTTGGTATATGGTGAAAAAAGAACGTTACCGCGTTACCTTCATGCTCTCACAGGCCCTATGACGCAGGGGATGTAAACCCAAGGAAATCAGATACATCTACCTCAGGAGTGGACACCTCGATGTGTGCACATACCACCCGGTTATTGATCCCATTGATCTTTTTCTGTGTCTGGTGAGATCCCTTCTTCGATCCATTCTGAAAGGACTCAATGTGTCCTCTATCCAGAAATCCCTTGATGCACTTACTATAAGAGAACCCGGCTTTCTCAAGAGCTTCCTGAAGAACGTTGACGATGATATACACTCGGTGATTCTCGAGCTTACCGTATCTCACAAGGGTTGTTTCAGTGAAACTGCGCCGGTTCGACGATACCCACCCTTCAACGAAACTCCATGCTCTCTCTATACTGTCTTCCTTCTCCTGACTTTTGATATTCTTCAAAAGCGTAAGCCCAACTTGGATCGCATCCTCACTCATCACACTGGGTGGAACATCAAGGTAATCATACGCTACATAATCCTCTTCAAAGATCGCCTCTGAGATATATTTGTCTGCAAGGCAAATCAGAGCGATACTGTCCAAGTGAGGGCCTGCATTCCCCAGATCAAGCTGTTCAAAGGAAGTCTTGAGTGTATCTCTCATGGACTGGTAATCTGCCTCGATCTTCCCCTTTTTATGAATCACATGCTTGATGAGGTACTCAATATACTTCTTCCCGGCAAACCCGTAGTTTGCTTCACTCACCTGATGCACCATCCGTCCAAATTCAGGATCTTCGATCGGCGCACCATAGATCTCTATAGAGCGGCTCATCACACCATCCATCGTATTTTCACCGGTCAAGGGCTGCTCTCCTGTGGTGAGAATACTGCAGCGCCATCTTGGAGTTTCCTGAAGTCCTCCCGCTCGTGCTCCACGGGTTTTCCCTTGACCATTTCCCAGCTGGTAGACAATCTGAGAAGGAGAGAGTTTTTGTGATATCCCTTGGAGTTCATCAATCCCAAGGGGAAGGTGTTTCAGGATTGCTGCTCTGCGCTCAAAGCCGACAAGGGTACTATTGAAATTCCCTATCAGCCTTTCGGGATCTCCCCATAACGATATCGCGAACTTCAAAGCAGCTGTTTTCCCGCTACGGGAAGTGAACCAGTTGTGCATCATGATGATTCTCAGTTTCAACAGTTCCAGAAGAGGAGAAGCCGCAGAGGCATCAAGGATTGCACGGGCTATCGTGTTTTCCCGTACCTTGAGAGCCGTTTGTTTCCACAGCGCATAATCACCCATTTCACACAGGCCTTTCACGATCTCCTGATCTTCATCCTCGAAGAGAATCTCGCCCTTATAGCTGTAGGGGAAGAATTCTTTCCAGCCAGTAAGCCATCCAATACGCTCGATACTTCTGATGACGGGTATCACATCCTCATTCGTATCTTCATAGGCTATCAAGTATCGAACCACGCCATCACTATTGTCAGAGGATACAGGCAATCCAGTATTTGCATATTTCACCAGTGCATTCTTATTCAACAGATCAGCTCTCGGTGCTTTCAGATGCTTTAGTCTATCATTTCGAATAAAGGCGAGCTCCATTCTCTCCTGAGCAGAGTCGATATTCTCCATAATCCTTGTGATGACGACAGGGCGAGAACACAGGATTGCATACTGCTTCTCTCCTTTATAATAATGTGAAGAGACAATCCCCTCTTCGGACGTAACACGATACCCAGCAGGCTCCATTGCTCCGTGAAGCTCCAGCCCTTCGATACTGATCTCACTGGGCTCATCAGCAAAGTCATCCCTTGCGCTGACGCTGATGTTGCGGTTATCCCTTCGGATCTTTTCGATGGCCCGCTCCAGATCTCTCATGGATAATCCCGTTTTCTTCAGCTTCAGTTTGAGATAGGCATACTCAGCAGGGTGGTATTCCTTTGCTTCAGCAAGAAGTTTCAAGTTCCTCTCCTGCAGCATTTCACCCGCATCGAGTTTCTCCTGATTTAGAAGCTCATGAATCTGTTCCAGCATAGTAGGAAGAGCAAAGACGATCGGAGCTTTCACTCCGCATCCACCTTCCGGACAATGAGAGCCGAGAGATCTGAAATGCTCACAGGTACAGGGCTTTCTGCTCTCCAGGGCGCGTTGGATTTTCGCGTCTGTCTCCTCCACGCTGTAACCAGAATATCCTTCACTGAATTCGTGGCATTTCTGCATACCATCAGATGCTAAAGAGATGTTATCGATTGCGGCTTTCCATAGGGGCTCAGTCTGTTCATCTGGATGATCCTTCAAGTACCCGATGACCGGGCACTGTGCGAATATCCTATCGGCACTGCCTGTTTTCACGTATTCGCTCTCCTGTATACGAGAGGGAACAGGAGGCAAAGGCTTTGCTGTATGCTCACATACCGAAGCAGCATCGTTATTGACAGGAAGGTACATCTCGAAATCACTGAGGGTATAGATTGACTGACTCAGTTCAAGCACATGGCACTGCACGATCTTATCAGGATCCTTCAGGTTCAGTGAACCGGGGAACCTCATCATCCGTGCAAGATCACTGCACTTATCGATCTTCCATCCCTTTTGAGCAAATTTCGTTCTCACAAATTCATAGAATCCTCCCTGATACGCTTCTGCTTTCTTCCGCGCTACTTCATCGGTGATGATCATCGCGTCAGTTAGGAGATAGTACAGGTGAACACCATGACCGGTGAATACCATACTTGTTGGAGAGGGAAGGTGATCATCGATAAGCTTTCGAACCTCTGTGAGATCTTTCGGTAATGCCTTCTGTACATGAGCAGAGGGATCACGCAGGTCAATATCAACATAGAAGCCCGGCATAGAAGCCACCTGCTTATTAGTCCCTCTCCCTGAGCTTTTCAAAGAGAGGGACGTTGGAGAGACACTGAAGAAGGTGTTGTACTCCTTCCCATACTTCAACCCGTCTTCAACAAAGTGCTCAAGCTCATCATGAGTATAATGCCTGCTGATGCACCGTTTGCCTTTGAGGTAGGAAAGTGTCAGTGTCGAATCTGATGGACAGCGGGAGAACCACTGCTGGAAAAAATTAAGAGGCTCCATGTTCTGAAACCTCCCGGGGGTATGAGCAGTTCTGCTCATGATCATCTATATGTATGCCGTATTCCGTGCAGTACCTCTGGAACCGCTTTTTCACCGCATCCGCTGATATAGGATTGGTATACTTTGCGGCAATATCCTTCCATTTCAGATGAAAGAACAGTTTCCATCGTAACAGTGCTCTGAACTCTGCATCTCCGATAGCATCCAGTTCATCCTCCGCTCTTTCAATAACCGTTTCGCATCGGTCGATCATACTGATCAGTCGCTTCCTCAGTGATTCTCTTCTCATAGCAGCATTGCCTGTCGGATCCCCATGAAGTGATCCTCGGGACCTTCCTTCTCCACCTACTGTCTTGTGATACGAGCAACTGCTGTCCATCTGATCCTGTAATGACTGAAGTTCAAGCTTCGCCGTCCACACTGCCCTGCAGTATTGTAAATTCATATGCTGAGACCTCCTTGTTTATGTAGTGAGTTGTTTATAGTTTTTTTAGCTTACTACTTTACTATATCGAGGTCGGAATTACGGGTCAATAGTCATGAGTGAATATTTTATTTATTTTCTCTCGACAATCTAATTTTCTTGACTTTTATCAGGAACACAGGGTAGATTCGTGACAGGGAGATGTATCTTCCTAAAGATGTATCGCTGTGGAGGATCCAGTATGCTATTTTTCAGACCTCTCTCAGTCGGCTATAGAGCTGTCACCCCGTATGAGGATACTGCTCTTGAAAGTGGTGACCACCAGGCTTTGTTTGATTTTGCAGAAATGGATCTCTCTGAGTTCAAAGGTGCATTCAAATCATACTTCAATAGCAGGATTGATGCGAAGACTGGGTCATGTATCGGAGAAGGTGGTTCATCACATGCGAAAAAGCTACGGAAAGCTGCAGGACGTGTACATCCGCTGCTGGAGAATGATTCATACCTTGACGGGTTATCGAGTATGCTCCTTGATTACTTCAACATCCTCCTGATCCATAACTCCATAACGCTCTCGAATGAGGATGAGTATGTGAAAGCTGCGATGCACCTAACCGACCCGATAGTATTGTCTGAAACTGCACGGGGCAGAGTACGATCCAGAACTGAGCTTATCAGCGCACAGTACGAAATGTACAAAGAGAAGAGTTTGAACCAGGTAATGGGAGGCTATGAGCATCTGTTTAGGATACAGGCTCAGGTGAAGAGGTGGCTCTATTGGATACTCGATACATCTTCATCCCGCTTCGCAAAGCTCTCGATCGAGGATCGCTGCAGGTTGTACCGGCAGGTATTCAATATTGATGATATCAGGACGGATTTTTCATTCACCGAACGTTTCTCCTGGAGTATGGGAAACAGGCAGATTCTCTCCATGGAAACGTATGGAGAACATCCTGAAGATATCCTGGAATGGAGAGAACAAACCGAAGAGAAGAAGGAGTTTGCTGCTATCTTCAAGGAAGTTGATGATGATTCGATTGCTTTAGACAGTGAACTTCAGGCCTATCTACAAAAAGAAATGAGGAAAGCCCAAACCAGGAATCACCCTGCACTGTTCAGTGAGTACGAGATTGGATCTTTCGCTCAACTTATCTCTCTTGAGATCCGGCTTATGGTAGAAGAGCCCATCATAGTCAAACGATGCAGACACTGCTCCCGTTATTTCCTGACAGATAAGTCTACCATTGAATATTGCTCACGTATTCCAAAAGGAGAAGACTCCCCCTGTGATGTGACCGGGCCAAAGAGGTCCTTCTCTCGCCTCCTCGAAGAGGATGCAGCATTGAAAGCATACAATGCCACCTATAAAACTTACTATGCCCGACAGAGGCGTGGGACCATAAGCGAAGAGGAATTTGCCTCATGGCGCGATGAGGCAAAAAGAAAATTACAGGATGCACGAGAGGGAAGGATCTCTCTAGAGACATACACCTCTTGGTTAAAACAGGATATCAGGAAGTGGACGACGAGCTGAATTTTCAAGATTCTTGGGATGCTCATGGGACGTTGAGATCTCATGCAGACCCTGCTTTTTAAGATGCCAGCTAGCAACTTTTCTTCACCCAGTCAATCTCATCTCAGGGACAAGAAGACAATCTAGACCATATTTTCCTATACGCGTGTACAGGTGTATATGTGTACATGCGCTTGTTTTCTCTAGTAAATCTAATACTCTATATAGAACATCTTGTCTATTTGTCCTAACTCCATGTTAATGATTACAGATAGTTGATTTATTGGCCAGACAAACTATCGGACAAGAGCATATCTTGTCTATCCCTCGGATTTCTTGTCCATAAAAACCCCCAAACGCCGTAAACAAGTCCTGAAAACCTTGTCCGTTGACGTGATAGATAGGGGGGAGAATATGCCCTTAGGACTTTTTCTCAATTCTGAGAAATAACCCTAAACTCACTAAAAACAGTGAATCTCTATCTTCCACAGGGGGCTTTACATCAAATTTGTTGAAAACTTTTAGGTACTACCAACAAGGCGTGAATGGTTCATGAAAGCAGGTTTGGATCTCAGATATCAGAGGAACTCGAGTCACTCCGAATCCTAATCATTTTCTGCTCAAGTTCCGTGGATATAGACCACCAGAAGGATCAGTGCTGCGATTACTTGCTGATAATCTTTTAGATCATTTTTGCGCTAAATTCTAACATCCAACAAGAACGGTGAATCTTGATCTTTCATAGGAGGGCATACTTTATGTCAATTTTGGTAAAAACCTTATGGGTATAATACGGCCAAGGTGAGAGGATTTTATAAAAGCAGGAGGAGCTCTCAGATATCAAAGGAACAACACCCCACGCTGCTTCTGATTTCTATATGATTACGTTCCGGTAAAATTGGAACAAACCTAAGATTGTTCCCTGATCGTTCCGAAGTTGGTTCCTTCTGATTTCTGCATTCCATGGCGTTATCATGTGGTTTTGCTAGCTTCGGAACATTGGAACAAAAATATCAGTATTAAAAGATATTGGATTATAGAGGGGAGATATAGGGTATATCTACCTATATAAACTCATTAAGGACTACAGGGACTTTTGTTCCATCGTTCCTTGGGATGAGAGGTCCTGTTCTGAGTATGAATCTCTGGGTTGACGAATAACTCTCCCATAACCAGATAATCACTTCATAGTAGTGATTGCACCATTTAACGGCTCATGAGAGCAACATGTAGGGCATCATTGATATGATGCTATGGGTTGTTAGTAATCACGATCTATGGTCAGTTCTCGTGCTGCTCATAATATGCTGAAATCTCTTGAGACCCCCTACAAACTACGAGATCTGCATGAATATCATAATCTTTCCAACCTTTCAAAGCATCTCATGGACAAAAAGACAACATAGACTACAAATCCCTATACGTGCGTGTAGGTGGGTATACATGCCTGCTTCCCTTATATACTACATACTACTACTCTCCAGTAAGAAAATCTTGTCTACTTGTCCTACCCCCCCCATGTTAATGATTACGGATGGATGATTTATTGGCCGGACAAGCTAGCGGACAAGAGCATATCTTGTCTATCCCTCGGATTTCTTGTCCATGACAACCTCCAAACGGCTTAGACATGTCCTGAAAAGCTTGTCCGTTGACGCAAGAGATGAGAGGGGTGATAGGAAAACTGGGAAACTACCACCATGACATTGATTGCACCTTTTAACGGCTCATGAGATCACGCTACAGGGTATCATTGATGTGATGCTATGGTTTGTTGGTAATTGCTATCTACGGTCAGTTCTCGTGATGCTCACGACAAGTTGAGATCATCTAGCAGGCCCTACCCCGATCTGCTCATGACCATGCAACTCAGTAAAGACTACCAGCTGAGATATCCCCAAGAGCAGATCAGGAGGTTTTTCATCCATGTGTTCTCATGAACCCTAAAAACCCTATACGCGTGTATATACGTATACGCTCCTGCTACGTGCCCTCCTACCATATTAATTATCATTATCATATCTAGATAGTTATCTAAGAACATAAGAACAGATTCTCGGTAAGTGCTTCTATTTCAATTATATATGGCATGTACCCAGACATGTTCTTAGATTCACTCCTAGGAACACAGGAACAAGAGCTCTCCCCTTGATGTG
>LQAE01000166.1_pt1 | contig 25195 bp, 26 predicted proteins | sample 1535771 | NCBI WGS metagenome assembly LQAE01 (sample SAMN04331582, study PRJNA305678) | bioreactor metagenome | isolation source: bioreactor_1 inoculated with Wadden Sea sediment 1st replicate of a... | place: Germany:Bremen
GATTTTTAAAAATTATGGCTAGACGATCATTGGTCTAGTTCGAAGATCTCTCTTTGGACCTCCGTCTCCGCGGGTCGAATGGGTCTGTATAGTCCCTGTTATTCCAGGGCTGGTCAGGGGAGTGGGACACCGATGAGACCCCACCCAGCCTACGGCAAGATAGGCACGCTGATAGGAGGAGGATGCAAAGAACCAGCTTCATGACAGGATTCTGGTCATGGTGGACCCATCTGTCAAGACAGCATAAGCAAAAAGTTGATTTGATTTATGCTGCATTCTAATATACTTCAGCAGGGGTGCTGATCCCATGTGGCGTATGCGGTCTCTCAGAATTATACATTCTGGTAAAAGAAGATATTCCTGCTATCACTTCGGGTACTGTTCTATAGTCCTTTAGCTAGACTTCTCCATATCTCAGGGTCCACAAGATCTTTCGATTGCTCGGTTATCCAAGGCTCTTCCTTTGTCGTCCATGCTGAATAGTGCACCAGAAGCGAGCACAAGCTCACAATACTCCTTAGAGGTAAACTGGCTTCCCTGATCCGAATTCTGGATCTCATGAGCTCCATAGAGATGCACAGCACGTCTGAACGTAGCAGCACAGGACTCTATATCCATCGTAGTCGAGACCTCCCAGCTCAGGACCTTCTTACTGTACCAGTCGATGATAGCAGCCAGATAGATAAATCCATGATTCAATCGAATATAGGGTACATCTGCCGAACACACCTGATTGGGACGATCTATCGTGCTATTCCTCAAGCGATAGGGATAGATCACATGCTCTGATCCTTTACCCGGTTTTGAGAGATTCTTTCCTGGACACAGTGCCTGAATGCCTATTATACGCATCAACGCTGTATACGCTTACGATTGACCTTATAGCCCTTTCTCTTAAGCATGTTCCGTATCTGGCGGGAAAGCCTGATCTTTGGTATGGATACCATGATGTAATCGAGCTATTCCTATCAACAGATAGTGTGTGAGGATCCTCATGCTGTAGGATATGTGATTACGTGCAGCAAACTGTGATGATATCTCATATGATATGAGTGGCGTCGACATCGTCTTCACCCTCTTGTATACATAGCTATCCTTCTGGGTGCAGATATTGTCAGCGGATACTCGCTGCTCTTGTATATCCGGGGAAGATGCTCAGGACCCATGTGCCTAGTTCATCTGTGGATACCTGAAAGATAAGGTTCTATAGGCCCGGAGGTCCTGGACGATATCCATGATCTTCACTAGCAGAAAAAGGCAACGTTGCTCGTAAAATAAAAAAAATTTGACAAATGAAATATCCTAGATTAGTATTCAACAGAAGTGAATGATCATCCTCTTCAATAAGAATTTCTATCAATAAAAAAAAAGTCAATACATGTACTATACACTGAATGGAATGAGTGAATGAGCCACACAATCAAGAACTTTGCAGCACCAACGTGCGTGGTTCATTACCTCTTTCAGGATAGGTATGTCTAAAAAAAAAGGGGAGATAATATGACAACATCAAAGACATCAAGGATGCCGCATATCTTTGTGATACTGTTTGCATTCATCGTACTTATGACCATCCTTACCTATATCGTCCCAGCCGGAGCATATGATCGTGTCGCTGTCGAAGGGACAAGTAGGATGATGATCGATGCAGAATCGTACCATACAATCGAGCGTACCCCCGTCGGACTGCTTGACCTGTTCGTCGCATTACCGCAGGGATTTGTTGAAGCAGGTTGGGTAGTGGTACTTACCTTCTGTGTAGGCGGTGCGTTCATGGTCGTCAAAGGGACCGGAGCGATCGCCATAGGTGTGGACAATCTGGCACGACGCCTTTCAAAACGCGGGATCATCATCATCCCCGTGTTAATGGTTATCTTCGCAACGATCGATGCCTTCATCGGTATGCCGGAGCTCTGTATGGTCTATGTACCAGTGATCCTCCCGCTCATGCTGGTATTGGGATTTGATTCGATCACTGCAGCAGGTGTGGCATTGATCGGATCTGCAGCAGGCTTCACTGCAGCACTGACGAACCCGTTCACCGTCGCTATCGGGCAGAAGATCGCTGGACTCCCGCTCTACTCAGGGGTCAAGTTCCGACTTATCACGCTCATCGTTACCCTCATCGTCGGGGTGATCTTTGTGATGCGCTACGCTGCGAAGGTGCGCAAGAATCCAGAAACGAGCAGTATGTATGAGATTGACGAACCTCGCAGAATACAGCTACTTGAGGAAGGGACAGGAGAGAACACAAAGGCGACCACAAAGCAGAAACTCGCTGGTATCTCGGCAATCATCATCTTTCTCGTCCTCATCTTTGGAGTATTGCAATACAAATGGGACATGCCGCAGATAGGTGGTATCTTCATCGCTATGGCTATCGTCTCTGGATTATTGGGAGGCATGAATTCCAAAGAGATCTCTGAGGCGTTCATCAAGGGTTGTCATGATGTCCTCGTAGGTGCCTTGATCGTTGGTATCGCACGAGGAGTCGCAGTTGTTATGGTGCAGGGACAGATCATGGACACGATCGTCCATGCCCTAGCAAATGGTGTGCAGATACTGCCTCCAGCAGTCACCTCTGTAGGGATGCTGGTCGTACAGTCGCTATTCAACTTCCTCGTACCCTCTGGTTCAGGTCAGACCTTGATCACCATGCCTATCATGGCACCTCTGGCAGATCTGGTCGGAGTGACACGACAGACCGCAGTCTTGGCTCTCCAGTATGGAGACGGGATATCGAATATCTTCTATCCGACATCAGGGTACTTCATGGCCTCTTTGGCTCTTGCAGGTGTTCCTTGGGAGAAATGGGCTAAGTTCATGCTGCCATTGTTCGGAATCTGGTCTGTAGTCGGGGCTTTCTTCCTCGTGATCGCACAGGCGATCCAGTGGGGACCCTTCTAGGCACCACCATCTAATACGAGAAAGGGGCACATCGATACACAGATGAGCCCCTGAACGATCATAACCAGTGAGGAAATGATGAACAGAGAATCTATAGAAGCAGTATCTGCTGCGATCGATGCCTACAAGGAAGATATAAAACAGTTCCTTGTGGAACTTGTACAGATCCAGAGCTTCGATAACCATGAAGAGGATGCCGTCCAGCGGGTACGGCAGGAGATGGAGAGACTCGATTATGATGAGATCACTATCGACCCGATGGGGAACATCATCGGGAGAGTCGGGTCTGGCAAACAGGTCATTGCCTTCGATGGGCATCTGGACGTCGTCGATGTGGGAGACATCTCACAATGGGATTTTCCCCCGTTTGCAGCCATCGAGAAGGCCGGCAGGATCTGGGGTCGAGGCACTGCCGATCAGAAATCAGGTGTGGTATGCATGATCTATGCAGTAGCAGTCATGAAACAGCTTCAGATGCTTGATGATCTGACCATTCTGGTGACCGGAAGCGTCAACGAAGAGGACTGTGACGGCATGTGCTGGCAGTACCTGATCAATGAGACAGGCCTCAAACCCGAGTTCGCTGTACTGACAGAACCTTCGGATGGGAATATCTATCGTGGACAGAAGGGGAGGATGTGCATACAGATCAAGACAAAAGGCATATCAGCTCACGGGAGTGTCCCCGAACAGGGAAAGAACGCGATCTATCTCATGGCTCCCATCATCTCAGATATTGAGAAGCTCAACGAACGGATAACCTACCATAAACAATTGGGAAAGGGGACCATAACCATATCTCAGATATTCTTCTCATCCGCATCCAGTTGTGCGGTTGCAGACGGTTGTACCATCATCATCGATAGAAGACTCACCCTGGGAGAGACGAAGGACAGCGTCCTATCTCAACTCAGATCCCTCAAGAGTGTACGTGACGCTGAAGCCGAGGTAGAGCTCGTTGTCTACGACATACCGACTTATACAGGTCTGCAGTATCCAACTGAGTCATACTTCCCATCCTGGATTACCCCGGAAGAATCACCAGTGGTGCAGTCCGTTGCAGCAGCATTCACAGATCTGTTCTCGAAGCAGCCAGTGATCGATACTTGGGTGTTCAGCACGAACGGAGTTGCGATATCTGGTCTGTATGATATACCCTGTGTAGGTTATGGACCCGGTGATGCCGATCAAGCACATAAAGCAAACGAGTCAGTTGCCTTGGATGACCTGTATCGAGCAGCAAAGCTCTATACGCTCATCCCTTCGTACTATCTTGCTGCAAAGGCATCGACATAAGTGTTGACTGTGGGGACCTGGTAACAGTTTCCCTGCAGTTCATCGGGAGGTACGCAGATGTTTCTACTATATATACTATTTATGGCGTTCCTCATGGTCCTCGCAATCCCTATGAGACGGATCTGTGAGGCTTGTGGGGTCCATGCACCGTATTGGAAGTGCTGTGTACCCATCTATAACCTGGTGTTGCTAGGGAGGGCTGTGGAACTTCCCCAGTGGATACTTCTGCTTTCTCTAGGAAGCGCAATGCTCTTACCTTTCACCCCTCTTGCGAATTCATTCGCCTCGACAGCAATCACCTTCCTGTACTTCGGGACGCTCTCGGCAGCCATGGCTGAACGCTACCAGAAGAACAGGGTCCTCTGGGGTATCGTTGGCGGTATCCTGTTCTTCATACCATTGATCTTCTTCTCGCGAGCCACCGTACCAGAAGAGATCACATAAGTAACTACTCTAAGCAGAGTATTATCATTGTACATAGGAGATACATGTCCCTCATCATAGATGAAAAAAATCTCTATTGTCTTATAATCTACATGGGTACAGCGGTCTGACTGTACCGGTTTCTGCTAGTGACTATGTATAGCAGCCTCCGAGGAGGTTCCCGGAGACTGCGTGATCCCAGCGTCTGTGTGAATAGCTCTTCATGTGCCATGCTTGATCTTCATATATCAAGCACGGTATCGTATGGGTTCAGTACTGGTAAAGCTTTTTTCTCCTACCCCCACGAAACGTTGAATGGCCAAAATCTCGAAAACTATAGCTAGACGATCATTGGTCTAGTTCTAAGATCTCAAAGATCTCTCTTTGGGCCTCCGTCTCCGCAGGGCGAATGGGTCGGTATCGTCCCGTGAATGAGACTTCAGTATAGGATCCAAGTCTGCTAGATACCTGAGCCACCGTGTACCTGATGATCTATGTCTTTGAAGATTACTTCTTGCCGATGCAGATCATCTCCGTCCGAGAAGCTTTCTGCTCTTTATCCCAGTAGGAAGTTGACATATAGACGTAATCGGTACCATTGGCATGATGTTGAAAGAAGATACTCGGCATTGGCAACCTTCCTAATAACTAACTGTAATCTTAGTTAGCTATAAGGAAGTTTACTAACGCTCTATTCATTCATATGTAGATATTTAGCAATGCCTGACTATGATTTTTAAGATTTTTTGTGATAGATTGGTATGGATGAAACAGACCCCTCATCTTACAATGGGGTGCAGCTATCCTATGGTCATATAGTGACTATCGAGACCGGAGTCTGGGAGCTGGGTCAGGTATCTGAAGTAGCTCGTCTTTCAAAATCCCCGGGCCCTTTGCAAGCATATTGCAGCTTCTCTCATCTCCTCAAGCTGTGAAAGCAGCATCCCTTTCATCAGTTCCTTCATATGATCTGTTGCATCTCCTTTCCAAGGCCCTGCCTCAGCAGCGATCTGCAGGTGCATCACGTGCTGCTGATCACCACCTTGCAGCAGTCATGATCCATGAGGGTGCTTTTCACAGCTATCTGTTCTTCTGGGATCCCTCCCACTGCCTCTATCATGGCACTCAGGGGATCAAGACACCAACCTCTGCAGGGATCAGCTCCACCGGCCTTCTTTGCCAGTGCACAGAGCATGCAGGTGGTGGCTGTTGCCTCGTACCCCTCTTCAGTCTGCTCGATCTGCCAGTTCGCACAACCGTAGAGCTCAGAGATGGTGGTGAACACCTGTTCGACCGTATCGATCCCGAGTCTTTTGATCATCATCGGGGCTGTAGTGCCCTGCTGTGCTTTTCTCCTCTGTACGACCTCCGGCAATACCCCCAGTTTCCCGTACGTGTTCACTGTCTCTGCCACCGATGCTGCATAGGTCAGCTGCACGGTTGCCAATCTCTGTTCTAATTCCATCTCTTTTCCTCCTAGTCTGTTATAACGTTCGTTAAGTATATCTGTGAGAGAGAGACCTGATCATAGGCATGATCAGGTCTCTCTCATCTTCGCATCAGTTTCGGTCATGCAGGATCACGGAGATCTCTTCCCTGATCTCTTCTTCAGAGAGAAAACGGTTCTTCACCACGATGCTCTCGATCAGATGCTCGAGCAGATGGATCAGGGTCCGAACGATGATCTGGGGATCCTGGGTATGAGAGAGGTGAGGGGCAATGATCTGGTGGTGCCGCTCTGTGATGTTCTGTTCCCATACATCCATGATCTCCTTGAGTTCCTCATCGCCGTCAAAGGAGAGATAGACTTTGATCCCGAGACGATACACTTTTCTCTCATAGTCACTCAATCGATTGAGCTTGAAGACGAACTCGGTATAGAGGTCTATGATCTTCTCTGACTGCAGTTGGGAGGACTGTCTGCTCAGCAGATCGAAATAGTCGATCTTGATGATCTCATCGAACAGTTCCTTCTTGTTCTTGAAGTAGTAGTAGATCATCGGCAGTGAACAGTTCACCTCATTCGCTATCTGCCTGATGGTACTCCCATGGTACCCATTGGTATTGAAGTGATCGACCGCTACCTCTTTGATCCGTTCTCGCAGTTCTGATGGGGCCATGTGTATATCCTTTTATTTAACGTACGTTAGATTATAGAGGATAGCACCCACTGCTGCAAGAGCTGGTGCAGCAGAATCAGACATCTTTTTCCTGTTTTCTCTCTACAGATAGGACAGGGGGTGCATGGCCGACATGCACCCCCTGTTCTGATCAGCTGTTCGGCAGCACCTCTATGACCTTGATCATATTGGTCTTCCCAGGCCTCCCGACCGGGACACCTGCTGTCAGTACGGCCTTCTGTCCGGTGGTGAGCATCTTGTTCTGCGTAAGATACTCATAGGCATAATCCTGCAGGGCATCTACAGAGGCAAGATGATCGATCAGTATAGGGGTGACACCCCAGGAGAGGGCCAGTCTCTGGACGGTAGCGAGGACTGGAGAGAAGGCAAGGATGGGGATACCGGGTCTGAACTTGGAGATCAGACGGGCGGTACCTCCTGAGTGGGTGAAACATGCTATATAGGAGGCACCGATGGCAAGGGCAAGCTCCCGTGCAGCGATACCCACGGCTTCGGTGGTGCTGGTGTGGCTCTTGAGCTCCACATGTTCCCAGTTGAGCCGCTGGTCGAGGACCAGACGCTGGAACTCGAGGCTCTGCTCGGTGTATTCAGCGATAGCTCGCATCTGCTTCACTGCTTCAAGGGGGTAGGCCCCTGCAGCAGTCTCTCCTGAGAGCATGACGGCACTGGTTCCATCGAGTACCGCATTGGCTACATCATTGGTCTCTGCTCTGGTTGGCCTGGGGTTCTGCATCATGGATTCGAGCATCTGTGTGGCGGTGATCACCGGTACACCTGCTGAGAGGCAGGCTCTGATCAGAGACTTCTGGATCAGAGGTACCTTCTCAGGTGCCACCTCCACCCCCAGATCCCCGCGTGCGACCATGATGACACTGCTCTGGGCGATGATACCCTCGATCTCCGTGACCGCCTCAGGTTTTTCGATCTTGGAGATGATGGGGATCTCCCGTCCGAAGGTACTGATCATGAACTTTCTCAAGGCTGCAGTGTCATCTGCCCTCCTGACAAAGGAGAGAGCCACATAATCAAGATCGTTCTCGAAGGCGAAGGCCAGATCCACCTTATCCTTCTCGGTAAAGGAACTCAGGTGTTTGAGCGGTACATCGGGGAGGTTCACCCCTTTTCTGGGTTTGATGAGGCCCCCTTCTGCAGCCACACAGGTGATCTCGTGGCCACTGATGCTCATTGCCTCAAGGGCTATGAGCCCGTCATCGATAAGGATGCGGCAGCCTGGTGATATCTCATCATGCAGATAGGGGTAATCGATACTGATCTTCTCTCTGGTCCCGACACACGGGTCGGTGGTGATCACCAGGGTATCACCGCGCTCGATCCTGAAGGAATCCTCCTCCAGAGACCCTATGCGGATCTTGGGGCCCTGCAGATCCTGAAAGACAGCGACCGGTATTCCCAGCTCCTTGGATGCTGCTCTGATACGGTCATACCGTACCTGCTGTTCTGCTGCTGCCCCATGACTGAAGTTGAGCCTGAGTACTCGGGCTCCCCCTTCTATGATGGCATGTATCATCTCATAAGATTCTGAAGCAGGTCCGATAGTCGCTACAAGCTTTGTATAGGTGCTTTTGATCCTCATGCATGTCCCTCCCGGTATGCGTTCGATACTCTATCATACTGCAGGAGAGCAGGCAGAGCAACTGCATAAGGAGATGAAGGCAGTCTTCAGGCTATGATAAACACAGTGGGAGAGGGCAGATGGGAGGTGTGACAGCAGTCTCTTCCCTGTGAATACCACAGAGAAGAGACTGCCGGAGTCACGTCCCTGCAGGAAAAGAGCATACCCGCACCTCAGGAGGTGCTCATCAACCTCATGCCTGAAAGAAGACCATGCACATGGGTTTACCGATGGGGATCTCGGTCCCTGCTGGTACCAGATCACCTGAGAGCTGATCAAGGTAGAAGACCGTGACGGCATTCGAAGCACTGTTGGCACAGAAGAGGAAGGTGTCACTCGGGTCTATGATGAAGTTCCGTGGCGTGCTGCCCTCACAGGGACTGCAGCCCAGAAGATTGAGCCTCCCGTCCTCTGCATCTATGGCATACCTGGTGATACTGTCATGACCGCGGTTGGAGCAGTAGAGATACTTCCCATCTGCCGAGATGCGGATCTCTGCAGTCTTTGAGAAGCCAAAGAAGGACTCCGGGAGGGTCGCATAGCTCTCGATAAGCTGCATAACCATAGGTTGTTTCCATCTATGATGTGTCACATAGGACAAATAGTCACAAAACGTGTCACCCTCACAGGCAACCTGAATAGGTTCGATTTCAGATCCTGTATTCACAGGAATCGTAGAAGAGTTTATACTGACAGATCGGTACTGCACGATGACTCTTCTACGATTCTCTATATGGGAGCTATAACTGATATATATAGGGGTTATCAGGAACAGTATCTACGTCACTTTCCGGACAAGCCATTCTGTACGTGACATTCTCCTGCAACTCTGTGTATGCTGGATACGCAATTTGTTCATTGCTTGTATCCCATATTTGTACATTTTCATGAGGTATTGCATATAACCCATCAGCTTCAACCGAAAAATCACAATAGTAATAGGTGACTCCTTCAACCGTTGTTGAAGTCCATTCCGATACAGGGCTGTCGCCTACAAGTTGATAATCCAAGTTGAAACTATCTGCCAGAAACTCAAACAGGTTCTGGCTTTCAGGAGCGCCTAAGTCAGTAAATGTGAATCCTTCGGTTGCTGTCTGAAAGCTAACAGGATCCCATGCATCTGCAGTTAGATTACCAAGATATGTATTTTCACCTACCATATAGTAGATATCGTTGAATGGATACCCAAAATCGGTATTTCGAATGTAAGGGGCCGTATCAAGTGTATCATCCATAGCAAGTAAATCCTGTATGGTAACTTCATCAATACGCTTCCCACTGATCGTACGATCTTCAGGAGATTGATAACTTCCCGCCGGGACTGTGTATGGATCTACAAAACCAAACACTATATCCGATCCACCCCGAAAATACCCAGTTGCAACTCCCATATCATAGTCCAAGATCATCGCTTCATCTGCTTCATTTCCAGAAGGAATAATCCATCCATAATGGATGTGTGATTCACCGGTAATAGTGTATGATGAACTATCAGAACCTTGGACTATTCTTCCTCCTTCCACTTCGGTCAGGGCGTACAGAGTTTGATCTGTATTTGTTTGATCTGTATTTGAATTTTTAGAATAATAATCTAGTATCAGGTACTGGTTATAATCGAACGTCTCATCATTATGGAAAACGATTTGTATAAGACCATTCGTATCACCAAGATCATACACTATTTCGATCGTTTCGTTTGTTGTGTCATATGTTATCTGACCGTCATACGATTGTCCAAATATACTTGTAGAAATTGTACTGATCGAATCATCGGTTCCAGTATGTTCTTCTAGGTACCTAAGTTGAGGAAGCAGCGATTGTGCATAAGAACTAAGTTCATCTTCAGGGATTACGCCCGACTTTTCGTCTCCGGAATAGAAAAGACAGGGATATAAGATAACGATAATACTGAGCCATCTTGGTCGTTTCCAGATAGATCTGATAAAAAACCTTGAAGAAGATCACAACTGACACAGAATGATAATGCGAGAATAAGAAGTAGTATAGATAAGATCGATGAGTAACTAATGTGTTTCATAAACACCTCCACGGGTTAGGGGTCGTACATTTGGAAAACATGGACTTCATTACTCATATTCAGATATGGTAACACACAATATAATATTAAGAAAGAACTTCTTGCTAGGTATGATGTACCAACCGAGAAGAATATCTATGCATGTACATAGTGACTTCTGGCATTTCTTGAAGACGGAGATACCAGTACCTTTCGATTTGAGATAGTACGATACGTGAAGATAGATGGCTTCTTATCCGTTTGATTCCAAAGAACCTCATCACCTGAATGAGTTCGTAGTTACGTACGAGTCAGTTGCGATGCATCGTATACGTATACGTCGATAATGGAAGAGTCAGCACCGGCTCGACTTATTGCTCTGCACCATGCAGTCTCTGTCTCTTTCTGTGGTACCGGTCTCTACCATCTTCCTCATCGGGATCGACCGATGTTCATATCTATCAGGGAGAGGGCAGAAGGGATCTGCGACAGCAGTCTCTTCCCTGTGAAGACCACAGGGAAGAGACTGCCGGAGTCACGTTCCTGCAGGAAAAGAGCATACTCGCACCTCAGGAGGTGCTCATCATCCTCATGCCTGAAAGAGGACCATGCACATGGGCTCTCCGATGGGGATCTCGGTCCCTGCTGGTACCAGATCACCTGAGAGCTGATCGAGGTAGAAGACCGTGACGGCATTCGAAGCACTGTTGGCACAGAAGAGGAAGGTGTCACTCGGGTCTATGATGAAGTTCCGTGGCGTGCTGCCCTCACAGGGACTGCAGCCAGAAGATTGAGCCTCCCATCCTCTGCATCTATGGCATATCTGGTGATACTGTCATGACCGCGGTTGGAACAGTAGAGATACTTCCCATCTGCCGAGATGCGGATCTCTGCAGTCTTTGAGAAGCCATTGAAGGACTCAGGGAGGGTCGCATAGCTCTCGATAAGCTGCAAGGCCCCGGTATCAGGATCCTGTCTGAGCAGTGATACCTCATTGGAAAGCTCTTCGACCAGATAGAGCGTACCCGCAACAGGACCGAAGAGCAGATGCCTCGGACCTGAACCCGGAGGTACGGTGAGTGTGAGCTCCTCGAGCTTCGAGATACCAGGGAGCTCCTGATCTACCGTGTAGGTCGTGACCCGGTCAGTACCCAGATCAGCACTGTAGCAGAAGCTGCCTGACCTGTCGAACACCGTAGAGTGCATATGAGGGCCCTCCTGGCGCTCTGCTATCGGACCACCACCGGTGTGCTGATCCTTGAGGAGCACCTGCTCGGTGATCCTTCCATCAGGGGCCAGTCTGTAGAATACCGCCGACCCGCTCCCATAATTGGAGACACTCAAGATGGTCCCTGAAGGATCCACCGCCAGATGACAGGGGTAGGTGCCGAGAGAGAGCACCTCGGAGTCCTTGGTCAGCAGGGGCATCCCCTGTCCATCGACCTCGATGCGGTAGGAGACCACGGCCCCGCCATCCTTCCCATCCCAGGTATCGGTCTCCTGGACCGCATAGAGCGTCTTCCCATCGGGATGCATGGCCAGGAAGGTGGGATTGACTGAATCGGAATAGACCGTCAGGACCTCTGCCGTGAGGGTCCTGATGTTGAACCGTATCAGACAGATACCCTGTCCGTCAGCATCGCCCTGTGTCTGTGATCCTGCAAACAGCAGCAGTTCCTCGGTAGTGCTCATCGGTAGATCTCCTTTATGCTCACCAGTCTACGATCGTCTGATCATCTTCAGCATACAGCACCGGAGAGCTCCAGTCACCAGCAAAACTACGTTCCTGTACCACTTCTTCATTCACCTCGATACCCAGTCCCGGTTTATCGGAGACGGTGATATACCCGTTGTCGATCTTGAAGGGTTCGGTAAGGTATCCCTGTCCGATATCCCACTGATCATGTTTGCCGAAGTGCTCGGCGATCAGGAAGTTGGGCGTACAGACGCCCAGCTGCAGATTCGCAGCAAGTGAGATCGGTCCGAGGGGGTTATGCGGTGCGATCTTCGCATAGTGCGTCTCTGCCATGGCGGCGATCTTGCGTACCTCGAAGATCCCCCCTGCATGGCACAGGTCCGGCTGGATCACGGAAACAGCCCCCGATTCCAGCAGAGCCCTCACGCCGTGCCGGGTGACCAGCCGTTCGCCTGAGGCGATGGGCACAGAGACCGAACGTGCGATCCTGATCAGCTGATCGGTGTTCTCAGGCAGACAGGGCTCCTCAACGAACAGGGGGTAGTAGGGCTCGATGGCATTGATCAGACTGATCGCCATATCAGGGGCCACACGGCCGTGGAAGTCGATCGCGATATCGATCGTATCCCCTACCGCCTCTCTGATCTGTCTGAATCGGTCTTTCTGGGAATCGATATAGTACTTGAGACCCCGGTTTGCCGTGTAGGGCTCCAGGAGCACCTTGAAGGCCGTAAAACCTGCCTCTTTACGTTCCAGAGCACGGGTGATGACCTTGTCGGTGGTAGCTCCCCAGCAGTGTCCGTACATGCGTATCTTCTCACGGTAGACCCCGCCGAGCATCTGGTAGACCGGCATGTTGTAGTACTTTCCCTTGATGTCCCACAGGGCCTGTTCGATGCCGCTGATGGCACTTGCCAGGACGACCCCTCCCCGGTAGAAGGTGTTGCGGTACATCGATTGCCACAGGTACTCGATGCGCAGGGGGTCCTGCCCGATGAGCCATTTCTTATGCTCCATGATCGCAGTCTCCACCGTCAGCGCGCGACCCTCCACCATGGGTTCACCCCAGCCGGTGATCCCCTCGTCGGTGGTAATCTTGAGAAAGGACCATCTCGGTGCTACGTGATAGAGCGTGATATCGGTGATCTTCATCTGGTATGCTCCTTGTTATATGCCGGTCGATGACCAGACGGTGTTCAGGTCGTTCTCGGTGGTGATCGGAAGCAGGGCTCCTCCGTCGATATCGAGGCAGGATCCTGTCATATAGGAGAACTCATCCGATGTCAGGCGGTAGATCACCTGTGCGATCTCCTCGGGAGTCGCGAATCGTCTGAGTGGTATCTTCCCTTTCGCTTCATGGACGGGGTTGTCTGCAGGCCATCCCACATCGGTGTACCCCGGTGCGATGGCGACGACCCGGATGCCATAGGGGGCAAGTTCCATGGCTGCATGTCTGGTGAACTTGGTGATCGCAGCCTTGGCAGGTCCGTAGACACTCGCTGTCGGCCAGCAGCCGTCTTTCTGGTTCGATGACATGTTCAGGATCACACCCTGCTTCTGTGTATCGATCATCAGCTGTGCAGCCCTCTGAGTACAGAAGTAGGTCCCCTTCCAGTCGATGTCGTTGACCTGGTCCCACATCTGTTCGGTCACCTGCAGCAGCGGTGCGAACATGCTCACCCCGGCGTTGTTGACCATGAGGTCGATAGTGCCGAAGGTCTCGGTGAACTGTGAGAACATCTCGGTGATCTGCACGCAGCTGCCCACATCTGCGTGCAGGATGAGGGCTTCTGCTCCGTGGGATCGGACGATCTGTGCGGTCTGCTCGGCAGCTTCGCGGTGGCTGTTGTAGTTGATCCCTATATCATAGCCGTTCTGAGCAAGACAGATGGCTACGGCCCGGCCGATGCCTTTGCTTGCTCCTGTGATCAGTGCTGTTCTTCTCTTCATTGGTTTCCTCATGCTTTCGTGTAGAGGTGACTTGGTACGTACCACTGCAGAGGGAAGCAGAAGATGGTCATCTCCTGCTCTCTCCTCTGCAGCGGCAGATTCACGTTGGTTCTGGTCTCTTAGTTGAGGCCCATCTCTGTGAGGACGCTCTTGTAGTTGTCTCTGGTCATCAGGACACCGTTGGTACCGATGAACTTATCAGGTTCGATGCCTTCGCTGATCCATTTGTACATGTTCTCTGCAGTCCCGTAGCCATGTTTCTTGGCAGCGAGCAGGACAGTCGCATGGAACCCAGACATCTTCGATTTCTCGAACTCTCCGATCGCAAGCTGGTTCCCGTTGATCCCGACACCGATGATGTTATCAGCGCTGATCCCGTTACCTTCGAGGGCACGTACCCCACCGATGGTGGTGTCATCACACAGTGAGTAGACAAGCCAGTTCTCGATTCCAGGGTGTGCGGCTACGACGATGTTCGCAGCATCGAATCCGCCTTCGACGGTGGAGTCGGTCTTCGTAGGAGCTGCGAAGATGTTCGCAGCAGGGAAGCCCATCTGCTTGATCTGATCTGATGCACCGTCAGTTCGTTCCTTGCTGGTAGGCAGGGTGTCATAGGTAAGACAGACGGCACCGGTGGTGCTCATGTCCCAGCCTCTGGCAGTAGCTTCGGTCATCAGGGCCTCTCCGACCTGCTGGCCGATCTTGTATGCTGAGATTCCCATATGGGGGACATCAGCCATGGGTTTGCCATCTGATCCGATGAACTGATCATCGACGCTCATGACTTTCAGGTCGTTCTGATCTGCTTTCATGACGATCGACGGTCCGAGCTTGACATCAGGGGTACAGATGATGAATCCCTGTGCGTTCTGAGCTGCGAGGTTGTCGATCGCTGAGAGTACTTTCTCTCCATCAGGGGTGCTGATCTTGATCAGTTCGAAGCCATAGTCATCAGCTGCCATCTGGGCGAATCGCCACTCATCCTGGAACCATGAATTCTCTGCCATCTTTACCAGGAAACCGATCTTTACCGGTTCTTCCTTCTCGGCAGCTCCCTGTGCGAATACCAGTGAACAGGAAAGCAGTACGAGTATGAGAATACTCAACAGTCGCTTTTTCATAAGAAACTCCTTTTGTTCGATGTTGCTCTTAGAGACTCTTCATCTCTTTCGCTGTCTCCTATAAAGCAAGAACCGTACCATATTCCTCCTGTTCTGCCAAAAGGGTCATAGAGGGTGCCCTCAGCTGATCACCACCGGGATCTGCATCCCGTTCTGAGGTGAGTGCTGGGTACAGTCTTTCACACCGGATGTGATCGAGTGTGTAGGTCCTTTCCCACTCAGCTGGAAATGGCAGTCCCTCCTGACGGTGATCAGTCCTGCTTCGCGATGCCCTGTCTGCAGGCGGTACGGAAGATGTTGATCATACCCAGGTGGTCGCCTGCCGCGGTGCATTCACGTATGGCGTGCATGCTCAGCAGCGGGGAACCCACGTCGACTGCAGGGATGCCCATGCGTGCTGAGAGTCCCGGACCTATGGTGCTTCCGCAGGGCATATCATTCCTGCTGACGAACTCCTGCAGCCGTACCTGGGCAGCAGCTGCCCAGGAGGCGAATTGTGCAGCGGTCGCTGCAGTGGTTGCATAGCGCTGACTGGCATTCCATTTGACAGCAGGTCCTCCTCCGAGTACCGGACGGGAGCCCCCGTCATGTCTGCCCGGGTAGTTGGGATGTACCGCATGGGTCATATCGGCACTGATGAGAAAGGAGCCTGCAAGGGATGCGAGGTACTGCTCCCTGTTCAGTCCCAGTCCCGTGTGGATGCGCTCGGTGAGCACGGGGAAGAAGGATGATGCTGCCCCAGAGGTACTCACCGATCCCACCTCCTCATGGTTGAAGAAGACACAGCCGATGATCTGTGAGGCATGGGAGTGGGCTTCACACAGGGCGGTGAGCCCGGCATGGATCATGGCAAGGTCATCGAGTTTGGGGGCATCGATCAGCTGTCCGTGCACACCGGTGAGCCGGGGAGGGCAGCGGTCGAAGAGTTCGAGCTCATACCCGATGAGCTCATCTGAAGAGGTGAGGTACTGGTGCAGGTACTCGCTGAAGGAGAACCCGCCTTCGGTATCCACCGTCAGGATAGGCCTGAGGTGGTCCTGAGGGTTGAGCTGCAGTCCCTTCTGGTTCACCTCCCGGTCGAGGTGGATCCCCAGCTGCGGGATACTCACTGATATATCGGAGGTGATCAGACGGGAGCCGATGGTATGGTGATCCCTGTCCCGGTATACCAGCCGTCCTGCCATGCCCAGCTCCCGGTTGAGCCATGAGTTCCACAGCGCCCCCGTAGACCTCTGCACTGAGCATCGTATACTGTTCACTGCGCTGCAGCGGGGAGGGCTTGAGTACCAGTGATGGGCTGTCTGTATGAGCTGCTATCCACAGGGCCGTGGTGCCCGCATCAGCTGCTTCGGGTGTGCGGAAGGCTGCGATCGCCGCTTCCGATCTGATGCAGAAGTAGGCCGTCCCCGGTTCGATCTCCCACTGCGACCCCTCTTCGAGCTCCCGGAACCCATGCTCCAGCAACCGCCTGCGTACCTCCTCAATAACATGCCACGGGCTCGGGCACCGGCTGATGAAATCCATCAGATCCCTGATGACTGTCTGTTCTGATCCATTATCCTGCTGTTTCATGTCCATCTCTTCCTTTGTTGTCCTATGGTCCTGTTTCGGCTCTTCGTATCACGTGTGTGCGGTGACCCCGTCCTCAGGTCTGTAGGGTGCCGGGCACAGGAGGGGCGCAGCTGCTGTTTCAGCTGCTGCGCTGCTCTTCCCTATCAAGGTACACCAAAACAGGTGAGGATGCTAGACTGGCCGGGTGAGAACCTTCGTCAGGGAGGTCTTTACCTTCTGGTGTGAGGTGCTTCCGGTCAGTCATGGTTTTCTGCTACCTGATGAGCAGATACCATGCTATAGTAGGATATGCAGATCATCCCGGTCACCAGCAGAAGGTCCATGAAGGCCTTTATCACCTTTCCCCGTACCCTCTACAGGGACGATCCCTTCTGGGTGCCTCCCATGTGGCATGAAGAGCGCAGGGCCTATAGTGGCAGCACCAATGTGATGCTCCGCGATACTGCGTATATCCTGCTGCTGGTCTATGACCGGGGGGAGCTGCTGGGACGGTCTCTGGTCTATATCGATCAGAATTTCAATCGGTACTATGGTGCGAAGACCGGCTTCTTCGGCGCCTTCGAATGCGTCGATGACGAGGAAGCTTCAGCGGCTCTCTTCGATGCCTCGCTGCAGTGGCTGGCCGAGCGCGGGATGGATACGATGCGGGGACCGATACACCCGGTGGCAGAGAGCTGGGGATTCCTGCTCAAGGGCTATGAGTCCCTGCCGGTACTCATGGCCTCCTACAATCCTCCCTATTACCATAGCCTCATGGAGCGATCAGGGCTGGTGAAGGTCAAGGACCTGCTGGCCTATGAAGCGGATATGGCAACAGGCTATGTCGTACCGCAGCGGATCGGACGATTCACCCGGCAGTTACACAACCGTCATCCCGAACTCACAGTCAGGAAGATCGATACGAAGCATCTCATGCGTGATGCGGAACACATATGGCGGATCACCAATACTGCTCTGGCTGATAACTGGGGCTATGTGCCGGTCGATAAGCCGGTGATGGAGGACATGGTCCGCAGGCTGAACGTCATACTTGATGCAGATGCGATCTGGTTCGTGGAAGATGATGGGAAACCCGTGGGCTTTGCCCTCGGATTTCCCGATCCCAATGCGATCATCAAGGCGATCGGCGGCAGACTGCTGCCGGTCGGGTTCCTGAAGCTGCTCTACGGGAGAAAGAGGATCAGGCGCTATCGCCTGCTCGCCCTCGGGGTCCTGCCGCAGTACCATGGGATGGGACTTGATGTCCTGTTGTACAAGCATCTCTATGATGCCCTCTCTGACAGGAACATCCTCATGGAGGCGAACTACATCCTGGAAGACAACTGGAAGATACGCAATGCTCTGGAGAAGCTAGGCATGACCTGCACGAAAGAGTACCGGGTCTATGAACGGAGTATCCTCTAAAAAGCTCCTGAAAAAGAAGGGCAGCGAGACCGCATCCCGGTCATGGACGAGCAGGCCTGCCTGCGTGATGACTGTCTTGATCCCTGAGGAACGCAGTCTCACTGCATGAGTCCTTCAACGTCCTGGATCATTGCTTCGAGGGTGATCAGTTCTACCTGTTCGCTGTGCTTCGTGAGTTCTATCAGATCTTCCTCGAATCCTGATTTCGAGAACAGCATATAATAGGGAAGATCGTGACAGAGAAGCTGTGAACGCTCTATGAGTTTCTGATACTCTCTGATGCCAACCGATCGGTTTGTGTACGTACATTCAGCAAAGAGCATATGATTTATTGATGGATCTCCTTCTGATCCCTTTTGTCTCTGCTGATCGATTATCTAAATCCAGATTAACTAAATCCAGATTAACTAAATCCAGATTAACTAAATCCAGATTAACTAAATCCAGATTAACTAAATCCAGATTTACTACATGCAATGTGATACCACTGCGCTCTGTCACTCTTCGGTGATGGAGAGATTGATCTGGTGCATGATCTGAGCGAACCTGCGGGGTTCTTCGAAGTGGGGGAAGTGAGCGGAGTCTTCGAACCAGAAGAACTGCTTCTCAGGGGCTTTGAGCTCCTGGTAGTACGCTTCTACCAGAGAAGAGGGGGTGTTGTAGTCGTATCTGCCTGCGATGAAGATCACCGGGACCTGCAGTCCAGGGAATTCGGTGAAGAAATCAAGGTCGTTGATCTCATTGAACATGGTTCTTCGGGTGGTATAGGTACCGCGGGTGAAGCGTATGAGGTCAACCCAGGTATACTCACGTGAGAACAGTGCCCCTGTTATGATATCACCGAGCTGTGTATCCTGCGTTCCACACCGCCGTATTCGTTCAGCCACTTCCTCTGCACCATCACATCGTTCGCATGATCATGGTAGGGCGGTCTGCCGATCTTCTGTAGAGCTTTCAGAGCTCTCCTGTTCTCATCCATGAGAGCCTGCTGCAGGACATACTCATAGGAGATCGCTTCCTGTCGTTCGGTGTGTACGACCTGTCCGATGCCGACATAGGCATGGAACTCCTGCGGGGCTCGTGCGACAGCCCTGATGCCCAGTTCACTGCCCCAGGAGTGGCCGGCCAATACGATACGTTCTACCGAGAATCGTTTCTTCAGATACGCAGTGACTTCGAGGGTATCCAGGACGAACTGCTCACGATTCATCGAATCCTCGTGTATATCCTGTGAGTAGGATTTGCCTGCCCCCCCTCTGATCCCATTGCACTACCACGAAATCTTTCTCAAGCTCTCTCTGGTACTTCCTGGCAAACGCTATCTGAGGATAGCCGGGCCCTCCATGCAGGAAGAGCAGTACCGGGTTACCGGTCTGTTCTCCCCGAATGAGCAGGTACTGTCCGATCCCTCCGATCTCGATCTCTTCCAGCGTCGCGATGCTGCCGGGGATCAGGTTGCCCTGATCATCCCTGATCTGCGGTGTCCCTGATACGCAGCCGCTGGTGATCAGGATGCTGATCACCAGCAGGAGCAGGGCATAGAGCTTCTGTATCACAGTGATCCCTCAGGCCGGTGCTCACCTAGGGCTGAGGAGATGATGCACACCACTCCAAGGAGTACCACCGCAGCTCCGGCGTACCATGAGACTCCCGGGAAGACCGAGGTGATCATCAGATAGGGCCGGGTTGAGGCCCACAGTAATGCAGCGAGCATCGCGATCGCTGAAACCAGCTGCAGAAGCTTCAGCGGACGACCCGGTGGTGTCCAGGTACGTCGGTCATGCAGAAGTCCCCTGATCAGCCGGCCGGTCTGCAGGAGGGAGGTGAGGACCAGCAGGGTCACCAGTGCCCACATCAGAGTGACCCCTGAGGTGATCCTGCTCATCTGTACAGGGCCTGTATCCCTCCAGTCTGTCCATTCCCGCAGTACCCGGGCTATGAGCGGCCAGCTCCTCTGACTGTTCGTCAGGATGACGATGCCATCTCCGCTTCCGGGGATGCTGTGGAAGTGGGTCATCCACCCGTATCCCTGTCCACCGTGCCAGATGGCCTGGTTCCCATTATCGAGGGTCTCGGTGAAGTGTCCGAAGCTGTACCCGTCGGCTACGGCACCATAGATGCCCGTGATGTCAGTGACCGGGGTATGGATCAGTTGCAGGTGCTCCGCTGTGAGCAGGTGCTGACCATCGGCAGCACGGCCGGTCATCCCTGCACTGACACATAGTGCCAGATCATCGAGGGTAGAGAACAGTCCCCCTGATGCTTTTTCAGGGTAGACGAAAGGCGGGACTGGAGTACCTGTGGTCGTGTAGCCTGTAGCGAGCTGTGCCTGAACCTGTTCATCCCAGATGAAGGTTGAGTGTTCCATACCCAGAGGGGTGAAGATCTCCTGGTCCATGAACTGTGCAAACTCCTGTGAGGAGATCTCTTCGATGATCAGTTCGATCAGGTTGTAGCCGACGTTGGAGTAGGTGAAGGAGTTCCCAGGTTCATTGATGAGTCGGACCTCCTCAGTCAGTGCTTCACGCAAAGGGGGAACAGGACCAAGCGGGTCGTAGCGCATCCCGATCGTTCCGAGCTGCATTCCCGAGGTGTGGCTCAGCAGTGTTCTGAGGGTGATCTCATCGGTGAGTGCGGGGTGTTCCCATGAGGAGAGATACGAGGTGATTGGTGTATCGAGGGAGGCCTTGTGCTCATCTAGCAGTCTCATGACTGCCAGGGCTGTCACTGACTTGGAGATCGACTGCGTTCGGAAGCGTGTCTCTGAGGTGATCCTGCTCTTCTGTGCCCGATCGGCATAGCCGTAGTAGCCTGACCACACCGGTTCGCCTTCCACGATGAGCGCGATCGCCACTCCTGGTACGTCATAACGCTCTGCTGATCGCAGGATTGTCTGATCAAGAGCATCGGTGAACTGTGAAAGCTCCGCCTTCGGGGGGACTGCTTCGCTGCAGCCTGTGAAACACAGCAGCAGCAGCAGTCCCAGTGCTGCTGTCCTGGCATAATAGCCTGCAAGTGAAGTCCTGCTCTGTTCTCTCATCAAGTGCTCCTGATCACCAGTGGTAGGTATCGGTAGCATCGCCCATAGCTGCCTGTTCTGTCAAGCAGGGAACAGCTTTCAGTACTTCAGTGATCGGGGGTAGGCAGTGACAGATAGCCGAAGCGGGCAGGGTACGGTTCCCCGATCCCGGATGCTCCTCACGCTCAATGCCTGACTGGGATTCTCATCTATCATATGCCAATCACCGGTTCTCCTCTGTACAGGCAGATGTACCTCAGCTATGCTGATAGCGAGCACCAGTTCCAGTATCAGGGGGTATCAGCCATGTCAGTGTCCTGCCGCATCTATCAACTGCTTATCGACCCGCTGCTGCGGTCCCTGCGAAAGGAGATCGCCCTCATGATCCCTCAGGGGAGCAGTGTCATCGAGCTGGGCTCCGGGACCGGAGCTCAAGCCCGGGCCCTCTCCTCCCGGTGCAGCAGGTATGTGGGGATAGATCTGAATCCCGATTTCTCTTCCTGTGCCGACAGACGGTTCGGTAGTCCAGGCTATGAGCACCTCGAGTTCCGGGCAGCTGACGGGAGGGATCTGCACTTCATCGGTGATGATGAGTTCGATGTGGCTATGATCACTCTTGCCCTGCATGAGATGCCCCACCAGACGCGTCTGCAGGTACTGTCAGAACTCAAGAGGATCGCCCGTACGATCATTATCGCCGATTATTCGACCCCTCTGCCTCCCTCGCTTCCCGGCAGATTCTCTCATGCGATCGAGCGGTTCGCAGGAGGTGCCCACTATGCAGGGTTCAGGCACTATCAGCAGATCGGGGGGATCCCCGAACTGCTGGATCAGGCAGGACTGACCGAGCTCTCACGGACCCGGCTGCTCTACGGCGTGGCGACCGTGGTACGGTGCAGCTGAAAGAGGGCTTCCTGTATGAGGTCTCTCTCCTCTCTGGTCTGACTGCAGTGCTTTAAGATCAGAGGTGTGAAGCCCTCCTTGCCTTTTTTCCGGGGCAGCGCTACCTTTGAAGTATGAACACAACACAACTGAACGGTATGATATATGGAGCACTGGCAGCTGACTCATTGAGTCTCGGGAGTCACTGGGTCTACAATACGAACGCGATCAGCAAGCGGCTGGGCGTCCCTGATACGCTCACTGACCCGATCGTGAAGAGCTTCCACCCCACACGCAGGAGAGGGGAGTTCACCCACTATGGAGACCAGCTCTTCTGGCTCCTGGAGTTCATCGCAGCAGAGGGCGGGTATGACCACCAGAGGTTCTTCAGCTTCTGGAAAGATCGCATGAGCAGCTATGACGGGTACTTCGATCACGCGACCAAAGAGACACTGGAGACAGGCAGCGCCTCTTCGATGGATGACCTCGGGGGTGCAGCAAGGACCTCCGCCCTTGCGCTTCTCTACCCTGAACAGAGAGACATACTCGCACGTACCGCTGCAGCACATGCACGGCTCACTCATGACCATCCCCTGGTCTCTGACACAGCACGGTTCTTCTCCTATCTGCTCTTTGAAGGGGCTGCACCGATCGATACGGCCATACGATCAGTGGTGGCTGCACACAGCTGGGAGAGCGAGCTGTTCCAGCCGGCAGTGGCTCTGGGACTGGAGAGTGCACACCGGGATACCACCGAAGCGATCACCGAACTCGGACAGATGTGCTCAGCTTCCCGTGCACTGCCCTCTGCGGTCCACCTGCTGGTACGCTATGGGGATGACTACCGCGCATCGATGATCGCCAACACGGCGGCAGGAGGTGACTCTGCAGCACGAGGACTGCTCACAGGTATGATCCTCGGTGCGCGGGGCGGGTTTGATGTTATCCCGAAGGAGTGGATAGAACCTCTTGTCTACCGGGAACGCATCGCAGCTGCTGTTGGGCGTATCGCACAGATCGCTGGATGAACAGTACTTGCTCATCCAACTGCCTTCCAGACCTGAGATGAGGGACTCCTGCTGCGGGCTTCAGAGCGGGAAGAGCTGCAGCAGATTCAAAGCTGCTGCTGCTGAGATAGCGGTACCGACATACTGCTTGTAGCGGGCCTTCGGGATCATTCGGTGGATGTAGTAGCCCAGGAGGATGGCGATGAGGAGGAAGGGTACCACGGTGAGTGAACTCTTGAAGATCTCGAAGGTCATCACCCCGTTGAGCATATACAGCGGTATCCTGAAGATCGCCGTGATGGTCCATAACAGACCGAGACTCACCCGGAACGATCGCTGTTCTCCCAGCTCTGAACCGATGATCGGAATGAAGAAGACCCCAAGACTCGTAGCTCCGATCACGAAACCGGCAGCGGCATAGAGGGGCTTTCGAAGACGCTCAGGCACTGCAGGATCTCTCCCGATGATCAGATTCACCCCGTACGCGATGATGATCGCGAGCATGAAGAGCGTGAACGCCTGCTCAGGGACCTTTCCCATGAACAGCGTACCGAGGGCAAGACCTGGCAGGGCATAGATACAGATCCTCCCGATAGTCCTCCACTTCACCGAAGGAAGATCGCTGAGCACGATGAAGAGACTGCCGAACAGGGCGAAGACCGGCAGCATGCTGACTGCCTCTTTCACCGGAAGGCTCTGAGAGAGCAGCAGGAACGTGATGATGGAACCGCCGAAGCCGAACATGCTCTCGGCAGCATAGCCTATCGAAGCGCAGATGATCACCAGTATAGACATGGCAACTCCCGGATCGTGAATGATCGATCACTGTAGATATGATGCAAAACCGCCATGAAGGTCAAGGGCACAAACGGCCGGCAGGGGAGACTTATTGATCTGATGCTCCTTCATTGATATGTCAGCCAGGCAGATGAGCATCAGCAGTACAACGGTATATGGAGGTGTGTGATTGAACATACTATCTGAGCCTGTGACAGGACTTCATATGATCCATATGCTGATACCTGATATGAGCATATCCTGGTTGATGGTACCCATCTATCCGTGCCTCCGTTAGCCACAACAGCTTTTCGCATACTCTGATGCTTCGATTGCCTGCAAAGATATGGAACTGTATCTGAGGTGCCTGCTAGTACAGACTAGTGTCTGTGAGGAATTGGAGGAGCCCGATATGTCGGACTCCCTCTATGGAGTCGTGAAAATGGGAATCCATGGTCACGACGAATTTCGGATAGGAATCTCGAATAGCAAGAAGCGGTGCAAACTCCCTTTGCACAGTACTTTCATGATCCATCCTGTAAGCAACTTGTATATATACTCGTGTTTCATGATTCTCAGCGACGAAATCAACTTCCCGAGTACCGAGTTTGCCAATGAATACTGCATATCCCCGTCTGACCAGTTCGTGGTAGACTATATTCTCTACAATGCCTGAAATATGTCGATCTCGATAGCCAAAGACAGCATGCTGAATGCCAGGATCTGCTACATAGTATGTTTCTTGTGTTTTGAGAAGTGCTTTTCCCTGTATATCATAGCGTTGTACTTTGCTGATGATGAACGAACTGACTAATGCGTCTAGATATGTATATATCGTATTGATATCAACGGATCTGTGTTGGCTCTTGAAATAATCAGCCAGCTTTTTTGGCTCAACACAAATTTTTGTGTGTATAACCATAATAACTATGTTTTATACCTCTTTTTTGGGTTATACACTAAAAACCGTATCCTCTATCACGAACATGCTGCTTGACAAGAGGCTCTGTCAGTAATCATCCAACGGTTTCACATTGTCAGATTCACGTGGTTATCCCGGGCTACACACATGGGAATCACAAACATTAGGATCTGAAATGTTCTCCGTATGAAGAGTAGCGGAATAGAGCGGGATCTCCTGCGATACGATAATCAACACGGTCATGAAAGCCTCTGAGCATGACTGTGCATGCGAGCTTGGGGACGGGCCCATGGTACAAGCACAGCAATGAAGTCACAGTGCTTAAGCACTGCAGTTCAGGGGTCGCCCTGATAGGTCTGAAGGAGCTATGCAAGGACCAGGATCCGCAACCAGAAAGGTCTGAAACCGACGGTTTCCCACCTTCCTGA
>LQAE01000168.1_pt1 | contig 24849 bp, 27 predicted proteins | sample 1535771 | NCBI WGS metagenome assembly LQAE01 (sample SAMN04331582, study PRJNA305678) | bioreactor metagenome | isolation source: bioreactor_1 inoculated with Wadden Sea sediment 1st replicate of a... | place: Germany:Bremen
TTTCTTTACCTGTTTTATTTATTTATGGTTATGTGAAAAAATGCTGCCATGTTCCTTTCTGTTGCCGATTCTGGCGGAACTTGACTATCGGGATTCATGCGCTTTCTTTTTGTTGCAGGCTCAAGGGAACAGCTGGGCTGAGACAATACTGCCTTCCGGCAGACAGATGACTCCCTCGGGAATGGAGACAGCCGCCTGGGCAAAGGCCATGGACCGAAGCCGCCGGGTCAGTTTCAACGGCCGGAATCCGGTGTGGGTGTCTCCTGGCACCAAGGAACCATAGACAAACTCCGTCCAGTCGACATGGCTGCCGTCCAAGGGGGTTTGCAATCTGACCCGGATTTCCGGCAGACCGGGCCGGCGGTGCCCTGCCAGTTTGAGCAGCCCGGGGAGGGCGATCTGCAGAAAAGCGGTCAGATTGGAAGGGGGACCGCCTGGGAGAATGAACACCGGTTTTTCATGAAGCATGCCGAATCCTACGGCTTTGCCCGGGCCCATGCGGATGGCATGAAATACCTTTTTCCATCCCAGGGATGTCAGGGTTCGGGCAATGAAATCCCGCTCTCCGGTCCAGGCCCCGCCGCTGGTGATGATGACGTCATGGGCGACAGCTGCTGTTTCCATGGCATGGGAAATGATCTCAGGAGTGTCTTTGAGTAACTGGAAACTGGCGGACATGCCGAACTGCCTGCACCAGGCCTTGAGCATTTCCAGGTTGCTGGCATAGAGTTTTCCATCCGGTAACGGGCCCCCGGGAAGCACCAGTTCATCACCGGTTGCCAGGATGGCGACCCGGGGCCGGCGATACACCGGGACCCATCCGAAACCGGCAGCGGCAATGGTCCCGATCAATCCCGGAGTCAGAATAGTCCCCTTTTTAGCCACCTGTTCCCCGGCACGGACATCCATGCCGGCCTGTAGGATATTCCGGCCCGGTTCGGCATGGTTGAACACGGTGACCCATTTCCGGTCGCACCTGGCGAACTCTCCGGCCAGGACTGCTGTGGCGCCGGAAGGAATCCCAGCCCCGGTTAGTATACGGACAGCGGTTCCCGGGTCGACCCGCAAGCGGGATTCCCCCCCGGCCGCCATCGTGCCGGTGAGTTTCGACCGCACGGGGTTTTCAGGCGTAGCATCCCGGATCTCATCGGAAAGAACTGCATATCCGTCTTTCATTGATGCATCCACGGAAGGGGAGTTGACCATGGAATGAATATCCGCGTAAAGAACTCGCTGGAGGCAGTCTCCCAGATCCCTTTCTTTGCTGGCTTTCACGGGCGGGATGGCATCCAGGGTCATTTTTAGGGCTGCTTCATATCCGGGGATGGGATGGGTTTTCATGGCACCTGCTTTCATGGAAGCGGGATTATCCATTTCGGCTCATGCGGTTCATGGCCGATTCCACTTTGTCACGGCCGAATTTTTCCATCAACGCTTCCAGGCCGGTTTCCATTTCATCCAGAAGCACTTCTTCGTCCACCTCTTCTTCCCGTTCTTCATAGATCAGCACTTCGTTGAGGCACCATTCGACACACAGGGGCCTGTCTAATCCTTCGCACATGTCGCATTTCAGGGGGAGACCTGAATCCGGATCCTTGAACAAATCCCGGGACGGACAGGTGGCCCGGCAGAAGGTACATTCGTCATACTCTTTGCCGTCTATGATATATTTATCCCGGCCGTTGCATTCCGCCGGGGTGTATTCACCGGCAAATACCGGCAGCCAGATATCCCTCAGACGTCGGGTGACGATATGGATTCGGGATGCGGCCGGATTGACCGTGCAGTATTCGGGCGTGGAATGATACGCGGAGCAGACAATTTCACAGGTGCGGCATCCATTGCATTTGTCCGCATCCACTTTGATGGTTTTAATTTTCTTGGTTATCTTGGCCATTTTTCAAAATCCCCCTTTGTTCCAGGTCATCCGCCACATAAGCCAGGTCCAGCTCTTCGAGAAGTTTTCTGGTGGGCACCCCTTCATCGGTCCATCCCTTGAATCGGTAATAGGTGGTCAGCAGGTTTTCTTCCAGTTCCGGGAACCGGTGTTTCCAATGATCTTCCGGCGGCTTTTCATCGGCCCGGCACATGCCCCGGATATTGTTGAATGCCCGGTGCAGGTTCCGGCTGCGTTTGACAATCGTCTTCAGGTCCTCCTGGCCCACATCCATGCCGGTGGCCGCTGAAATCAGCTTGTGATAGTTGTGAATATGGTAGGGCGGTTTCAGGCAGAAAGAGCCCATGCCCGCACAGATCCCTAAAGCGTCGTCAATATTGTGGAGCATTTCCATCCAGTCCACGATTTCCGAACACATGTCCGGTGTCGGGAATTCGGGATTGGATTTTTCCCCTCTGGGTTCCCATTCCAGAAAATATTCCTTGAACCGGTCATTCGGAAGCTGGGGCCAGTCCTTGACAAACGATTTTCGTTTTTCCCTGTCCGGAAACGGGGCCTGGGGCCAGTTGCCTTCGATCTGGGTGATGCTGATTTTTTCGTTGGTGGCGTACATGAGAAAATACATCGGATCCAGCATGCCCAGCTTGATGTTCATCTGTTCATGTTTTTTGGTGGTATTGTGATCAAAGGCTTCCGCTCCATTTCCGATCCGTTTTGCCGCCCAGTAGGTGCCGTCGGCCAGAACATCGCCGATCCCCTCCCGCCGGGCAACCCTGTCAAGCAGCCAGAAAAACCGCCCTTCCTTGTCTGCGGGACATCCTTTGAAATCTTCATCCGTCAGAATCCCTGCCTCATAAAGCTCGATCCCGAAGGCCAGAATCTGGGGGGTTGAAAAGGAATCCAAGCCGTATTCAAAGGCCTTGTGGCAGATTCGCCAGGAAAAGTCCAGATCATCCACATGGGCGGCCATGGCATAGGTCAACTTGGAAAAGCATTTGATCATATAAGGGGGCACCCCTTCAATATTGATCAGGGCCCCGCACTGCTGGGGACAGTTATAGCAGGAGATGAAGCGCTTGATGGCGCTGCGCTGGCTTTTTTCCCAGCTTTCTTCGATTTCCTTGGTCCAGAACCCCTTTCGTCGGGTCCGGGCATTCCCCCAGGCAAAGGCTTCGGTATGCCATTGTTCATCCACGTGCTTCATCATTTGTGGAGAACCGATACCCGAAAGGATGGGCATGACCTCGGGAATCGGGTTTTCATTACGGAAGTCGATATATTTTCGGACATCTTTGAGATGTTCCATGAATTCAGCCCCCCGGGCCAGATGCACCGGTTTGGTTCCTCGGACGGCAATGGCCTTGATTTTTTGTCACCCAGGATCGCACCGCCGCCGCCCCGGCTGGAGCTGGAGCGGGACTGTTCAATGGAAGCGGTGAAACACCTATTTTCTCCGCCCAGTCCGATGGCCAGGACCTGGGCATTGGGTTCATTGAGTTCTTCGCGGATCATTTCCTGGGTTTCGATGGCCCCTTTTCCTTTTAGATGGGCCGCATCCCGGATTTCCACTTTGTCGTTGTGAATCCAGATATAGATCAGCTTGGGGGATTTGCCCCGGACAATCACCTTGTCATATCCGGCATACTTGAGTTCCGAGGCCCAGAAACCGCCCATCATGGGATAGGCCAGCAGATGGGTCTGGGGTGAAATAAAACTGACCAGGGTGCGGTTGGCACTGAAGGCCGGGGTCCCGCACAACAGGCCGTTGCTGAAAACCAGCAAGTTCTCCGGATCAAACGCCTGGGTTTCAGGGGGGACCCGGTCGTAGTGGAGCTTCACGCTGGTTCCCAGGCCACCCAGGTGGCGAGCCATCTGATCCGGATCGGTCTCCACCCGCTCGATGTTCCCCCGTGTCAAATCAATCTCCAGGTTATACCCGGCTTCGGCATACCTCATCGTTTTTTTCCCTCCGTGTTGGGGAACCCCGATGTGCCGTGACCTTAGGAAAAGAACGGTTCCCATGTCTGGCATGACGGTACTGATCAGGGTTCTATCGTTATGCTTATATCGACACAACTATATTATAGCTGTGTCATAATGGCATTGTGGCGATATGTCAACAAAATATATCGATATTGCCGTTTTTTAAGCCGGTCTTTGTGGGAAAAGAAACTCAGATACCGGTGAAATGTTCCAAAGAAAGGGGGTTTCGGGGTTAGAATAAGGCAATGGTGGTTCCGGTTTTTTATGGCTGTATCCGGGCAGCAGGGAAAGTTCATCCCTGAATCCCCGGCTTTGAAGCACATTCAAAATGATCTGGATCCCGGGAGTATCCATCAGGTCAGCAGGAACCACCAAGTCACATCGGACTTCAGCCAGGGGGACAAAATCCAGGTCAAAGGCATGGGCTACCGGACGTAGCCCCAGGGCAGCGTCCGTCATGCCGAATGCGACCATTTGTGCCCCCTGGTTATGGCCGTGTACCAGGGTATCATATCCTGAAACAGCCGTAACAGGGATGCCGGATTCTGCCAGCAGTTCATCCAGAAGAACGCGCAGGGCTGCGCCGGGTTCCCGGTTGACAAATCGGATTCCGGGGTGGGCCAGGTCGTCCACGGTCCGGATGTTCAGCGGATTGCCCCTGGAGACCATCAACCCTTCCTCCATCTGGGAAAACCCCATTACCAGAGCACCCGTCCGGTTCAGGTTCTGCCGGGCCAGGGCCACATTGGCTTCCTCCTCCGGGGAGTTGTGCAGGTGAACACCGGCCAGATGGGTTTTTCCCTGGGCCAGGCGGTCCATGGCGGCATGGGTGGACCCAAACCGGCAGCGCATCCGCAGTTTGGGATTTACCCGGGCGGCATGTGCGGACAGGAGTGAAAAAGCGGGATCGCAGCCGGTGATCAGAATAATCTGATCCAGGCTGCTTTCCGGGCTGAAAACCGGATCTGCCCTTTTTTCTGCCGGAATACCCCATCGGCGGGCTGCAGAAGACTGGGAAAGGTGAAACGGCCGTCCACGGGGTAGACCACCAGCCGGTCCCGTATTTTGACCACAGAGACCCGTCCGTCGTCCGGCAGGCCTTCTTCTCCCATCACCACAGGAAGGTCGGTCTCAGATACGGTTTCATAGAACAGATCCTCCACCCGGCAGCCCAGGTGCCGGGCCAGCTTGAGGGCCACACCGGTGTTGGGCAGGTATCGGCCGGACTCGATATCGTAAATCCCCTGCCGTTTGATACCCACCAATTCCGCCAGGGCGGACTGGGACAAACCGGCTTTCACGCGATACTGCTTGACCCGGTTGTCCACCTTTTCAGGCAGATGTTTCATGATCCCTCCTGTGAACGGATATTTAGCAACAAGAAATGACGTTTTAAAAAATATATTGACTTTTATAAACGTCATATCTACCATAATCGGGCCTGCAAGGCAAGCATGCCGTGAGAAATCCTGACAGTAAAAAACAACGGCTTAAACCAGACAAAGGAGCGGAATATGACAACTCGAAAAATGAGATCGTTTGCAGTGACAGTGGTCACTGTTTTGATGCTGGCCTCAGTTGCGGGAGGCCCGGCATGTGCTGAGGAACAACCCATCACCGTGTTTGCTGCCGCATCCACCACCAATGCCGTCACCGACATTGCCGCCCTGTATGAAGCAGTTCATCCGTTAAAAATCCGGCTTTCCTTTGCCTCTTCGTCCACCCTGGCCAAGCAGATTGAAAACGGGGCGCCCGTAGATATTTTTTTGTCGGCCAATCCCAAATGGATGAACTATCTGGCGGAAAAAGGGATTATTGTCACTGAAAGCCGCCGGAACCTGCTGGGCAACCGTCTGGTGCTGATCGTCCCCAAAGACAGCCCCATTGACGGACTGCAAGTGGATGCCGGCCTGGACTTGGGCGGCATCCTGGGGGGACGGGCGCCTTTCCATGGGAGATCCGGATCACGTGCCGGCCGGGATGTACGGTAAAAACGCCATGGTTCACCTGGGACTCTGGGATGCGGTGGCAGACCGAGTGGCCCGGGCCAAGGATGTCAGGGCCGCACTGGTCCTGGTGGAACGAGGGGAGTGCCCCCTGGGTCAGGTCTATGCCACGGATGCGGCCATCAGCGGCAAGGTCCGGGTGGCGGGATTTTTTCCCGAAGACAGTCATCCCCCCATTGTCTACCCGGCAGCCCTGGTGAAACAACGCACAGACGTCCTGAAGAGATCCGGCCCGGCGGCCCGTTCGTTTTTGGACTTTCTCCGGTCGGAAGCTGCAGTCCGGGTGTTTGAAACATACGGATTCAGCGTCCGCTGATGGAGGTATGGTGCCTGACTCCCATGGAATGGGAGGCCCTGGGGCTCAGCCTCAAGGTTTCTTTTTTGGCCGTGGCGGCAAGCCTTCCGGCCGGCATCGGGGCGGCCTGGGTCCTGTCCCGTTGCCGGTTCCCGGGAAAGGCCTGGTGGACGGCATTATCCACTTGCCCCTGGTGCTGCCGCCGGTGGTGACCGGTTATCTGCTGCTGGCGCTTTTGGGCAGAAAAGGAATCATCGGCGGATTTCTTTATAATGCTTTCGGGATCACCCTGGCCTTTACTTGGAAAGGCGCGGCCGTTGCCGCGGCGGTCATGGCTTTTCCCCTGCTTGTCCGGGCAGTACGGCTGTCGGCCGATGCCGTGGATAAGGGGCTGGAGGATGCGGCCAGGACTCTGGGGGCCGGACGGGGCCGGGTGTTTTTCACGGTTACCCTGCCCCTGATGGTGCCCGGCATCATCACTGGAACCATTTTGGCCTTTGCCAGGAGCCTGGGGGAGTTCGGCGCCACCATCACCTTTGTCTCCAACATCCGAGGTGAAACCCAGACCCTGCCCCTGGCCCTGTATTCCCTTACCCAGGTGCCGGACGGCGAGGCCGGTGCACTTCGGTTGTGCATTATCTCCGTAGTCTTGGCCATGACCGCCCTGGTGCTGTCGGAATGGATGGCCAGACGGTTTGACACGCTCATGAAAGGATGACGATGACGGCAGCGAACGCACTGACATATGGCGGTAAAAACAGCAGGATCACTAACAACAAGGTGGATGTCCGGGTGCAGAAACAGCAGGGCGGCTTTTTCCTGGATGTTTCATTTACCGCAGAAAACGCCGGGATCACAGCCCTGTTTGGGCCGTCCGGTGCCGGCAAAACGTCTGTGGTAAACATGGTGGCCGGGCTTTCACGGCCGGACCGGGGACGAATCACCATTGGGAACCGCTGCTGTTTTGACGGCGAAAAAGGAATTCATCTTCTCCCGGAAAAACGCCGGATCGGGTATGTGTTCCAGGAGGCCCGGCTGTTTCCCCACCTCACGGTCCGGGCCAATCTGACCTTTGGCATGAATCGGTTGAAGCCGTCGGACCGGTTTGTGGGGCTTGATCCGGTGGTGTCGCTTCTGGGGATCGAATCATTGCTGACACGCAGGCCAGCCAGATTGTCCGGCGGAGAAAAGCAGCGGGTGGCCGTCGGCCGAGCCCTGCTGTGCAGCCCAGATCTACTGCTCATGGACGAACCTTTGGCTTCCTTGGACCAGGCACGCACACACGAACTGCTCCCGTTCATCCGGACCCTGAGCATCCGTTTTCAGATTCCCATTCTTTACGTGTCCCACCAGATGGGGGAGATCTCGTGTGTGGCTGATTCCCTGGTCCGTCTGGAAAACGGCAGGGTTACTTCACATACGCCGGTGCTACGGCCCATCACTTGAGGGAAAAAAGGTGACCATGGAAAAATATCCCGGGTTGATACCGATGGCCATTGTCATCAGCCTGGCTCTGTCCTGGGCGCTTTCAACGCCGGCCACGGCCCGGGAAATTGTGGATATGGCCGGACGAAGGGTCGAGATTCCGGATACCATTGCCAGTGTCTACAGTGCCTCCCCCCCTGCCACCTATATGTTGTACGCCATTGCCCCGGATCTCATCGCCGGGCTGAACTATGCCTTTCACCCGGCGGAACTGGATTATCTGATTCCGGCCATGGCAACCCTGCCGGTGGTCGGGGGCTGGTTTGGCCAGGGAAGGGCCCCGAATCAGGAAACACTGTTAGAGGTCCGGCCTGACATCATGTTGGTGTGGAAGTGGAAGACATCCGCCATGAACGAAAAGATTGAACAGGTCGCCGACCGGTTGAAACTGCCCCTGGTCTATATTTGTATTGATCGTCTTGAAGACTGGGGTCGGGCGTTGGCATTCATGGGCCGTCTGCTCCAGCAAGAAGATCGGGCCGATAAACTGCAGGCCTATGCCGACAGAACCATGAAATCGGTTTGGAAATCCGTTGCCGCCATCCCTGAAAACAGGCGGGTGTCCGTATATTATGCCCAGGGGACGGACGGGCTGATGACCGACTGTGACGTATCCGTCCATGCGGAACTGATCCCGCTTGCCGGAGGCAGAAACGTATTCCACTGCCAACCGCAAAATGATTTCGGCATGGAACGGGTCACCATCGAACAGGTAATGCTGTTCCATCCGGATGTGATCATTGCCCATGAAAAACAGTTTGTGGATCAGGTGTACGGCAATCCCATCTGGGAGAGTATACCGGCAGTAAGGGGCCGGCGTGTGCATTCCATCCCCCGGCTGCCTTTCAGCTGGTTCGACCGTCCCCCATCATTTATGCGCCTGTTGGGCATCCAGTGGCTGACCCATCTGCTGTATCCGGACCGGTATGCCTTTGATCCGGTGGCAGACACCCGGTTGTTTTACCGGCTTTTTCTCGGGGTGGAACTGGATGACGAATTACTGGCAGAGGTCCTGGCGCGATGAAGGGACGGCCTGTTATTCTGGCAGTGCTTTCCGGTTTATTGATCGCTTCTGTGACCGTTTCCCTTGCGCTTGGAAGATATCCGGTCAGCCCAGTGGAGATGGCTTGTTTCCTGTTCCAGAAACTGACGGGGATTTCCTGTATGGAACCGCAGCGGCAGGATATTCTGGGAACGGTGTTAATCCATATCCGGATGCCCCGAATCCTGGGGGCGGTGATTGTGGGTGGGGCGTTGTCGGTATCCGGGGCCGTGCTCCAGGCCATTTTCATCAACCCTTTGGTGTCGCCGGGAATACTGGGTATTTTGTCCGGCGCTTCCTTTGGCGCGGCGATGGGGATGGTGGTTTTTTCCAGCTGGATCATGGTCCAGGTCAATGCCGTGGTGTTCGGTGTGGCAGCGGTGGGGCTTGCTGTGGGACTCAGCCGTTTCTACCGGGGAGACCGGATTCTCATGCTGGTGCTGGGGGGGATTATCAGCACCGGTCTTTTCAATTCCCTATTTCTGCTGATGAAATACCTGGCTGATCCCTATAACCAACTGCCGGCCATCGTTTACTGGCTCATGGGCGGATTCGCCCTGGCGGACGGCAGAACCGCCCTGGTGCTTTCCGGGCCCATTGCCGTCGGGATGCTGGTGTTGTGCCTGCTGTCTCCCCATCTCAACATTCTGACCATGGGAGAGGAAGAAGCCAGATCCCTTGGGGTGAACGCCCGGGGATGGCGCCTGGTGTTTATCGTCATCGTGGCCCTGATCAGCAGTTTGACCGTGGCGCTGTGCGGCACCATCGGTTGGGTCGGACTGGTCATTCCCCACATGTGCCGGGTTTTTACAGGGCCTGACAATCGGATTCTTTTGCCGGCTGCGGTCCTGTCGGGGGCGGTTTTTCTGTTGATGGCCGATACCATGTCCAGGCTCCTGTTTCCGGTGGAGATTCCTTTGGGCATCATTACGTCCTTTCTGGGAATTCCGGTGTTTGCCGTGATTCTGGGCAATGCGGGAAAGGGGTGGTCCAGATGGAGCTGATCCGGGCGACGGATGTCACCTTTTCCTATGCTGACCGTCCGGTGCTGGCCAATGTCAATCTGTCGGTGGAACCGGGGGAAATCGTTTCCCTGCTGGGACCCAACGGGAGCGGCAAAACTACACTTCTCAAGCTTATATTGGGGATTTTTTCACCGGACAGCGGCGCGGTCCTGTTCAACGGCCGGCCGTTAAAAGAGATCACTCCCAGGCAACTGGCTAGAAAAGTGGCCTATGTCCCCCAGTTTCACCGGATGGCGTTTGCCTACCGGGTCACGGATGTGGTGCTGATGGGAAGGATGCCCCACAAGCCGTTGTTGTCCCGATACAACGCCGCCGACAAAGAGGCGGCCTGCCATGCCATGGAAAAGATGTCCCTGACGGCGCTCAAGGATAAAAACTATACGGAAATCAGCGGGGGGGAGCGGCAGCGCGTGTTGATCGCCCGGGCATTGGCCCAAGGGGCGGATATTCTGATCATGGATGAACCGGCAGCCAGCCTGGATTTCGGAAACCAGATCAGGCTGTTGGAACAGATCAGGCTGTTGGCCGCCGAAGGATACACCTTTGTCAAAGCCACCCATTTCCCGGATCATGCGTTGTGGATAGCGGACCGGGTGGTGATGCTTCAGAACGGAAAGGTTCTTGCCGACGGCCGGCCCGGTGACGTCTTGATAGAAGAGCGGGTGTGCGGGCTGTACGACACAAAGGTAACGATTGCCAATATCGCTCCGGGAATAAAAACCTGCATCCCGCGTTTTTTTCTGAGAAAGGGCAGAGAAATCAGGAGCGATTGTCCATAGAAAAGGGATAAGACCTTGCTTTTTATTAAAAAAGTATCGAAACTCCCCAAAATTAAAAATATTAATGCTCCTCTGACACACAAGCGGATCGACTTCATAAATTTTCTGAATCGGGCGTGCCCAGTTCTGACGGGATTTTTCATCTTTTGATGTGTCAACCACTTTGGCGACACCATCTGTTGAGTTCTCAGCCGGAACATAGACCCTCCGCTCTTGGGAGAAGCAGGCCCGGATAATATAGCGGGCCAGGTTGCCAAGCCCGGTTTTGTCGGAGGGTGTTATTCTGTCACTGATATAAACATGGAAACCACTGTGGAGCCATGAAAGCATATTTCTATGACGGCATCATTAATTATTCCCTCGTCTTGAGCATTTTCAGCACCTCATACTGGAAAATTTCTTCCAGATCTTCCAGCATAAAGTCTGGAGCAGTTTTAAAACTGCCATCATTAAGAAAACAGCCGTCGGAGGTGATAGCATGCAGGTGAGGATTGAAATTGAGAAAATCACTGTAAGTTTGTACCGCAATGCTGGCACCGGGAACAGCATCAGTGTCGGAAACAACAGATTTTAGATATGCATTCATCACCTTCCAGGCGCAGATCGACAATTTTGCCAACCGTTTCCGGTCATAAAGATAATAGATCCGAAGCCGTTTAGGAATACTGAAAACCCACTATATCTGTAAATCACCGTCATGACGTATGTCCGCTAGAAGCCGTACCGGGATGCATACATGTCGTCCCAGGCCCGCTCCAACTCTTTAAAATGATTTTCGACACACCGATAATATGCGCTTGCCTCAGGATTGCGCGGCTGATAGACATTATAGTTGTATGTTGTCGACAGGTGCGGCTTTGGCATAACTGCTCAAAAGCTCCCTGACTTCTGCGGCATTGTCATAGCCATGTCCCTTAAAGGTTTTTACAAATTCGTCTATGGTCAGGTAAGAAAATCCCTCCCGCCTGTTTTCAGGATTGGCAGGGATATAATCGTGGTTGCCGGCAATGACAAAGTAGGGATACTCCAGCGTATCCAGAATCGATTTCATCTGTGTTGCATTTTCCACCTCGCCGTCGAGCAGAAGATCCCCTGTCACAAGGACAAATCACAGGTCCTCTTCCATGTTCAGTCCCTGAAACGTCTTCCTGACGCAATTCACACTTTTCGCACTCATTTTCATCCCCTTGATATCCAGGTGGGGATCCGAGATAACACCGAATTTAACAGCGCCGAAATCCCGGGCAGCCGACTTTTTTTGAACCAATCCCTTATAAGGCATTGCGCTGTTGAATTGGGGGTATGATTTTTATTACAGAAAAATAGTATTGACACCATATCGAACGATTGATATGTAATCAGAAACTTGACATGAATGGGAGATAATTTGTGAGTGAGCATCAGAAAAATAAAGAAATGCTGATACAGGTTGCGATTGAACTTTTTTCCACCAAAGGGTTTAGCGGAACATCCATCCGGGACATAGCCAGGGCCATGAACATGAGTATTTCCAATATTTATCATTATTTTGGAAATAAAGAGGGCCTGCTTTTGGCGGTGATGGAATTTGCCTCCACAGGGCTTATGGACAAACTGTACAAGGTTGTACAGACAGACATGCCGCCGTTGGAACGGTTTAAAAAGCTTGTCAGAACCCATATTGAATCATCTGATTACTATAAAAAGGAAGTTAAGATTTTTTTTCTGGATGAAGAACATCTTTCGGAAAAGGGAGATGAAATCAATTACCGGATTCAACAAAAGATTTTGCAAATATACCGCAAAGAACTCGGCATATTAAAGGCATCAGGCCTTCTGAATTCCGGAAACATCACCATCGCAGCCTTTAATATTCTGGGGACTATCAACTGGTATCTTCGCTGGTATCGGCCTGAAGGCCCCCTGTCCATGGAAGCGGTGGCCGATGAGATTGTCTCCTTTATATTGCATGGCATTCTGGCTGGCAAAGGATCTGATTCCGAGTTTAAAGAAACACCGGACTGAATAAAAATTCCTGATTTACCAACTGAACCAAAAATAGTTAAGGAGGTAAGAAGTCATGGGTTACACGATTGATATTGATACAGGCGGCACGTTTACCGACGGCTTTTTCGTATTCAATGATCAGGTGGAAACGGTTAAGGTTCCCACAACGCCTCACGATCTCACAGTCTGCTTTCTGGAATGCATTAAGGCAGGGGCGGTACGCTTTGGGGTGAAGACTGAGGATCTTCTTTATGAAACCGATATCATCCGGTTTTCCAACACAATCGGCACGAATACGATCATTCAGAGAGACGGCAGTATTGTCGGGCTGCTGGTAAGTTCAGGAAGTGAGGATCTTGCCCCGACAGACAGCACAGACCATAAATCCGCCCTGATTCTGCCGGGAATGGTGGCTGCCCTGGGTGAGGAGGTGGACCGGTCAGGAAAAATTCATAAGACACCGGATGAAAGGTCTGTCATGGTTGCGGCACAGAATTTGATAGACCGGGGCGCCCGCTGCATTGTGGTTGCTTTTACAAATTCAGAATGCAATCCAGGGAATGAGAGATTCGTACGCAAAACCATTAAAAACGAATATCCCCGGGACTTCCTGGGTTCCGTACCCGTCTTTTTATCTTCCGATATTTCCCAGCGGTCCGGCAACAGGGAAAGAATCAACGCAGCCGTTCTCAATGCATATATCCATGACAAACTGGCCAGGCTTTTGTATAAGGCCAGCGAAAATCTCCGTCAGCATTCCTATCATAACAACCTGTTCATCGTACACAACAACGGCGCGGTTGCACGAGTTGCCAAAACAAGGGCGATCAATACCTATAATTCAGGCCCTGTTGCCGGGCTTTCAGGCGCCCGCCTCATCGGCAGGCTTTACAATGCAGAGAGCCTTATTTCCGCGGACATGGGCGGCACATCCTGCGATGTCGGCTTTGTCAACAACAACCAGGAAAGCTATACTCTTCTTCCCGACGTGGAGGGGTTTACCATAAATGTCCCCATGATGATCATCCGTGCCATTGGTGCGGGCGGCGGCTCCATTGCCAGTGTGAAAGACGGCCGGCTCCGGGTGGGACCGCAATCCGCAGGGGCCTTGCCAGGACCGGTATGTTTTGACCTTGGCGGGTATGAACCGACCGTGACCGATGCCGATCTGGTGCTGGGTATTTTAGATCCCGGATTTTTTCTGGGCGGCACTATGGCACTCAATATTGGGAAGGCAAGAGAAGTCATTGCCCAAAAAGTGGCAGGCCCTCTGGGGATTTCTGTAGAAGAAGCCGCTCTCCGGATCAGGGCCAGAATTGATCAGACAATGGGTATGGAAGTCCGGGAGATCAAGAAAAAGCTCAATAACGATCAAGACCCCTTGCTGGTTGTGTACGGCGGTGCCGGGGCGTCCCACTGTTGTGACATCGCGCACATCGCCGGCCTGAAAAGAATCGTTATCACACCTTTCTCAGCAGTCTTTTCTGCATTTTCCTCATCAAGCATGGATGTGGGGCATTTGTATTCCAGCAGAACAGATATGCCTTTTTCGGAAAACAGCGATTTTAATCCCACGAAGGATATTCTGGCCGCCATGGAAAAGGAGGCCAGGAGGGATATGCGCGGAGAAGGGTTTTCCATGGAAAATACTGATCTTTTCCTGGATCTGTTCATAAAAAACAAGGATCACGACCGTGAAATCAAGATGGAACTGGCTTATGATTTTTTTAATAGTCCGGATGAGCTTAAAAAGGCCGTCCAGACTGCACGGGAAATTCTAGAAAAAGAAACCGGGAGCAGCTCTGATGAATTGATTGTCACCATGATCAGCCTTACTGCCAAGGCAGCCGTCCCCCATTATGAGATTAAAGAGATTCCCAGGGCTTCCTGGAGCGTCGATACGGCCCAAAAAGGCGGCAGGAGTATTTTTTCCAGCCAAGGGTTGCGTGAGATGCCGGTTTACGACAGATCCCTTCTGACGAACGGACACAGTCTCACCGGTCCGGTGCTGGTGGAATCCGAACAGACCAGTCTCTTTGTTCCCGAGGGTTGGGAATTAGATGTGGATCAGTATAATAATATGATTTTAGAGGAGGTACTTTGACATGAAAATCCGAATCACTGAATCCCTGGAAATTGATCTGAAAAATGAAAACTGGCTTTGTCAGCGTTGTGGCCGGGTTCTGATAAATGCCCGCCAGAACTATAAAGAGGGCTGCCTTGTGGCGGAAAAACCCCTGGAACAGGTGCATCCGCCGATGGTGAACGGCTCTGTTTACAGTTTCTGCCCGGATAAGAACTATTGCAGGCTTCTGGAATTTTACTGCCCTCAATGCGGTGTGATGATTGAAAACGAGTACCTTCCCCCTGGCCATCCCATCACCCACGATATCCAGATCGATATTGACGAATTGAAGAAGCGCCAAGGGGCATAACATGAAAACAGGCAGGGAGTTATTTAATGAGCTTTTAGATCGGTCACCGCTTTCCCGCCCTGTTTTTCTGCCCCATATCCGGGGGTTGCTGTCCCGGGTTGAAAACAGATCCATGGAAATTTTAACTTCCGACCCGGGATTGTGGACGAACAGCCTTTTAAAGACCACCCGCCTATTTGGTTTTGACGGTGTTGTGGCAGGATTTGAAGCAAGCGTCATTGCCCAGGCATGCGGCTGCGGCATGTCCTGGGAGGCAGACAGGCCGGTGGGAATAATGCTTCAGGGAGATCTGACCGCATCACCCGGACAAAGCCCTTTCCTGGAGCTGGGATTGGAAATGGGCCGGAGGCTGTTTGAAGTCAGCCGGCAGAATTCTGCCTGCGTTGCCCTGTTGCCCGGTCCTTATACCCTGGCCGATCAGGTTTTCGGTATTGGCAAGGGGGAGGATCACATGGCCGACATAAAGCCGGTAATGGTTGAAATCACCGAAGCTTTCTGCAAAATATCTCCGGACATATTGATATTCTCAGAGGGGAAATCATTGCCCCTGAATGATATCGGGGCTTCCCACCGCAGGGTGTTTAATACATTAAGAAACATTGCAGCCTATTATAATATCCCGGTCGGGCTTTTCCTTCAGGATTACCAGGCAGCGCATGTCGTCAATTGTGTCAAGCTCGGCCTGGATATCTATATTCCGGGGCCTGATTCAAACGGGTTTCTCCCCCTTCCCTCCAAGGTATGGGATCTGGGCAAAAATGCATTGGGCCTGGGGCTGAGCCTTCCACTGCATGATCTTGATGCATCCAGGAAGATTATTATTGAGGCAATGGCTCTCTACAGGAATAAGCCGGATCATGGGATATTCTTTACCGGTCAGGGGCCTGTCACCCGTGAGATTGCCATGGATAACCTTCATATATTGGTTAATGAAATTTCTAATTTATAATTAACTCATTTTCAAAAAAGGAGATGCTTTATGAGTATGACTGTGAATGTTGATATTGGCGGCACCTTTACGGATTTTTTTGTCAGCCGGGATACAGGAAACACGCATTTCACCAAATCTCCAACAACCCATTATGATCTGTCCGTCGGCTTTTTAAAGGGGATTAAAGATCTGGCTCAAATGAATCGCCTTTCTCTCAGGGAGTTTTTGAACAATACAGATGCAATCCGTTACAGCACAACCATTGGAACCAATGCGCTCATAGAGAGATCCGGACCCAAGCTGGGCATGATCACCACAGCCGGGTTCGAAGACACTATTTTACTGGGCAGGGCCCGAAGCTGGGCAGATGGTGTTTCCTCAAAAGAAAACAAGGACATGTCCCGTATCTGCAAACCAGATCCCCTGATATCCAGGGATATGATCGTCGGCGTCCGGGAACGGGTTGACTCTTTGGGCAATGTTATCTGCCCCCTCAACCGGGAGGAAATCCTTGAGAAACTTCAAATTCTGGTGGACCGGGGGGCCATGGGATTTGTGGTCTGCCTTCTGTGGTCCTTTATGAATCCCGTTCATGAACAAATGATCAAGGACATTATTGAAGAAGAATACCCCGAAGATTTTCTGGGGTCCATGCCCGTGAACCTGTCAAGCGATATTTCTCCCAAATCCGCTGAGTACACCAGGTTCATGACCACCATTGTCAATGCCTATATTCATGGCGTTATGGCGGACGAACTCAATAAACTCATGGTTGAACTCAGGGAAAACGGTTACAGAAAACCACTGATTCTGGTGCATAACACCGGCGGCATGAAAAAGGTATCCCGCACGCGTGCGGTACTGACCCACAATGCCGGTCCTGTGGCCGGGCTTCACGGCGCACTCACCATCGGGTCACATTACAAGGCCGGCAATGTCATTTTTTCAGATATGGGGGGCACCTCTTTTGATATCGGCGTAATCACGGGTGGCCGGTTGAAAACCTATGATTTTATACCGGTTATTGACCGATGGCGAACCAATATCCCTGCCATAGAAGTCAAATCCATCGGTGCCGGGGGCGGTTCCATTGCCTGGGTCAACAAACTCATGGGCAACAGCCTGGATATCGGGCCCCAGTCCGCAGGATCCATGCCCGGGCCGGCCTGTTACGACCAGGGGGGAAAACAGCCCACAGTAACGGACGCAGACCTGGTGCTGGGTTATTTGAACCCGGACAATTACCTCGGGGGTAAAATACTGCTGGACCCGGACCTGAGCCATCGGGCCATTAAAGAATATATTGCCGACCCACTGGGGATTGATACGATTGAGGCCGCCTTTGGCATCCGCAGGATTGTCGATGCCAAAATGGGCCAGGAAGTCTTTAATGAAGTCGCCCTCAAAGGGCACGATCTCAGGGATTTTGTCCTGTTTGCCTGTGGCGGGGCAGGAGCCACCCATGCCTGCGGATTTGCTCCCTACCTGCAGGTGGACAGGGTTATCGTATCAACCTATTCGCCAATATTCGGTGCTTTTGGCGCTTCCACGGTGAACTGTCAGCAGGTCTGGGAAAAATCACGGACCCTTAAAATATTCCAATGGCATAATCAGTCCTATTCCGAGGATATCGCCGGTTTCAATGAAGTGGTTGATTCCCTTAAGGATCTGGCTGTCAGGGATTTGATCTTGGAAGGCTTTGAGAAGAACCAGGTCCGGTTCCGGCTGGAGCTGGACATGCGGTATGGGATGCAGTACAACTTGACAAGGATTCTGTCTCCACATCTAAATGTCACGCATAGCCACGAGTTTAAAGACATTTGCGATACATTCACAGACCAGTATTCCAGGATATACACACCTGAAGCCACTTTTCCCATGGGCGGCATCAATGTTGAATGCTTTTTTCTGACCGCGTATGTGGAAATGCCGGTTCCGCCCATACAGAAATTTGAACTTCATGATGAAGCACCTGCTGAATCTGCCCGCCTCCCATTCCGCAAGGCATACTGGAAAGACAGATCCGAGGTTGAAGAAACACCTGTTTTTGAATTCAATGAACTTAAAGCCGGGAACGTCATCATCGGGCCGGCGCTGATTGAGTCAAAGGAAACAACCTATGTGATCGAACCGGGCTGGAAGTTTACACTGGATGCTTATCACAACTCCATTCTGGAAAAGTATCAGGGTTAATCTGTCTTTAGAAACAAGGAGAATAACAATGACTGGAATAATGTATGGTAGAGATGAAGAGGTTGTTCAGCGGCTTAAACCGGAACCCATGACATCTGAAGAAGCAGGCGCGCAGGACGACATCAGCGACTTGGAGTTCAAAATTTTTCAACATAAAATGAATATGATTGCCCAGGAAGGCAAGGAAACCACCATGAAACTCGGGGCATCCTCGGGCATGCGATGGGGGGATGTGGCGTTCGGAATTTACACCGGCCTTGGCGATCTGTCCGTGGTGGCCACCGGCATATGGTTCCACGCGGTTCTCGGTCAGATCCCGGTAAAATACATTACAAAACACTGGATTGACGACCCTTCCGTGGGGGTTCGGGAAGGGGACTCATTTTTCTGGAATGACCCGTTTTACGGCGGGGTACACGGTGCTGACATGGGATTGTGCGTCCCTGTGTTTTACAAAGGGAAACTGGTCTGTTTTACCGGGGCTGTTGTCCATACCGGCGAAAGCGGGGGCAGTGAACCCGGCGGAATGGTGGGCAGCGCAAAATCCAAATATGACGAGGGCCTGTTGGCCCCTCCCATTAAAATCGGGGAAAATTATATATTAAAGGAAGATCTGCTGAACATGTTTTCCTCCATGAACCGGGACCCGAGAACAATGATCCTTGATATCAAGGCAAGACTGGCGGCCTGCAGGATAGCACAGCGCAGAATCGTTGAGCTGATTGATCAAAAAGGGGTTGCCTTTTTTTGGGAGGGTTGAGGCGGATATTGACGGTCACGGGTGAGGCAGCCAAGAAGAAGGTCAGTGCTCTAAACGACGGCATCTACCGCCAGCCCAGGTTCATGGACACTGTGGGGCCTGAAACCGCCCTGACAAAAATCAATATTGTCATGACCAAAAAGCAGGACAAGATCAAACTCAGCTTTGAAGGCACAAGCCCCATGCTTCCGGACAAACCCCTGAATACATTTTTTCAGGGCATCATCGGGCTTTCAATGGTTTATTTCTGTGGATGGTTTTTCTATGACCTCCCAGCCAACAACGGTCTTCTGGAGGTGCTGGAATGGGATTTTCCGGAAAATACCCTTGTCAATGCCAAAGGAGATGTGCCCACTTCCATATCCCCTTTTACCCAGACCTGTTTTGCCCACGGCATGTTCCTGGCCGGGGCCCGCATGTCATACAGCCTGGATCCTCTGAGGGCTGTCGCTGCCTGGTACCAGGGTTTTGGCGTACCCATATACGGCGGGGTAAATCAGTGGAATGAGCCTATTGCCGATATCACACCGGAAATTAATGCCACCGGTGCCGGCGCCAGGCCTGATATGGACGGAGTGGACGGAGCCGGTGCCTATTTTGCAACCATGAGTGACTGCTCTGATGTTGAAACAACCGAATCTGACCGGCCCCTTCTGTATCTGTTCAGAAATTATTTTAAAAATTCCCACGGGTACGGCAAATTCCGGGGTGGCGCCGGCGTTGGTTTCGGCTTGATGATTCATCATGTTCCCTGGCTTGCCATGGGATCGTTTGGTTATGGATCCAAATTTCCGTCCACCATGGGCATTTTCGGCGGATATGCTGTGCCGCCGGTATTCATCAGGACCGTTGGCAACAGCAATATCAAAACACTTTTGGCTGAAAGCAACACATCGCTTCCCCATGCCATGGATAAAGTTTATGAAGACGGCAATCCGGAAACGGGTGCGGATTCACACCATCACGTCACCATGACCATCCGGCCGATGATGAATGGGGACACTTTTTATCTGCCGGTCGGCGGAGGGGCCGGATATGGAGACTGTCTTGAACGTGATCCAGAAAATGTGCTCAGGGATGTAAATGACAATATCACCAGTCACTGGGTTGCCCGGAATATTTATAAAGTCTCCTATGATGAACAGACCTTACGTCTGGATATTGAAAAGACCGAAGAGCTCAGGTTGGCGGCGAGGCAGGCGCGGCTGAAAAATGCAAGGCCGTTTGACGAATTTGAAATGGATTGGTTAAAACTCAGGCCATTGGAAGAAGCCCTGAAATATTATGGCGCCTATCCAGATCCGGCCATGGGAAAAACCGTGCTTCCTCCCGGAATGTAAGGCATTTGCATGGATTGTGCCGGTTTGCACCCAAGCCGGTGTCTGAAACTGTATTATATGAAGGATATACTCATGACATCTCAGCAATCTGCCCATAAAATGAATATTCACAGCATGTTGAAAGAAAAGGTAAGAACATGCGGAGAGCGGGAATTCTTTTATTTTGAAGAACAGTCCTTTACCTATGGCGACCTTGACCGGGAATCGGACAAAGTCGCTTCAGGCCTGCAGTCCCTGGGCATTGGCAAAGGTGATAAGGTGGCCATTCTCATGGATAACCGGCCTGAATTTCTTTTTCTCTGGTTCGGGCTGAGTAAATTAGGGGCTGTGGAGGTTCCGGTAAACACAGCCCACAAAGGGGATCTGCTCATCCACATGATGACGCTGGCCGACTGCCGGTGGCTGGTATCTGAATCCGGATACCTCGACAGGATAATACCGGTGTTGGAAAATCTCCCCGGGCTGGAAGGCATTCTGGTCCTTCCCGGCCCGGACGGCACCATTCCGGAGATGGGAAGACCTGCCCTGGATTATACGGAAATAGTTAAAAACAAGGGGGTGTATCAAACCGGTGACGTATATCTGTCCGATCCCTTTGCGATTATCTTTACTTCCGGGACAACAGGCCCTTCCAAAGGGTCTTTGATGCCCCAAAACTATGCCTTGTTTATGGGTAAGGTCTGCATGGAATGTTGCGAGTATACTGAAAAAGACTGTCTTTACAATGCATTGCCGCTTTTCCACGGGAATGCCCAGATTTTGTCAACCATGCCGGCACTGATGAGCGGTGCTAAAATGGTCCTCTCCAAAAGGTTCTCAGCCAGTCGCTTCTGGCCGAACATCAGGAAATACGGGTGTACTGAATTCAACTATATCGGGGGCATCCTGCCGATCCTGCTTAAGGCAGAACCAAAAGCAGACGATGCGGATAATCCCCTGCGCATTATGTTTGGCGGAGGATGTCCGCCAGACCTTTTTGATGAAGTGGAGAAACGTTTCGGTGTCACCCTGCTCGAAGGGTACGGCATGAGTGAAATCGGGCTGCCGCTGCTTAATACCATGAAGTCGCGGAAAAAAGGGACTTGCGGCAGACCAGTGTATGGCTGTCAGGTTAAGCTGGTGGACGATTATGGAGGGGAAGTGGCCCAGGGGATACCCGGAGAACTGGTCCTGCGAAACCAGGAACCCTACACCATGCTTCTGGAGTATTATAAAATGCCGGAAAAAACGGTCGAGGCCTGGAAGGATCTCTGGTTTCATACCGGGGACTATCTGGTGAAGGACAAGGACGGGTATTTTAATTTTGTGGACCGGAAAAAAGACGCCCTTCGCAGGAGGGGGGAGAACATCAGTTCCCATGAGGTGGAAAAGGTGGTCAACTCCCACCCGGCAGTGCTTGAATCTGCCGCCATTGGTGTAAAAAGCGATCTGGCAGAGGATGAAGTCATGGTCTGTCTGTCTCTGAAAGAAGGGAAACATCTGACACCTGAGGCCCTTCTGGATTATTGCCAGGATCGCATGGCCTATTTTATGGTGCCCCGTTATATCCGGGTTATGGATACGTTGCCGAAAACCCGGACACAGAAAATCATAAAGGCGGAGTTGCGCAGGGAAGGGGCAACAGACACAACCTGGGACAGGGAAGCACAGGGTTACAAACTCAAGCGGTAGCACGGCCGGTGATCCTGGTTTTGTATTTTTCAATCCAATTATTTTACAAACGGAGCGTTATCATAAAATGAATGCTGAAGCCAATATAAACATGATGCCTTTTCCACCGGATATTTTCACCGGGCCCTCTTGTGATGATCCACCGGTTTTGCTGGGAGGATTCTGTTCAGAGTGCAATGACTACTTTTTTCCTGTGCCCCGGTATTGTCCCGGATGTCTCGGCAGGGTTCAAAAAACCAGGATCGGTTCAAAGGGAAGCATCTACAGCTTCACAGTAGTGAGAACTCCCCCGCTTTTCGGCCTGCCCAGCCCTTACAGCATTGGGTATGTGGATCTTTTTAAAACAGGACTGCGGGTCATCGGGCTTTTAGACCCTGAGAACATTGAAAAACTCACCATCGGGGCCAGGGTCGTCTTATCTGTTTCGCCTCTGGGCCATGACGGAAACGGCATACCGTGTCTCCGGCCCAGTTTTGTCCTTGAAAAAACACATATAGAGGAATTTTGATATGGCGTTAGCATCTGTTGCGGGTGTGGGGATCATCCCCTTTGGCAAACATCCCGATAAAAACCTGATAACCATGGGAGCCCAAGCCGGATACCTGGCTTTAAAGGATGCCGGTATAAACCCTTTGAAAATCAATGCTGCTTTTTTTGCAAACGGCCTGGCAGCCAGACTTTTTGGAGATTCAACCATTGGCCAGAATGTCTTTTGGGAGCTTGGTATCAATAAAATACCGGTTGTCAATGTGGAGAATGCCTGCACATCCGGATCCACAGCATTTTTTCTTGCATATAACATGGTGGCGGCCGGTCAGGCCGACACCGTAATGGTGATCGGTGCGGAAAAAATGTGCGTACCCGGCTTCGGGTTAATCAATTCTGGAGAAACGGAACTGGACACCCAACTGGGTCTTATAGCCCCGGCCGGGTTTGCCATGCGGGCAAATCGGTATATGGAAGAATACAACGCCACTCCTGAACAACTGGCACAGGTGGCGGTTAAAAACCGGATGCATGCGGGGTTGAACCCGAATGCCCAGTTCCGGGAGGCCATCACTGTGGAAGAGGTCATGGCCTCTCCCATGATTGTGGATCCGTTAACCCGCTTCCAGTGTTGTCCCATTGCGGATGGCGCGGCAGCCGTTATCATCTGTTCTTCTGAATCAGCCAAGCCGCTGGCCCGGTCCGTTAATATAGAGTCAGCTATTTTATGTACCGGCAGCTATGGGAATCACCAGGATATGGTGGTGTGGGAAACAGATGCCAGGGGGTGCAGTCTTGCTTATGAAGCGGCCGGGATCGGTCCCGCAGATATTGATGTGGTCGAATGTCATGATGCATTCACCATTTCAGAGATTCTTCATTATGAGGCGCTGGGGCTTTGCGGACCGGGAGAAGGCGTGCGTATGGTTGAGCAAGGCCATACCCGCCTGGGCGGAAAGACTCCGGTAAATGTTTCAGGCGGTCTGTTGAGCCGGGGTCATCCGGTGGGTGCCACAGGGGTTGCACAAATTGTTGAGATTGTAACACAGCTCCGCAGAGAAAGCGGACCCCGGCAGGTGGAAAGTGCTAAAACAGGCCTGGCTCACTGTATGGGCGGCGATAAGTCCGGTGATACCAAATCCTGTACAGTTGCAATTTTTACCGTCTGATTTTTTTAGATTAGGAGACCCATTATCATGGAAATTCATCATATCTCAATTTTTGTAGCGGACATGAACCGGGCTCTTTACCTGTTTAATAATATCCTGGGATTTGAACTGGCCTGGCATATTGAAGAAGCAAAAGGAAAAACATTATCAGATTTGTTGGGGATAAAAAACATGGTGGCGGAAATAGCTTACCTGTCAAGCAAAACGAACCGGGTATCCATTGAGCTATCCCGAATGATTCATCCGGTTCTGGAGACTTCAAACAGCGGTTTCGGCCACCCCGGCACTGTGGGGTTAAGCGTTTCGGTCCATGATCTGGACAGCCTTCATGAACGCCTGGGACTGGAAGGCTGGACCCCGTTGAGCCGATGCCTGGATCTTAAGCCGCCGGGCGGCCCTGAAAGCAGGGGCTTTTGTATTAAGATTGAAGACAGCCTTCTACTTGAATTTATCGAAAAAAATAAGCAGAGACGGCATTGCGGTGCTTCATTGGTGCAGGAAAACAGTGCGCCATAAAATATTTCTTGATGGGATCTTACGACACCCCGAAGGCCTTGAGGGAGTGTAATCGTTAACAGGGGGTAAAATGGGTCGGAAGCAGTTTTTTCATCTGCTGATTAAGCCATTGATCCGCTTTACTCTGCTGACAGTTGGGACAATGGCGGTTACCACAGAAACGGTGAATAAGATGCAGGCTATGACAGTCACCGCACTCATGACAACACCCCCTGCATGACTTTGGAAACTTTGTCATTGGAATCAACTTGAGCCTGTGTGGTCACATGCAGGTAAATCATAGTGCTCTGAAGCGTTTTATGCCCTGATATCTTTTGAACTCACATTTCACACCCCATAAGATGAAAATGAGACTATTTTCAAAAGTAAGTTATCGATCATGAAATTCGATAGTTACCATGATGGGGAATTTTTGAATTAAATTCATTAATTGAATTATGTTTAGCCAAAATTTTTCTAGCATATTGCACTATGATCCACTCTCAATGAAAATTTATTGAGGTGAGCATGAAAAAGAAATTGACGGATTTACGGTGCAGCATTTACCGATCATCACTGCATATGCGAAAAAAATTGGCGTTAAAGAAATCATCAACACCTTGATCCCACCCAGATGGCAATCGAACCAGGGGCAGTTATTCTCGGAATGATACTTGATACTTTAACCGGCTGAATCCCCTTATATAGGCTGAATGAGTTTTTTGAGAATCAAGATACAGAGCTTTTGCTTGGCAAAGAAACAGATCCGTCTTTGTTTTCTGATTATACTGTAGGCCGTGTGTCGGATCGGATCTATGACTTTGGCTCAATGAAAATTTTCTCAGAGATTGCGGGACGAGCTTTATATAGT
>LQAE01000170.1_pt1 | contig 24650 bp, 26 predicted proteins | sample 1535771 | NCBI WGS metagenome assembly LQAE01 (sample SAMN04331582, study PRJNA305678) | bioreactor metagenome | isolation source: bioreactor_1 inoculated with Wadden Sea sediment 1st replicate of a... | place: Germany:Bremen
AAATCTCATTTCTTTTCAAGGATTTTCCAATCGCTTTCTTCCTCGAAGAGAACCCACATAGAATACATTCTATCCAAACATTTGTCAAACATTTTTTTAACCTGTTTCATCTTTTTTTAAAACCAGCCCGGAAGGCAGCTTTTCACCGAACTGAACGTTTTGTTCCGCCACCGCCCGAACGGATCTTTCCTGAACCCTTTTTATCAAGGCGGCATCTGACTGACGTTCATTGAGCCATTCCACAACTTTTTGAATCAGACCCGAATCCAGATCCCGGGTCCGGTCTCCGGTTTTCATGGCCATCTGAGCAACCGGGAAATCCACATTGTCCTGACGGGCCCATTTTCGCTTCATCAGCTCCTGAACCCAGCGACCCGCCTCCGCCGGAGGCACCACCCGGTCTACTGATCCGTATAAAAGATCCCGGGCACCCAAACGGCCCAGGGTCCATAACAACCGGTCCTGATTTTTACCGGGTTTGATCTGGGGAATCAGCGTTTTGGCCAGAACAGCTTTATCCTTGACCAGCAGCCGCTCCAGATTACCGGCCGTCATCCACAGCTCCACCATTTCCTGGGGCGGAAGCTTGATTTTCTGTTTAATCAGGATCGGCGCGATATTCTGAAAAAACTGCCGCTGTTGACCTGCCTTGAGTCCGGCAGCAATGCGCCGGATAAAAATCCACCATTCCAGCCGATTCTGGGAAGCCTTATCAAATCCAAGCCCCCCCAGATAGATTTTCCACAGATTTCTGATCCGTTCCCCATCAAAGGCATCTCCAAACCCCGGGCGCATACAGAAGCCGGTCAAATTAAGCCACCGGGCTTCATGTTCCGCAGACAGCCGGCGTCTATCAGATAGATCAATGAGCTGATCTGACAGAGATCGCAGAAAAGACAGGGGCCAGTTCACCCGGGTCTGTTCCACCAGCGACTCAACCTGTCTGCCAGCCGACGAAAGATTCACCGCTTTCGGGTCGGATAACAGGTCGGTCACACGGTCACAGGCCGCCTGAATGACCGCCTCGTCATACACTTCGGTTTCTGCGGTGTCCATCGGTTTCCCAGGGTTTTCCCTCAGCTGGAACTGCAGTTTCCAGCGGTGATCGCTGACCTGGGAATGACAATACATGGACAGGCTGCCCATCTCCGTGTACTCAGCCCCCAACGTGATGGGAATGGTTTTTTTGTCCCCGTTCTGTCCGAACCGAATGACGGTCTGCATGGGCGTCATGGGGGTCAGCGTACTATCAATGGGCAAAATGAGCCCGGCGGTGTCACCGGACCGATAGCTGGAGCTGTACAAATCAAAATTCACCGGTTCGTTGGCCCGGACTTCAAAGGACATTTGGGGCAGGTCAATGGCAGACCCTTCATCCAGGCCCCGCTCCACCAGACAGATCGCTTTTTTCTCTGAACCCGATGCGCTCCCCACCCCCAGATAATAACTTCTCGGACTGCCTGACCCTACCCGGACCCCGATCCCCTGCTTGACCAGGCCATAATAGGAAGCCCCGATACCCACTGCCAGTTCAGGACGGTCGTTTTCCAGGGTGACTGGCCGGGAAGCATCTTTGGCTTTGAACCAGCGCCGGATTGATTCCTTGATCCGGAACTGAACCAGGGATGGTTTCAAGGTGCCGCCGTTGAACAAAATAAAATCCGGCAGAGGATCTTCTTTGCCCAAGGCCTGTTTCACATTATCCCGGTGTTTTTCCAAAAATTGAATGATATGCCGGGTCACAGCGGGTTCCTTTTCAAACGGCAGACCAAAATCGGCCACTTCCCGTTCTGTCCCCGCTTCCCGGAACTGTGAAAAATCCACATCCGGATAAAACCGGGAACGCAACACGTTTTCCACATCCCCCCGGGTCAGGTCTGCTGCCAGGGTCCCGGAAATCAAGGCCCGGCCCTCTCCCTTGATGGTGATGCGAACCGACTTTTCCCGGCTCTCAAGGATCTGCTCCTTGGCCTGCCTGCATTGGTGGCACAGGGTTTTCCATTTGTCCGGGGTCAGGTCGGTGCCGGACTTGAACCTGGCCTCCACAATCTTTGCCAGAGCCAGGTCGATGTTGTCTCCCCCCAAAATCAGATGGTCCCCCACTGCCAGGCGTTCGAACCGGGGACTGCCCTGCTCTCCGGCTTTCAGGGATATCAAACTGAAGTCTGTGGTGCCGCCGCCCACATCACACACCAGAATCAATTCATTCTCTTTGACCTGCTGTCCCCAGTCCGCTTCATGCAGAATCAGCCAGCTGTAGAACGCGGCCAAAGGCTCTTCCAGCAGGGTAACGGCCCGCGACAGCCCGGCTTTTTCAATGGCCGCCATGGTCAGGTCCCGGGCTTCTTCATTAAAGGACGCCGGCACCGTGATCACCACAAACTGGTTTTCCATAAATTTGTCTTCATCTTTGACAAAATGGTTCCAGGCAGACCGCATATGGATCAGATATTCGGCCGTGGCATCCACCGGGGAAATTTTTTCGATGCCGGTGCTGCCCCAGGGCAGAATCCGCGCGTGGCGGTCAGCCCCGCCGTGACACAGCCAGCTTTTGGCGGACGACACCAGGCGGGAGGGAATCTTGCCCCCGTGGTCCCTTGCAAACATCCCGGCAAACAGGTCTTCCCTTTTTTTCCAGGGATGCCGGAGTCCTTCCTTAGAGATGTCGTATTCCCCGGGAATATACAGGAATGACGGCAGTACCGGCAGTTTTGAAAATTCCCCCAGGCCGGTGAGCTGGGGTATCTGAAACACCTTGATCCACTGATTTTTATCAAGATGGTCCGGATATTTTTTTGGGCTGCCCCGGCAATGGCCTCCTTCAATCCAGTGACATCCACAAAAGACACCGCGCAATTGGTCGTGCCCAGATCAATGCCAACAATGTAGTGTGTGTCCTGAAAATCCATTTAATCCCGGGCCTTAATTTCGATTTCTGCAGGAGTGATCACGGTTGAATCCGCAACATCCGCCAGTTTGGGAATCTCTTTTTTTCCGGCTTTCCACCCCGGATGTTTGACGATTCCTTCAAACGGCGGGTCTCCGGTCACGTTTCCCACTAAAGTGATGGCGTTCATGTCAAATCCGGGCTCAACCGTGATGGGATCCCCTTCATCTTCGGCCACCACCGGACGGAGATCAATATACTTTTTCACTGCCTGTTTGCAATCCGCCTGAATACTGCGAACAGCCGCGCCGATCTGTTCATCGGAATACTGTTTCAGGTCTTCAGCAAAAAATCCAGGAGCCGGCCTTCCCGCTGAAGCACCGACAGTGTGTGCAAAAACAGGCGCTGACTGCGTTCCCGTTCGAGTTTCTGTTCCAGAAAATCTTTTTTACCGGATTTAGGCGTTACGGTTTCCAAAGTCTCCACTTCACCCTGTTTCCGGGCCATGCCGGCGGTTCCCAGCCTCAGGACCAGCCAGAGAATCCAACCCAGCAACAGCAAGGCACCAGAGACTGCAGGCATCACCCAAGCCGTGAATCCGGCCTGCAACAATTCAATGAACAGCGGGATTCGATCCGAAAGGTACGACGTTTCCGGCACCGGCCCGATCATCGCTGACATTCGGGCCAGGCCCCAGAAGATACCGGCGCCAACTCCGGCAGACACGACAAACATAAACAATGTAATGATCCAGAACGATCTGCGATGAAACTGTTTTAAACCATCCACGGTGTCAATCCTGTATTTTCTTCATTTCTTATTGTGATAACTAAATCGCGCTATATTTCTGCAAACAAAAAAACCATGCCGTGTTTCAACATGGTTTCTCTGATCATACAAAATTCGACAGACAGGGGCAACAGGTTTTTAACGTTAAGGAATCAGGGATACAAATTCAAATCAGGATCATTCATCCTTGACGATGATACGATCCTTGTTCGTTTCAAAAATCTTCTCCCCCACGCCCTTGACATTCATGATCTCTTCGGGGGCGTGAAATGGGTGGTCTGTCCTGTATTCCATGATTCTTTCCGCCAGCACTTCTCCAACAAATTTTAACGTCATTAACTGTTCCTTGCCTGCTGTATTGATATTGACCTTATCCGCCCCTAATGCGATGGGGGCACAGAAACCGACGATGAGCCATCCGATTAAAACGATTCTGAAAAATTGTTTAGATCTGAAATTGATTGATTTGGGCATAGAAAGCCTCCTTTGGTTCGAAAAAAAACGACATTACTTGATTGAACATTGAAATGAAGAATGGTTACCATATCCCTGATTCCTTGACGTTGCATTCCGAAATGACTCAGTCGACTGAGTCCATGCATACAATGTGACAAAAGAAACATAAGAGAAGATCGTCACCTGTTATTTCATGATCTAAACCTAATTTTGGATAAAATCAAGAAAAACTTCCATGATGGATTGTTCAAAGTAAAAATTTCCGGATGGATGGCCTTTCTGTAAAAAGCAGGGCACTCATAAAAACGAAAAACCACCCTTCCGCGCTGTCCTGTAACGGGGATGCGGTCAGACAGGCCACCAGCATCAGCAGAACCAGTCCCCTGGCCGCCCTGGCCTGTGCCGGATCTTGAAACGAACCGGAATAATGCCACTGTACAGCAAAAAAACCGAGCAGCACCAGCAGTCCGGCCAGCCCGAACTGCACCGTTGTCATGAGATATTCATTGTGGGGATTGTCGGTGGGTGTCATTTGAGTATCAGAAACCAACCGGCCGTAGACTGCTTCAAAACTCCCGGTTCCTGTTCCGATGAAAGGATTTTGTCTGATGAGTTTCAGGGAATTGACCATCCATTCCAGGCGAAGTCCGGAGGAAGAGGTGATATCCGCCGGCTCATCGAGCTGCCATTCCTTGACCTCCTCCATGACAATTCCAGCTCTTTTGAACAAAGGGTTTGCTGGATTGATCCATGCAAAGGTTACCAGAAGAAGGAATACCAGCCCCCCAGCCACCAGGCTTTTGGCCCGGTTCCAGGTCAGAAAATAATACGCCAGAAGCACCATCACGATCACATGCCCAGTCCTTCCGGCCACCATGAACAGCACATTGACCAGGGCTGCCAGACTGAATATCATCCAAAGACTCTTCCTGATCCATCCGATCCCTGGTTTTCGGACCTGCAGTCCAGCCAGAAATGCAGTAAAGGCCATGAAAACATTTTGTTTGATATGGTCATGAAAAATGACGCAGTTCTGGCTGTCCCCCCACACGGGAATCAATCCCGGTAAAAGATCCAGGCACAACAAACAAGACAGCACCAGAATCATTCCCATGGCAGCCATGAATGAAAACAAAAATGCCCGGCGGATCGTGTCATCTCTGAAATAAAGCATCATCATGCTGATAAACAGAAACCGTGCCCCGTCCGAAAGGCTTTCGCCAATTTTTGCGGTCTCTCCGGCAGTATACACCATCCCCAACAGGTGCATCAGAAATACCGCGGCACCCATCAATGCCACCGGGTTCGACCGAAACATCCCCAGCCAGCTTGCGAACCGGTCGGTGCGGTTGTCCAGAATCCAGAACAGACACAACACCCCCAGCACGATATTGGTCAAAGCGGTGGAAACAGGAATGACAAAAATCAGCAGTACCGGCAACGCTCTATTGATCGCATGAACGTGTTGAAACAATAGTTTCATAAATACCTTTCATTTGGGAAGCGGTCCGTGCCGCATTGAACAGCCATCGGGTATATTCACGCCCGGCCCGGGCCTGCTGCCGGGCAAGACCAGGATTTTCCAGATAGCAAAGAATCTTTTCGGCTAGATCAACCGGGTTTTTTACTTGGGCCAGCAGCCCGGTCGTCTGGTGTTTGATCACATCCGGAAACCCGCCCACCTGGGTAGTGATGGTGGGTACCCCCATTAACAAAGACTCCACCGCCCCCCCGACATTTTCTGAATGAGACGGGTGTACGGCCATATCAAATGAGGAATACAGCCGGGCCACATCCTGCCGGGTTCCCAGGAAAAACACCCGGTTCCCCAGTTTTTCCCGCCCGTAGGAAATCACCTTGTCTTCATAGGCGGTGGCACCGGCCCAGGCCCCGCCCACAAAGACCAAAGCCACATCAGGCCTCTGCTTAACCAGAAGAGCGACCGCATCGATGAGATCCTCATGGCCTTTGAGTCCTCTGCGCTGCCCCAGATAGCGTTTGGGTCCATACATATAGGCCACCATGCCGATCAAAGCCGTCTGTTCCGGGATTCCCAACTCACGGCAGACCGCTGTTTTCTCCCCCTTTTTTTCACAAATTGGTCCACATCCGTCCCATAATAGGATAAAAACACCTTTTTTTTATCCGGTACCATGGACCGGTATTGTTTTTGCGTCCATTCACAGGAAGCGATCCAATGATCGTTCGTGCCGGACAATGACATCTCCAACTTCCGGAAAAAAAAATGTTCAAGGTGCAGCGGTCCCGGGACTTGAAACATCCGGGGGATCGGACTGCGCCGCATGGCCAGCCGCATAAGCACGGTGGTGGAAAAAAAATGGGAATGCACCAGATCCGGACGAATCCGTTGCACCAGCTCCTTGAAACGCTTAATTTGAAAAGGCAGGCCAGCTGCCTGGTTCAAAGAGATATCCAGATCCATGACATGCACCTGGATCCCTGCATCTGAATACCTTAGAGCGCTCCCGGAGCAGTCAGGCAACACCACCTGCACGTCAACCCCGCGCTTCACCAGTTCTCTCATCTGGCGAAACGCCCATGACGCGCCCTGGGATGTTTTTAAAAGATGCAGGACTTTCATTCGCAAAATCCTTCAGCAACACCATTGTCCGGTTTTTTTCCAGCGGCAATACACAGAGAAAACAGAAGCAGGCACAGATTCACGCCCACCACGGCGGCCACAACCCCTTTCACCTGCCAGAAAAAGGCCCCGGCCATATAAGCGCTCAAGGCAACAAGTGCCGTCACACCCCACACTTTTGCCAGTAGACCTGTGCGCATGTCGCAACTCAGCTTCAGCAGCAGCTGCTGGGATGCGGCAAAACTGCCGCCGGCCAGTATCAGCCATGGGAAAAGCCAGCTGTAGACACGGAATTCCGCTCCCAGAAAAATCCGTCCCAGCGTTGAATGTCCGAAAAAAAGAACGATAGCACCGATGAATGAAATGATCGCGATGCCCAGAGCAGCATAATGATTAACCCGCAAGACCTGAAAAGACGACGCATTGCGTTGATTGATTCCGGTCACCTGATACAGGATAGGTTCCAGGAACAGAATCAGGAAATTTCCTGCCACCAGCATGGGAATAAACGCCAGTTGATACACTGCCGAATATCCGCCCACATCACCGGCACCGCCAAAACAGATCAAGGTCCACCGATCTGCCATCATCACCACCCAGATACCGCCGTTACTGACGATCAAAGGCAGTTGAAATGCCCGCATGGACCGGATATCCATTTCATGAACCCGCCGGTTTGATCCGGATACCACGTCGTCCCGGACCGGCCGAAAAAGCCTTCTAAAATAGAGAATATGACCCCCTGCCGCCAGTGCCGCCGCCAAGACGAATCCGATCAGTACGGTGACGGCCTCAGGAGCTGCCAGCAGCACGATCAGCATGATTGCCAGCAGAAACCGGCCTGCCTCAAATCCGCCCTGCATCATGCCCCGGAACCGCCTTTTCCGGGCGGCATCCTCCAAAGCCAATGCCACGCGGTTGAATACCAGGAAGACCGCGAACACGCAGGTCAGCATCCCATAAGCCATAGCGGAAAACCTGGACAGAAACGACTGGGTCGTGATCCCGGCCAATCCCAGAAGGAAAATCCAGGCGGCCGCCTTCAGAAAAGAAACGTCCAGCCACTGCAAAAACCTGCGCGGCATTCCGGCCGCCTGCCAATGCGCATAAAACCGAACCGCTGTCTTTCCGATGGGCTCGCCGAAAATCTGAACCGCCAGTGCGGCAAGACTGACTGCCAGGGCCAGGCGCCCATATTCACCCGTGGACATCATGTGGGTGAGAAAACGGGTGCCGACAAGCAGGGCCATAACAGAGGTCATCACACCGAACCCGACCCAGAACGCCTCCCTGATCCATGCTCCCGGGTCACCGGATGGAGAAATGCCGGTATGCTTTCCGTTTCTCTGCCCGGACACGGTCTATCTGACCGCCTGTGCCATGATGCGGCTCACCTGTTCGATCACATGGTCAATACATTTGAGACTCAATGTAGGGTGCACCATGAACATGACAGACGTTTCCCCCAATTGTCTTGCTGTGGGCAGGAATTGGTTTCCGGCAGGGTCTGTCACGCAGCCGTGCAGCCGCACCCCCCCGTTTTCAAACGCTTTTTCCCGATAGATTTCCGGGCAGATGCCTGTATGACACGGCACTTTGGCCCGGTTGAGATACTTGATCACCCTGTCCCGATTCCACGAGTCTTTTAATTCTTCTTCCCGGATAAACACATAATATTTATAATAGGCATGACAGATCTCCGGTTTTGGCACAGTCACCCGCACTCCAGGGATAGTTTCCATCCCCCGGGTCAGACGGCGGGCATGGGACCGCCTCTGTTCCACCCATTTGTCCAGTTTTTTCAGCATCACACGGCCCATGGCTGCCTGCATTTCCGTCATTCTGCCGTTGGTTCCGAAACGGTTCACCAGCCACCGGAAACCCGGATCGTGGTACTGACAAAACGTCTGTTCATAATCTTTGCCATGATCCTTGCTGCTCCAGACCTTCTGCCAGATGTCCTCATTATCTGTCACCAGCATGCCTCCTTCACCGCCCGTGGTCATAATTTTATCCTGACAAAAGGAAAAAACGGCACAATCCCCGAAGCTGCCGGTCATTTTCCCGTTAAGCTTTGCCCCATGGGACTGGGCACAGTCTTCGATCAAAAAAAGGCTCTTGTCTTTACACAAACCGCTGATCCGTGCCAGGTCACAGGGCCAGCCGGCCAGATTCACCGCGATCACTGCTTTGGTTTTTTCCGTGACCGCAGCGGCAATGGTTTCCGGGGTAATGTTCTGGCTCACCAGGTCCACATCCACGAACACCGGAGTCGCCCCCCGCAGAGCCACACAGGCAGCGGAAGCGACAAACGACCGGGGCGTGACTATCACTTCATCCCCAGGTCCGATATTCAGGGCCAACAAAGCCATATCCAGTGCCAGGCTGCCATTGGCCAGGGCCACCGCATAACTTGTGCCGACATAACCGGCAAATTCATTTTCAAATGCCCGCACGTCATCACCGGTCCATTGATTCACCTTTCCGGACTTCAGCACATTAACAGCGGCCTGAATCTCATCATCTGCGAAGCAAGGCCATGGCGCGAATTCCATACTTATTTCTCCAAAGATCTGATAACTTCAGCCGGACATCCGAATGCCACCACATTGTCGGGGATATCTCTGTTGACAAGGCTGTGTGCGCCCACGACCGCATTCTTTCCAATGGTCACCCCGGGCAGGATGGTGGAGTGGCTGCCGATGCGGCAGTTTTCTTTCAAGGTGACACAACCCTTTTTGCCGTCAATGGTGGAAACGGAGTAGATGGCGCAGTGGGACCCCACCTGAACGAAATCTTCGATCACCACCCCTTCTCTGGCCTGGATATAGCAAAACGCCCCGATATCGGTTTTATACCCCAGTAAAAAACCGGCAATCCCCTGCACAATCCAGTGGTACCGGGTAGGCTCACCCTCAATGATTTCAGGATATTCCCAGTTAACAAATCGGTCAGTCATTTTGTATCCCCCATAAATTCCCGGGCAGTGACCTGCCCTTTCTCCCGAATGCCTTCCTGTCTGAACACCTGAACCAGCGTTTTGGCCAGAATCTTGAGGTCCATCTGAAAATTGTGATGATCCACATACCAGACATCCAGCCGGAACTTTTCGTCCCAGGAAATGGCATTCCGGCCGTTCACCTGAGCCCACCCGGTAATCCCCGGCCGGACCTCGTGCCGTCTGGCCTGTACCGCATCATACCGGTCCAGATACTGCATGAGCAAAGGCCTGGGTCCCACCAGACTCATTTCGCCTTTCAGCACATTGAACAGTTCCGGCAACTCATCCAGGCTGGTCCGGCGCAGCAAATCGCTGAACCGGGTAAACCGCTGCTCATCCGGCAGCAGATTGCCCTGCACATCGGTTTCATGGGTCAGAGACCGGAACTTGTAGACCATAAAGGGCTGTCCATGCTTCCCGGGCCTCATCTGTCTGAAAAATACCGGAGACCCCAGATTCAACCTCACCAGCACGGCGACCCAGACAAACAGGGGCAACAGCATTGCCAGCAATATCAGAGAGATCAAAAAGTCAAACAGCCGCTTCATATCCGTATTCCGGCACGATCCGGTGCAGCTGTTGCCGTATCCGGTCCGCATCTCTTTTTCTGGCCGCCTTTTTCAATACGTCCAGACGGGGTTCCAGTTCACCCAGATCACCGGCATGACCGGACAGCACCCGGATTTTCCCGTGATCAGTGGGCACCACCCCTTCCAGATCGGTCATCAGTTCTTCATATAGTTTTTCCCCGGGCCTGAGCCCTGTATAGACAATAGGAATATCCGCCTCCGGCTCAAAACCTGAAAACCGGATCAGGTCCCTGGCCATTTGATCGATATTCACCGGCTCTCCCATTTCCAGAATAAAAATCTCCCCTCCGTTTCCCATGGCACCCGCCTGAAGAATCAACTGGCAGGCCTCGGGAATCAGCATAAAATACCGGATCATGTCCGGATGGGTCACGGTGACCGGCCCCCCTTCCTGGATCTGTTTCTTGAAAAGCGGAATCACGCTGCCGACACTGCCGATGACATTGCCGAACCGCACCGTGATAAAACGGGTTCCGGAACCATCCACGGTGTTTTCCTTCTGGATCAGCAACTCGCAGACACGTTTGCTCGCCCCCATGACATTGGCGGGATTGACAGCCTTGTCAGTGGATACAAACACAAAACGGTCACACTTGAATTCCCGGGCTGCCTCCACGATATTTTCCGTACCAATGATATTGTTCTCCACCGCTTTCCACGGATGGCTTTCCATCATGGGAACATGTTTGTATGCGGCGGCATGAAACACGATTTCCGGGCGGTGCCGGGTAAAAATCTGTGTCAGCTCCGATTTGTCCTGGATATCGGCCAGCACGGGGACAACCTTCACGTGTTGAAAATTTTTTCCCAGCTCCAGATCGATTTCGTACAACGGGCTTTCCGCCCGTTCCACCAGAACAATGGTTTCCGGGGAGAACCGGCAGATCTGCCGGCACAGACCCGTGCCGATGGAGCCGCCGGCACCGGTCACCAAAACACATTTTTTCCCTAAATACTGCCCAATTTCCTCTTTGTCCAGTCGGACGGGCTCCCGTCCCAGCAGATCCCGGTATTCCACATTCCGGATGGCATTGAGGGTGATCCGCCCGTCGATTAACTCCCCCATATCCGGAATGATTTTGAAATTCACATCCGCCTGCCGGCATGCATCCAGAATCTCCCGCATCCGTTTTGATGATGCTGACGGAATGGCGATGATCACCTCTTCAATTTCCATGGACACTGCGATAATTTCCAGTTCGTCAATGGTGCCCAGCACCGGAACTCTGTGAATATTTCTGCCGGTTTTTGACTGGTCATCATCCAGAAAACCCACCACACGGGACCGGACAGACGGATTTTCATGAAACTGCCGGCAGATCTTTTCGCCGCAGTCCCCAGCCCCGATGATCAGCATTCTCCGTCCCTGGCCCCTGCCCGACCGGAACAGCCGGGGCAGCAGGTGTTTCACATCCCGCAATCCGACGTTTCCGGAAAAATTTTCAAAGCACAACCGGGTCACCACCCGGACCCCGACAATCAGCATGAACGTCAGGCACCAGTCGATAATGAACACCGACCGGGACATCTGTTCGAACCGGGTGGTGTACAAAACAACGGCAATCAAAATCAAGCTGCCGGCAGTCGAGGCTTTGACGATATTCAACAGATCGTTAATCCCGGTATACCGCCACATCCCTTTGTATAAGTCGAAATAATAAAAACAGACCAACTTCCCCGCCAAAACGATAATCAGCCATTCTTTGAAACGGGCCGAAGCCCATACCGGGATGTCAAAATCGAACCGGATCAGATGGGACAGATAAAATGCGCAGGTCAAAAGAATCAGATCCAGCAGCAGCATCAATCCGGTATTCCGGTTCAGCTTACTTTTCACCGGGCACCCACCTGTTCCGAATATAAATTGACATGCCAGTAAAAATCAGGGCAGCTGTTCCGTACATCGCAACCAGGCAGCCGATGCCTTTCGGCTGAAGGCATACGGCAAAAACGCCGATGATCAGCTGGGCCAGGCCGTATCCCAGAGACACTTTCCAGTGAGCAATGCCGGCTTCATTGACTAGTAACTGATAAATGTGTTTGCGATGGGGTTCCACCAGCGAATCTTTGTTCCGTATCCTGCCGGCCATGGTGAACAGTTCATCAAAATAAAACATGGACAGGAATCCGGCCATGACCAGAAAATCCGACAGGTTCCGGGACAGAAAGATCACCAGGCTGGCAAACACAAACCCCAGAAGAATGCTGCCCACATCCCCCAGAAAAACCGACGCTTTAGGGAAGCTGAAGCAGAGAAATGCCAGGCAGGCGGATGCCACGGACAGGCTGAACAGCACCATGTTCGGCCCCATACCTGCCAACCCGGCATACACGCCGATCAACAAAAATGCCAGAAATCCGGTGATACCCGCTATCCCGTCGATACCATCCATGAAATTATAAAAATTTGCGGTTCCCACAATAAACACCAGGACAGGTAGCCAGATCACATAGCCGGCAGGACCCTGATTCTGGGAATGCAAAAGCAAATACAAAAAGAACAGGCTGCATCCAAAGTGAATCGCCAGTCGGTGAAATACCGGCAGAACATGCTTATCCGCCCCCCAGAAACTGGCAAGAGATATCACCATGGCTGGAAACCAGATATAATAAGGAACCGCCAGCAGCAGACTGGACACAATCAGGGCGGCCAAAATCCCCAGTCCCGCCCCTTTGGGAATTTCCCTGTGATGAGAACTGCGGCAATTCGGCACGTCAATAGCACCGATCCGGTCGCCATGCCTCATCACAACCCATGATCCGGCAAACCCCAAGGAAAAGCTTATCAAGACAATAACCATATCGGTCCTATCACGCTTTCAGCCGGGGAGAACGCCGGCGGTTTTTCAAATACCAGTTTACGGTCTCGCCGATTTCCTGATCGAACGGCACAGGCGGTCGCCACCCCAGCCGGGTGCAGATCCGGGTCGAATCCACCTGAAGTGTCCCCCAGAGGCGGTCATAAATCTGTTTTCTGCCCAGAAGCGTCAACCCGGTTCTCATGATTCTGTCTGGAACCGCAAACAGCCGGGCATGCCGGCCCATGGCTTCAGCAATGGTAGTGATCAAGCGGGGAGTGGACAGATCCATGCCATCGCTGATCAAAAATGTCTGATTTCCCGCCTTTTCATGATCCAGGCACAAACACACCGCATCCACCAGATTTTGAAGACCGATAAAACTCCGCCGGTTGTCGATCGCACCCAAAGGCATGGGAATTCCGGCATACACCAAATCCAGCAATTTTAGAAAATTGGCTTTCACACCCGGCCCGTACACCAGGGGCGGTCGAAGAATTACCACTTCCATGCCGGTTTCCGCCCCGATTTTCTCAAGAGATTTTTCCGCCTCATATTTGGAAACTGCATACGCATTGGGAGGGGTTGCCCGATCAGTTTCACAAAACGGCCCTGCCGGGCTCTCACTGCCGTTTACCAGGACCGAACTCATGAATACAAACCTCTTTACTCCCTGCCGAGCCGCCTGAACGGCCAGATTCCGGGTACCTTCATGGTTGACGGAAAAAAAACGCTGATACAGTTCAGCACTGATTTTATGAAAGCCGATATGGGCCATGCCCGCCAGATGCACCACCTGATCTATTTCTTTCAGACAGTATCCCCATCTGGTATTTCTATTGATATCTCCGACCAGATATCGGTCACAATCATTGAATTGTGCTTTCAACTCCTCGTCATCCTCGGAAAATCTTCTGAAAACACAGGATAATTTGTTCTGCCGGATCCGCAATTCATGGTACAAAGCATAACCCACGAACCCGTTTGCACCGGTGAGCAAAATATTCATGAAGCTACATCCATCGATTTTTCAACCATTTGCCCACAAGCCACAATGTCTCATGGACTGTGGCGGAGTATTACAAGCCACGCAAAAAAAATCAAGAAGAAGCTTATATTGCACACCTTAACGTTGCACCAAAATTTTCAAAAACTGTTTCAATCATATCGCCTCAAGCAGTTTGTCCATAATACACACCCTGAATTCCCGCTTTATTGTAACGAGGCAGGGGGCATGACGTCAAATTTCCCGTAAAGTTCCATCTGGCGCCGGGTTGTTTCTCCGACCTAAAGCTGGGCCATTCGGCTGTTGAAAGCAGTTTCATCCTCTAATGCCCGCTCCGGGGAAAAGTAAAGATAAAGATGCATACAGCGCTTGTCCTTGATTGTATCTTTTTTGTAAGGCTGCTCCTGGGAATATTTCCAGGTAACCGGAATGGAATAACAATAGAGCTGATAATCCTGGCTGTAGTGGGGCCAGTTCCGCATATCATCCCGGACGTCGTCGAATTGATCCTTGACAAGCTTCAGCGATGTTTTCGCAGCAATCAGGAATTTCATGTAGTGTTTGTACAGATCGTTGATGTTGGACGTACTGAAAAATCTCCGGTCAAGAATGACCTTGAACTTTTCATAATCGAGCGTGTTCATGTCCGCCAATAGTTTTTTCAGTGTTTTGACGTCAGGAATGTTACCGGGCAGTTTTCTGTAATAGAAAGGAAGATGGGATTGCTCACCGAACAATACCGCCAGATTGATCTGCGGCAAGTGTTCACGGTCTTTGTTTTTACCATTGTAATTGAGGCGAACAGGTCGCTGATTTGCTGAGAGGGTATGATATCACCGTGAGGGTGCCGATGAAGTGCTGCCCAGTGTGGAAAACGACTCAAGGGATTTTTGCCCTCCAGTATCAGATAATAGACGATTGACAGAATCTGGCAGTAACTGTCGGGAAAACAGGTTTTCAGGTCATCAGTCACACCAGTGGCCTCCCCGATACGATCGAACAGGTAGGTCGCACCATAGAATTTTCGGCCCGGAACAGTGATGGGCACTGGGCCAGGTTTGGCTTTAGCTGCGGCAGGTTGTTGCTTAACTACCACCCGGGACGGCTGACAGTTCAAGAAGTCCTTGACTTTCACACAAAACTCTTTGAAATTGTGACAAAAAAAGTTGATGAGCCCTTCTATTTGTTGATATATAGTGAATTAGCGAAAAACAAAATAAAATGGTAAAGGAAGAATGATACAAATTCAATTAACATTTTTGACAAAATCAATAATTTTTTTAACCAGTTTCAAAGTGCCGCTTCTCTGCATCAATGCGGCATTAGAAAACGACATGGGCATAGCGTGCACACCTTGATTTTGGCCATATTCACCCTGCCCTTCATGGGGGAGAATTTCTTCAGGGGCATAGCAACCAACGGAAACCTTGCATTTGGTAAAGATGTGGCTATGGCTCCAGCGCTGCAATATTCCGGTTTGTTAGAAAAACGAAAGTTAGCCGATAAATTTTAAACCCAAAAGTAGAGTTAACGACCCTAATTATACAAAATTATGCGATCCGCCAACATCGACTACCTTCCCCGCCTGGATCACCTGCGCCTGCTAGCCGCAGCCCTGGTTTTTGTCTTTCATGTCTATCATGTACTTTACGGCCACTGGCAACCCAACACGGATTCCGGGATATTCGGCTGGGTCATCGAAGGCCATACCGGGGTGAGTCTTTTTTTGTATTATCCGGCTACCTGTTCATGACCATTGCCTTTCGCCATAACGGCGCAATTAACTATCTGGGATTTATTAAAAACCGTTTTTTACGGATTTTTCCCCTCTTTTTATTTGTCTTTTTTGTGGCGATTTCCCTGTCCCGGGACAGTTTCCAGTCCCCGGACTGGGCTTATGCCTTTTTTTCAAATCTCGGCCAGGCACCCACGTCCAACCATTTCATCACCGGCACGGCCTGGACCATTTCCGTGGAATTCACTTTTTATCTGATTTTTCCATTTCTGTGCCGGTTTGCCGTTGCCCGTGGCCCCGGTTACCTGTGGCGGCTGATGTTTCTTCTGGTTTTGTTTAAACTGGGGGCCTGGTTTTCCGTAGACCGACCCATGCACCTTTACTATTCCACTCTTTTGGGACGACTGGATCAGTTTCTCATCGGCATGATAGCCGGATTTGCCTCAAAATTTCTAATTGATAAAAATATCCGGCTGAATTTCCTTTGGCCGGCCGCAGCTCTGACGTTAATGTGGGGACTGATAGCTTGGCAAAGCGTTACCTTCAGTTTTTTTTCCGATGACCAACGCTCTGTTTACTGGATTTTCTGGGGGATCATCGAAGCCGGCGGGTGGGCGTTCGTCATTCTCAGTTACCGCCACTGGCGGGGAAAGATCTGGAAACCAGTGGCCACATTCATGGAAGCCGGAGGCCGGATCAGCTTTTCATTTTATCTGTGGCACGCTCTGATGATTTTTCTGTGGGAAAAAACCATTGGAACTATCCATTGGGCCTCTTTCTGGCAAGTGAATTTCGCCATTCAGGTGTTCATCCTCGCCGCCCTCACATGGCTGGTGGCACACGTCAGTTTCAGCACAATTGAACAACCGTTTCTGGATCTGCGGAGGGAGTATGGGGAAAAAAAGAAATAAAATATCTTAACTGGAGTTTGACAGCAAAATTACTTAAATCGACGAAAACCCCTTTAATTTCAGGATCCGAATCTATAAAATTACGAATCAGGGCATTTTTTCAGTCATTTTTTGTGGCTCAACAGCCTTTTTCAGAGCCTTAATCCTTAGTAATTTTAGAATATTGGATGTTTCAATGCAAATCTCATTACGCATAAGCACACGAAAATTTAAATGAAAAAGTTTTGTAATCTGAAGGCCATCCAGTGCCCTCTTAATTTGATGCCACGGCGGAATATGTCAACAGAGCTGTGCCACACCTTTGGATTTCATGCCGGATCCCCGGTCTGCATGCAACCCGAGTTGACCTGGCAGTATATTCTGCTTTTGGCAGGATTCCTGTATCAGCCGTTTCGCCAATGCTGTCTGTTCCCTGTGGGCAACCATCCAGCCAACAACGGACCTGCTCAAAATACCCATGACGTCATACAGATAAAAATATGTCCATTTGACTTGGCTTTTCAGCTTCGTAATATCCCACGACCAGATTTGATTCGGTTTGGTTGCCAGCAGTTCGGATATTTTATGCTTCGGACGATTAACCTGCCGTCTGTGATCAGGAACCGTACCATGGGCTTTGTGAAGAAACCGCTACATAGTCATGATTGAACAATAGTATTCTCCATCATCAAGAAGAGATGCATAAACCTGATACGGGGCCTGGTCCTGGTATTTTTCAGAATGAAGGGTATCCAGCACCGTTTCCTGTTCATCAGGTTTTAAGGCAAAAGGAGAGAGACGTGTTTGTTTTTCTTTCTGAAGCCTGGCGACCTCAGCAGGCAACGGATTCTTTTCCTTGGGCTTTCGTCCCTGGGGGGTGACTGTTTTTCGATTTCTGGCAATGGATGCATTTTTATCGGTTTCATAAGATTTATTCTTGACCCGCCCTACACTAATTAAAATCAACTATCAAACTCAGTTTGACAAAAAAACAAGTTCCTATCCGTATCCACTTCAGAGCAATTACTTGCGTCAGCTCTGGGCATAGCGGGCCTCACTCTTGACTTTAGGGGGCACACCAGGTATTAAAATCGGGCAGTTGAAATTAGTTGCTGGGACGATTAAATATCTGACGATTTTATTTTGGACTCAAGCCTAAAGCCAAGAGTGGATTTAAATGCATGATCAAAAAAAGACTTTAAGCATCGTCGTGCCGTGTTACAACGAACAGGAATCTATCGAACTTTTTTATAGTGAAGTCAAAAAAGTTTCCCAAAATAGTGGACTACTAAAAGAGGTAAATATCAAAATCGGATTTGTTGATGATGGTTCCACGGATGACACGTTAACCATCATCAAAGAGATGGCATCAACATCTGATGATATCAGTTATATTTCATTTTCCCGGAATTTTGGAAAGGAAGCTGCTATCTATGCCGGTTTGGAAAAGTTCAAGGGAGATTATGTTGCGATAATGGATGCAGACCTGCAGGATCCGCCGGATCTATTGAAGGACATGTATTTATCCATAAAAAACTTAGGCTATGATTGTGTTGCAGCCCGACGGGTGTCCCGTAAAGGAGAGCCGCTGCTTCGTTCGTATTTTGCACGAAAGTTTTATCAGATAATCAACTTGATCTCCAAAATAGAATTTGTAGATGGCGCAAGAGACTTTAGGCTAATGACACGACAAATGGTGGAAGCCATTCTATCCCTGAAGGAGTACAATCGCTTTTCAAAGGGACTGTTCAATTGGGTCGGGTTTAATGTAAAGTGGGTGACTTATGAAAATATCGAACGTGTAAAAGGTCACACCAAATGGTCGTTCTGGAGTTTGTTCTTATACTCCATTGATGGAATAGTCGGTTTTTCGGTCCTGCCCCTGGCATTATCCTCTTTTATAGGCGTATGTATATCGGGTATTTCATTTTTAGGCATGATCGTAATCATTGTCAGGAAATTGTTTTGGGGGGATCCGGTATCTGGTTGGCCATCCATGATGTCTATTTTTTCCTTTATAGGCGGAATGCAATTGTTGTGCCTCGGTATCATTGGGCAATACCTGGCGAAGACCTACCTGGAAACCAAAAACAGGCCCTTGTATCTTATTAAGGAGTTCAATTTAAAGGAATAAAATTGAAATGGATTTAAGGGAAAAAACAAAGAATCCATATCGGCATCCATGGGAGTTGTCTCGTAGCCATAATATTTTGAAATTATTGCCCAAAAACAGTGGCTTTGCCTATGCGGACATTGGTTCGGGAGATGGTTATTTTTGTAGAAAACTTATGGAGATGACAAATGGTAATGTATTTGCTGTTGATAAGGGGTATACCAATACCAGGAAAAAAAAAGACGGGCTCATCTGCTTAAATGATACCGCTTTACTTAAGACAGATAGCATCGATTGCCTGATCATGATGGATGTTTTAGAACATATCGAGAATGAAAACGCCTTCTTACAACAAGTCCTCGAGACGTTAACCCCTGGCGGCAAAATTATCATAACCGTCCCGGCCTTTCAGTTTGTTTTTTCCTCCCATGACCTGTTTTTAAAACATTATAGACGATATAATAGAAAAAATCTGGTTGGCTTGTTACGGAAAAACGGAATCATCATTGAACAGGCGTATTATTTCTACAGCTCTCTATTTTTACTCAGGTGGCTTTTTATCTTGCTCGAAAAAACCGGGTGGATTAAGAACAAAAACGCAGGTATTGGGTTGTGGTCACATGCCGAAGACAGTTTTATGACGAAGTCCCTTTGGGGGTTGCTGAACATAGACTTCTCCATCAATCAATTGCTAAATAAAATTCATATCCGATTACCCGGATTGTCGCTTATAGCTGTTTGCAGAAAAAAAAAATGAATAAGATTAGAACACATGGTTCACTACAGCATGAATTGCTTCAATTCATTGGTATCGGGATATTTATAACGATCCTCAGTATAATGTTGATGTCTGTATTTTATAATTTATTGGGGATGGGGTATTGGGGGGCCAGTGCGATATCTTATTTTGTTTCGAGCCTGATATCATTTTTTTTAAACAAAAAAATGACCTTCAAAAACGACGACTCATCTCTGAGTACAGGTACTAAATTTTTCATTAATATTGCATTATGCTATATTGTGGCGTTTTTAATTGCCAAACCCATCATCCGCTATTTGTTGCTTTTTTTACATATAGAAAAGACCCATATCGTTGAACAATCGGCATTATTATTTGGCGTCTGCCTGTTTTCGGGGCTAAACTTCATTGGTCAAAAATATTTTGTTTTTTTTAGGGAAGGGTCCGAATCATGAGGGGTGTTAAGCCCATCGCAAGAAGGTTATGGAGGGGAAATTTACTTGTTAGCCTATTTGCCGGCCTCTTGTTTCTGATTAAGATTTTGGCCCGCAAACCTGTTTATACCGGTGACGAACCTAGATACCTGCATATGGCCTACAGTTTTTTAAAACCGGTTCTTTTCATCTTGCCTACACGGAATGGGTGGCATTTTGCGACCGTTTTTATATCCGCGTATATCCTCCTGAGTTGCTGAGTTCCGTGCATTCCCCGGTTCATTCCATACTTATCAGTCCCTTTGTCGGTCTTTGGGGACCTGAGGGTGGCCGGTGGGCCCAGTTTGCCGTAGCACTGGCAGGTTTTTTTGCATTGGCCAAACTTTTGCAGCGGTTTTCAACGCCGGTGCTATCGGTGTTAATTTCCTTTTTCATATTTACCACACTCCCTGTGTTTTCCTATGCCAGTCTGTTGTATTCGGAAATTTGGTTAATGACCTTGCTTTCGATTGCACTTTATATATCCACTCAAAAATCATTGCCACTTTTCTCATTGTACCTCGGCCTGTCCGCGTCCCTGATCCTTCCGTTTTTCCACATCAGAACGGCATTGATTTCAGCCGTACTTGTCATTTACCTGGTACTCAGAGTGATGAGTGAGCTGAAAGAGCATCCGAATTATCGTAGAATTATATTGTGTTCGGTTTTATATGCCATGATCGCTCTGGCTGGGTTTGTTTGGTTTCAGATATCCTGGAGCGGATCGGTTTTCGGAAGCGCAAAGGCACCGTTTGAGCCTGGGTTCACCATGTTTTTCCAGCGGCTTGCAATTCAACTTTGGACCATGCGTCACGGCCTTTTGATTTTTAATCCCGCCTTGATATTGGGAATTATCGGATTGGTGATCGGGGTTATAAACAAGTCAACTCAGGCAAGACTGGGGTTGGTTCTTTTGGGAGTATATTCTCTCACCTTTGTTTGGGGGGCGGCTTCTGACTCTTTCCCCGCCCGGTTTTGGGTGGTGGTATTGCCTGTGTTTGCCATGGGGCTTGCCATATGGCTCATCATTTAAAAACTCAGATCGCCAGGATTATCACTGTTGTCTTTGTTCTGGTTTCCTATATCAATTTCGGCCTATACTGCATTAAGCCCAATTTATTTTTGATTAATATGCAAGTATCTTATACATATGACGTTCTGTACAATCATCTTACTTTTTTATCCTTTCTTCACTTTTCAAGCGTTATTCCCTGGGACAATTATTTTTTCTGTGAATCCGGATTGAACTCCTTTTTTAATGCCAGTAAACCCTTGTTAGCTGCATGGTCCGTCATGGGGATATTATTCGTTCTTTTTTTGTTGGTCATTGTGTTGTCAAATAACCAATTGCTCAGGAAAATATTTCAGCTTTTCATAGTTGTGCTGATATCGGTAGGCCTTTTTAATGCCTATATGATTCGGTTGCCGTCGTCGGAGATATCGGCCGTGTATGATATCCATGAAAGCAATACCCTGATCCAAATTGAATTTAAAAAACCTGTCAATGCGGCAGTGATAAGGTTTTTGAATCATCCGGTGGTCTGGGCTCCTCCGGCCTATCCTGAGCAATTTACAATCAGCACAAGTGAGGACGGTATTGTCTTTGATGAAATAGGCATGGTACGGGCCGCAGGAATGATCCGGATGCCAGCGATTGAAAAAATTCTGGCCTTGAGGATTAAGATTTACAATTTTTCAGATATAAAATGGATTCAATCCTGTGAGCTTTCAATCCTTGCAAAAAATATTAACCCGATAAAAAGTATTTTCTTGCCAAAAACTTTTGTCAGGCTCAAAAAATCGATGCTGTTGGGAAAAGACCACTCTGGGGGCACCGAAACCCTGAAAATTGGTGAAAATCTACCCTTTAGAGCCTGGGGGAAAGGCCGCAAATATCTAAACCATGAGTGGTGGGGGGGAGAGCCCTGGGGAACATGGTCAAAGGCCGAGGCGGCCTTATGCGGGTTTCGGCTTGACCGGGTGCCTAAAAAAGATTTGGTACTATTGATTGACGGTCACGCCTTTCTGGACCGAAAGCACCCCAGTCAGGAAATTGATGTCTACCTGAAAGAACAGTATGTCGGAACGCTTAAATATACCCTTTCTGATAATAATTCTTCTCGGTCAGTCAAGATTCCCAAGAATCTTTTTTCAGATGACACGCAGGTATCCATCAGGTTTAAGAGCAAAAATTCCGTATCTCCTGCCGAACTCGGAATCTCGGGCGATGTTCGTGAGTTGGGGCTGGGATTGACCTCCATTCAGGTAAAAACAGCGGATTGAAATGATAGCCTATTCAAAGGAAGCGTATAGGCGATCTTTTCGGTCCAGGCTTGCCCAGTCATGGCCCATGACTGTCAATCAACTTTCAAAATTGCCCCCCCCATCAGCACCCAAATTTGACCCCTCCCCCTCTATGACAATATAAGTAAGACATATAGCGGGATTTGATTCAGATTCCTCCAAAATTTAACACAATAAACCAAAACAAAAAGAGAACGAGTTAATTCAACTTTAACTTTATGGAAAATGTGTCTCATTTTTATTGACATATTTCGCCCTCTCTGAAAATATAAGTGCGACTCTTAACATTGAAAAATTGGTTTAGGACGGGTAAGGATGAAACTTATGAAACCGATAAAAAAGCATCCGGTATCAGAAACTGAAAAGCAGTCTTCCTTGCTCAACTCAATTTTGATATTTAAGTTAATTATTGGAAACTAAGGTACCATTTGGTTAAATCGTGCTTAAAAAATTTCTTCCTATTCCGAAAAAAAGAGGCTTAAGAATCCGTAAGGATCTTGCCAGTAGTCATTTGTTCAGTAAAACTCGGATCAATAGAATATTCAAGCAGATAGTTAAAAAAAAAGGCGAACGATCTTTGGATGCGATGCCCGTGATTAAAAGATTCCTTGATCAAGAAACTGTTGGATACACACAAGCTGTAAAAGCAGCATCGGATTATGTTGCCAATATCTCAAATGGTGGCCGAGAATGGCTTTACAGAAAACCTTTTGATCCGTCACCGGGCAACTTGGAATACTTCAGTTTGATGTATGCGCTTAACAATTTACTTAAAGCGATGAATATTCGGGAAGAGGGCAGAGTTTTAGAGGCAGGAAGCGGTTCGGGTTGGCTGACGGAAATACTTTTAATGTTGGGATTTCAAGTAGACGCACTTGAACCGGCTGCCGATATGCTTCAAATTGCTCGAAACCGTTGTCAACATTTGGGAAAGCACTATCAGATAGACTTTTCAGAGCAGGTTTATTTTCATCAGACAACTATTGAAGAAAGCGAATTTGCAGAGCACAGCTTTGATGCAATCATTTTTTTCGATTCACTTCATCATGTTGTTGATGAACATACAGCCTTAGAAAAAGTGTTTTCTTATCTCAAACCGGGCGGGTGCCTCGGTATTGTCGAGGGTGCCTGGCATCCCGGCAATAAGGCCCTGGAACGTCAACTTGTCAAGGAAATGGACACCTATGGCACGCTAGAAAACCCTTTTTCCATTGAATATCTTGATTGCCTTCTGAAAAGATACGGATTTATCGATCAGGTCCGCTATATATCAGTCAATGGCTTTTTTACCCCCCAACAAGCGGATCAGCCACTTGGTAAATTTTCAACAGCACCTGTGGATGCAACCAATAATTTAACGGCCCGTAAACCTTATGGAGCCTTTCCAGAATGTCATGACCTACAAAACAACACGCATGCCCGGCTCACCTTACTTGGCGGTGGAATAGATCCTGAAAAAGGAAACGCTTCTGTTTGGGTTCATATAAAAAATACTGGTGAGACGAATTGGCATGGGCAGCACTTCAGGCAGGGACATATCACTATTGCCTTGAAAAAAGGAAACCTTTCTAGCAGCACCTTTCAAGAAGCTGAGCAGCGCCATCCATTACCGGAAAAGTTGATTACTCCGGGACAAGCCATTGATACAAATTTCACCTTTACTCTGCCGGCAAATGGCATAGATCCATGGCATGGGTGGGAACTGGATCTGGTTTGCGAAGGATTTTTCTGGTTCTCTGCAAGGGGGACTAAACCCTGCCCCATACCGAACGTATCTTCCAGGGGCTGAATTCCCTTCTTTTGTTCTGGTTTGAACGAATTGTGACTGACATCCCAAAAATTGTGTTTTTGTGTCGATGGTGGAATATGTCACTCTAACTTAACTTTCGGGATTCAATTGAACAGCCCCAAAAAGGACATAACGCTCTAAAATTGCCACTTCTCTGCATCAATGCGGCATTAGAAAACGACATGGGCATAGCATGCGCACCTTGATTTTGGCCATATTCACCCTGCCCTTTGTGGAGGAAAATTTGTTCAGGTGCATTGCAACCAACGGAAACCTCGCGTTTGGTAAAGATGCGGCTTATGATGTTCTGAGGGGGTGTCAATCCAATTGGAGAAAGCTGTTGTTGCATGTCGGCACCAAACCTTACGGTTTTTTGAACCGCCTGACAGCTGAGATCGCGGCTCTGTTTTGATTGTGGATGACAGCCCTTATGACCGTTCCCGGTCCAAAGCGGTAGAGCGATTGTCCAGGGTGTGGG
>LQAE01000171.1_pt1 | contig 24427 bp, 33 predicted proteins | sample 1535771 | NCBI WGS metagenome assembly LQAE01 (sample SAMN04331582, study PRJNA305678) | bioreactor metagenome | isolation source: bioreactor_1 inoculated with Wadden Sea sediment 1st replicate of a... | place: Germany:Bremen
ACTGAGTTCTGGCAACAAAACTGCCAACCAAAACTATTATTTGTGATTGAATAATTATTGTTGTCAAAGATAAACTCTATTTCTCTACCTATTTTTAAGTCCTCAAGTAATTGTTCGAAATTATATGTCGCCATTTACTAAACTCCATAGAAACATATAAGAACCTCATCTAAAGATTCTCCCAAGAACTCAAACACATAAAGAAGACTCTCCTCATAACCAAATGATTCAACTATTATTTCCATACTTCCGTCTCCATTTAGGTCTAAGAAGTTGAACCCACTATACATCAAGTACCAGTACTCATCAGTCTCGAAGCTTTCATCAAATGCACTCAATTTCAGTACACCTTCATCTCTTATACTGAGTAAAATAAGCTTACTATATCTTGTAATTTTCTGATTCTCATCTAAAAAATTACTCTCATCAATATTGCTTTCAAGAATGACTAACTCATTACTTCCGTCGCCATCTAAATCGACATCATAGACTTTTTTCAAGTTGTCATATTCATAATTGCCTGGTGAATAATCATACTGTTCTAGTTTCAGTACAGTAGACTCAACATCGTTTAAATCTACCTCAACAACCTCACGAGGTTGTACATTCCAATCAGAATTTATGGCAATTATAGCATTTTCAGTATTTAGATCATTTACTTTGTATGGATTTATTGGTTCATTATTATGATTCAGAATAACATCCATAGATCCTACCCCTGTTTCAATGGCTTTATTTCCCCTATAAGTACCGTAATTGCTGTTCATACCATAGATTGTATATACCTCACTGCCATTCAAATACGAGCCTACCTCATATTCATCGTTGAACCAAATGGAGTCAGAAACAGCTCCAACTATGTTTGCGATTGACCATTCTCGGCCACCTTGTAACCATATAATTGTATTCATATTATCTGGATTAATGCTGACCTGTCCCATAATTTCGTGGTCTTGTAATTCATTCATAGTAACCACTTCATGGTCATTTATGTATTCATTTGTTTGATTAGTGTCTGCACCCTGACTAAATGTCGCCAACACAAGTGCTGATAAGATACTTACAAGGATTCTAATCCCATTCATCGTATTGCCTCCTTAATATACTAATTACTCTTTCGCAGCTTCAAATTTGAATCAAAAATACTTTTTAGCTCAGCCAAACGTTTACTCTTTTCGTCAATCGTCATATTCTGAACACCTGATAACTCCAAGAATAATCCTGAATCATCAGTCAAGCCGTAGTAGTCAACTATCTCATCATAGGAAAGGCATTTTTCTAATTCGTCACATGAAAATGTTAATTTACTCTCATTTAATGAGTTATTTGTATACAATTCTAGCAATTTATAGCTTGGTATTTTTAGAAGTTCAAACACTTCATACATTTCATCAATAGAAACCCTTCTATAGTGGCTTAAGTCTTTTTCACCTACATACACATACTTTGATCTATCTTTTTCAACATGTTTAAGAGATCTTTGCTCACAAGCTCCAAATGCCTTGAAATTTCTCTGAGCTGTTCTTAAGGATATATGATTTGCCCCACCTTCATAATCGGGATCGTCTAATTGGACACCATCGTCCTCCCAAAAACAGATTCCGCAGATCTCATAACTACCGGGTGTTTCTTCGCTTAGTGTTTTATATCCACAACACGGACATACAAATAACTCTTTCATATATACTCCTGCAACTCATATTTTGATCTTAATTAGACGCTTTGATTAATCACCACTATTTTATTATTCTACTATATTTTAACATTAACGCACAATAAAAGGACAACTTCTGAATATATTTAAAGTTGCCCTTAGAACGCTTGTTACAATTTGATTTGTCAGGTTAGTAAGGCTTTAGTAAGCTAATACTTCATATCCATCTTTAGCTACTAGTACAGTGACTTCCCATTGAGCTGAGTTTTTACCATCTACTGTATAAATTGTCCAGCCATTATCAACATCTTCAAATATCTCGCAGCTACCTCGATTTACCGCTGGCTCAATTGTAAAGACCATTCCAGGAAGGAGTTGAATATTCGTACCTGGTTTCTCATAACTTACATAGGGCTCTTCATGAAACTTGAGCCCAATCCCATGACCACCTATTCCACTCGCAATTGTGAAACCCATTTTCATGGCATGGTCAGATACCGCTGATGCAATAGATTTCATAGAAGCCCATGGTTTTACTTGTTTTAAACCAACATCCATACAATCTTTCGATATTTTAATTAAGCTTTTTGAATCATTACTTATTTCTCCAATACCAAACACTCTCGCCGAGTCAGAATAATAGCCCTTGTAATTGGTTGCAACATCGATATTGATAATATCACCACTTTTAAGTATTTCATTACGTGCAGGAATACCGTGACATACTTGGTCATTGACTGATGTACATAAACTTCTTGGGTAACCATTATAGTTTAAAGTGGCAGGTACTCCACCTAATCGAATCGTCTCATTATGAATCAAAGAATCAATCTCTAATGTACTCATACCAACATAAAGTTTGTTTGAGATGAAGTCTAGAAGTTGAGTATTTATTTTTCCACTTTCTCGAACTCCATCGATTTGGATTTTGTTTAGCTGTAAACCTTGTTTTTTACTCTTATACAATAAAAACACTCCTTAAAATTGTACGGAGTGTCAAATGATACGTTTATCAAACAATGTTATTTCTGGAATCTCTTTTCTGAACTTACTTGGACTTAAGCCATATTCTCGTACAAATGCTCGCGTAAAAGCTTCATGAGATGAAAAGTCGTATTTGGTTGCTATTGTTATAATACGTTCATTTGAACATAGCAAATCAGTAGCGGCACAGCTCAGCTTTCTCTTTTGAATATATGACTTAAAAGTATACCCTACAACCTCATGAAATTTTGACGAGCAATAATATGATGAATATCCAACATGGCAAGACAAGTCGTCAAGAGTTGGGTTTTCAGTTAGATTGTCTTCAACCCAGTTTACCATTGTATTAATTGTTTGAATCGACATCAGATCACTCCTTTCATACATTGTAGATTATTCATTCTATTAATACTTGATTCTAGTTGCAATGTTCAACATAAATCGTTCTTAGTTATTTTGAAATACTTACACCAATCTGTTTCAAATCCTCATATTGCTTACAAAATCAGACAAATCAATGACTATATTTGGATTTAATTCTCTTAATTCAATAACGCCAAAATATGAATCTTTGAATATCATTCGTTTCACTTCTTAACATACCTATAATTAGCGGAATATATGAATCGCTTTGACTTTTATCATTATAAACTATCTTAGAATACTATAATCAACATTGTAATTATAACTATGTATTTCTTAAAGTCCATAAGCATTCTCCAATTAGTAGTCTACTAAGATGTATGGAAGGTCAAATTCCAAAGCTATTCCTGCTACAATAGCCCTATATTGCTCAAATTCCTCTTGTGTAGCGTATGGAATCAAACCTAATGATCTTTCAGATATATGAACTTCTTCGAAAATATCAAACTCAGTTTTAACACTTTCACAGTTGTAAAAATACGGCATTACTATGTAAGTATCTAAATTTCTACCAGTGTTATCTATTGGCATCAAAGCACTTTCATCTAGGAATCCTATAACTTTCCCATCAAACTTTGTGAAAAGATAGTAAAACTCAATATTGTCTCCTAACTCATAGATGTCTTTATACTTGTGACCAAGAATTAAGGAAATTCGTCCTTCATCAACTAAAAAATCTTGTTCATCAAAACCTCGTCCATTTTCAATTTTATCATCTAGTTCAAAGTATTGTGAAGTATTCATACCTATCTGAATTGCTTTTATAGGTGTATTGTACTCGAAAGAATCACCCGTCTTTATTTTCTGATTCATAGAATGACTACTATTAGAACCATAAACGAAATCTTCACTTTTATCATAATACCCCTTGAAACTGACGTGTTGAATACCATGTTCAATATAAGTGAATGAATCTTCACTTGCAAAAGCATTATAGATTTTAATAAACTGCTTTGAGATCTCAGGATTTCTAGCAGCATCTGAAAAACTCATATTTTCAAAATCATAATTATCTGACACCCTTGCAAATTTTACACCAGAGGTCTCACTCGTAACGACCTTACTACTGCGTTTATCAATTTCATAAAAGGCGAAAATTCCCAAGACACCTATTATTATAAGCATAACCACAAGTTTTATCATGCCTGATTTACTTAAAAGCATATACATCACTCCAAACTATATTCCAAAATAGATATACTTAAATGAAACTTCCTGTGTTTCTAAGCCTACCATATTTTAACATGTTTTGACTTTCTAAAAAGTTCCAATTTGGCTATATCACACTCTCATAATTTTTGTTTGTCTCTACAGATAATAGTCATTGATAGCTACATTAATTGCAAAACACCCCATATAGAAACACTTGAGTGTTTTTACAAAGGGTGTTGAGCGGTGCTGTTACCAACAGACTAAATATATACAAACCACTTTACTTACCTCTAACAAGGTTTATTACGTGAATATCTAAGTAAGGTAATACCATCATCAACTATACATTCATCTAGGTGTAACTCTACTTTTGGAATATTACTTGCAAATAATGGTCTTCCTTTGCCAAGAACTACTGGAATAATGCCTACAATGTACTCATCAATTATGTCTTGCTTAGAAAATGCCTCTATAAGCACCCCACCGCCATATAACCATATGTCTTTTTCAACAGTTTCCTTTAACTCAAGTACTCTGCCACATACATCACCATTCACAACTTCAACATTCTTCTCTACATCTAGCTTCCGTGATGAGGCAACTAGGATTTTTTTCTCTTTATAGGCATCTAGTGAATTTTCTGGGCTGTCTTCATATGCCTTAGAACCCATAACTATGACATCAACAGAGTCGGAGAATTCTTCGAAATCAAACTTCTTATTGGTATCTTGACTTCTGTCGTTATGTCCTTTAATCCAGTCAAACCCACCATCAAGATCTGCTATATATCCATCTAAACTAATTGCCAAATTCAATATAATTTTGCTCATATTTTCTCCTTTTATAATGAACACGTAGTAAATCTACAGGTACAAGTTAATTATTTAAAAAAAACTGATACACCTTATAGATACATCGTTCAACCTAGGTTTAATCTGTCAAAGTCTTTTGCTTTAAAACTATGGCATTCATCCTCCATGTCTATAATTACAACATTTACAATATAAGCGTAAACTATAAAGCTACTTTACAGTTAAAGAGGGGCTTATAAGTGGTCAGTTTTTAGTAAGTGAAGTTCTTATTGGTATAGACAGTATTTCGTTATAGATAACAAATAGAAAGCAGAAAAAGAGTCAGTACTTTAAATAAATACCGACTCTTTTTAATAAGACTTCAATGCCTTTATAGGTTTTCTATTTCATTTAGATATTCACATTCATTTGATTCATAATTTCTGATTATTAGTGACTTCAACCTGTCAGAGTATGAATCTGTTTGTCCACTACGCTCTGCCCACGCAACTTCTGTAGCTGAGTTTACGAGAAAGGCATTATGGAATTCCTTTTTGTTGATTGTTTCGCCACTATAGTAGGCATTTAAATAAGCTTTTACAAAGCTTTTCGATTCTTTTGTCATAATAGATTCGGAGTAATCTGTAGGATCTATAATATAATTAACTGTTCTTACAACATCTAAAATAGATGGCCCTAAGGATGGCTCCGCCCAATCTAGAACTTTCAGTTCACCCAATTCTAACATAATGTTGTATGGCATAAAATCACTATGTAATAGTGTTAATTCTGTTGGAAGTCCATTCAGAAGTTCGCTAAGCCATGAGTTCACTTCTTCTGAAAACACCGTGTTTCTATTTAAGAAACTTCCAAGAAAATCCTTACACCTACTAAGTTCCAGTAACTCATCAGTAATTTCTTTGGTATGTAGTTTTCTATGAGCTTGACCTAATTGACTTGCATAATACTCTAACCTGCTAGGGTTACTATCGATTTCATCTTGAAATAATTGTCCTTGTACTTCATCCATAATATAGCCATGACGGCCTTCTATTAGAACCGTTTCATGTACTTTCGGGGCATAGTCTGTTGTGTCTCCAATATACTTGGCAATTCTGTACTCACTATCAAAATCATCTCGTTCAAACATATCTTCTTTAAATAGTTTAACGACTTTGCCATTTTCCATTCGAAACACTTCTGATGTTTCACCTTCACCAATTTTGATCATATTGTCAACTCCACTCTATAGTACAATATTATAACATTTAATTAGTTTACATAATTTGATTATGAAAACTAATTTTCATACCACACTATAAAAACATCTAAATGTCAGGGTGTTCTTCACGATATTTAATCATATCTTCAATATCCGCTATAATTTGATATGCTATATGTTTCTCATTACTTGTTAGGTCTTCATTTTCAAGATACACAACCAATGATTTAACATGGGCATTCATGTCTATTGCACCATTATTAAAATAGTATAGACCCATTTCTGCAGTTAAACTTTCCACTATCCTATCAGTTTCTAGTATGTTTCGAACCTCAAGCGTTTTTAATAAAATCTGCTTCTCCAATAACCTTATAATAATAGTAAAGGTTTGCTCCATATCCTTCTGCTGCTGCACCGTCAAGATTCCATCTATACAAATCGAATAACTCTTCAACATTACTTGTTTCAAATATAGCTCTTTCATATTCATCATAATTTTCGAATTTCGGAGTCCCTCTCATATCAACGATGAAGTCAGAATAGATTGCTCTTTGTTTATACACTCTCATGAAGTTTACAAAATCCTCTATAAGACCATCCGTTTCGGCTAATTCTTGTTCATATGACTCAATCTTTTTATTTAGGTTTTCGTTTTTATCTTTCAAGGTCTTCATATTAGCTAATAGTAACTCGCTTTGGCTCTTCAAATCATTGTTCTCATCTTCTGTTCTTTCATAATCATTCTGAAGACTCTCATACTCACTAAGTTCAACCTTAGCAAAATTTATTAGTATGGACACAGCTAACGATATGATTAAAATAATTATAATCGCTTTTGATTTCATTTTAAGTCCTATTCTTATTATTTAACAGCGCATTTAATCAGCAATATTACTAATATTCGACATTTACTATATTTTAACATTTGTGGATTAAAAAAACACGTCCTAATTTATTAAATAGGACGTGTTCGAATTACTTTTTAATCAACGGTTTTAAATCATATCTGTATAGGCTTCATCTCCGCTTATAATAGACTCATTTGCCATTAGTCTTCCAATTATCAATGAACTTAATACAACAAGTGGTAATGAAACTATGTACCGAATTAATGTAAATTTGACACCAAGAAAGCTCGCTTCGAATATTGTCATAGGTATTCTACAGACAGCACTAGCGCCTAAGTATGTTAACACAATTTCTAGCTTTGCTCCTTTTTTAAGCAGACCGCTGGCCATTGGCAAGACTACAACGAAGGGATACAACGTCGTACATGCAAGTAAAATAGCACTTACATGTCCCTTCATGCCTGTAGATTCTCCAAAGTACTTTTCCACTACAGCTCTGTCTATCCAAGCCATAAAAAGACCGACTAGAATAAAGGCAGCTGGAAACAGTTTAAACATGTCTACAATAAACAAATAGAAATTGCTTGCAACCGTTTTTCCAACTTGAATATCATAGAGTAATGATATACACAAAAAGGCGAAGTAAAGACCTAGAAACAAAAACATACCCTTTGGTGGCTTTTTCTTTTTATTCTGATCCATTAGATAACCTCCCCATAAACGAGTCCAATACATAGGGACACTATAACTGCAATTATGAAACCTGCGATGTTCCTATATAAGGCTAATTTTGTACCAAAGAACTTCTGTTCCATAGGAAATGTGATTATTCCAACCATCATAAGTGTGGTAGTGAATGCTCCTAATACAACAAAACTCACCCCTTGTCTTAATAAAAGCCCACTTAGTGGAAACGTTATAAAACCTGGTAATAATGAAATTGAGCCTATTAGTAGTCCTATTACGACTCCAATTCCATTACCGCTATTGCCTAAATATTTTGCAATAACATGATCTGGCAAAAGGTACAGCATTATTGATACAACCGCTACAATACTTAATAGCATCGGCAACATATTCATAAAAATTTTCACTGCAATTGCCAAGGCTTTTTTTGTCTTTGATCTGTCTTTTATAAATGAGAGTAGGGTCAATGTGCCTGCAAGAGAGTAAATAAGTGTCATTTTATTCACCGCATCCTTTACCATTCTTTTTGCACTGGCTAGCACAAGTTGCATTATTAATTCCTAGAACTTTTCTCTGCTCTTCAAGCTTAACACCATTGGCTAATTGCTCAATAACAGCCTTTAACTCAAGTAGGATCTCTTTTTGTACTTTATAGTGAGTATAGTAACCTACTTTTTCACCTTTTATTAGGTCTGCATTTTTTAGCACTTTTAAGTGTTGCGAAACCGCAGATTCTGATATTCCTAGCACTTTAGCAAGTCCACCGACGCAGAGCTGTTTTTCTGAAAGAAGAAGAAATAGCTTGAATCTCGTTTCGTCACTTAAAGCTTTAAATCTGTATACTAATTTTTCCATATCGTCCTCCTTTTATTTAAGTATTTGCTTAATTAGATAATATGCCTTGATTCTAATTAAGTCAACACTTAATTAAAAATAAATATCATTTCTACAAAAAACCACTCTGGAAGACCAGAGTGGCATTATTGAAACGTTATTATTTAAACTACCATTAATAGGAACAGCTTTCATTTTACTTTCTTTCATAACGCGAGCACTGTTCCAAATATTACTCCACACCCTGACTTGAGGTCTTGTACTCTTTCATAAGGTTATATAAAAGCACTAACAATACATATGCTAAAAGTATTTTGTTAACTATAATACTCTTCGACAAGAGTTCAGATATTCCAGGAGTACCATCATTCAGTAAGGACTCCATCTGTTTATGTAGTTGATATTTGTATAACTCCAGTCCAGTAGGAACAATTAATAACATAAGTATCTTAGTAAACTTTAATTTTAGCTTTATTTTCTTCATACAAAATCCCTTCAAAGTTCAGCATTAGTTATGTAATTACTATTTTGGCTTTATTTTACTTTATAACAAAACCCTGTATCACAACAGGGTTTTGTTATAGGTAAAAACTATTCTTTAAACAAACTTCCTATAAGCTCTGTAACTACTCTTGCGTCTGACTCACTAGACTCGTAGGCACCCGAAAATTCTGTTACAACAATACCTAACACTCTTGAGTCAGAGACAATTCCTTTTAACAGTGCTTGAACCATAGAAATACTCATTCCGTTAGGGCTTGGCATATACACGCTTGCTAAGTTCGACTCATTTATTACATCTAAATCTAAGTGAACGATGACTTTGTCGTCACAACCTAGTCCATTTAGACATTTTCTGACTACCTTTTCTACACCAATTTTTGATACTAATTCTTTACTGTAGCCTTCAATGCCGCTAACATCGTACCCATCTCCTAAAGTGTCCTCGCCATAGCCAATTGCAGTTATACTTTTTTTTGTAAAACCTAACGGTTTTCCATACCACTGATTTTCCGTTGTTAAAAACCAATGGGTATATGCTGTAGCACCCATACATTTTTCTGAGTCAGGTTCTTTTATATCTATGTGATGATCTAATGAAACTATCTTAGCATGTTCACCATACATTTGATGGAACTTGCTAAAAACACCAGTAAAGATACTGCAACCGCCGCCTAGTACGATTGTGAAATCCGATATTTCAAAGCATGACGATAACTGTTCTATAGTCTGTGACCAAACCTGTCTGGGAGATGGCCAATTGCGAATCGGTGGCACATTATGCCTTATTAAGTCATTTGGTAATTCTACGTCACCTAAATCTACAACTTCATGATATGAACCTAGTATATTTACTAGACCTGCTTCTCTCAATAATCGTGGTGCTGATTCCGTGCCAGTATTTAACGCACCAACACTTGACGGTACACCTTTTAATATTATTCTCATTTCAACCTCCGTAACCACCGTAAATGGATTTTGCGTGTTATAATAATAATAATAACACCCCTTATTGTAACTATCAATATTAATTTAGGAGGTTACACAATGCAGTGTGATTTAGTTTTGAACTTAGCCAACTCAATGTGGTTTGAAAATCATGAAAATAAAGATGTGTTGTCAGATTGTAAGTGGATAAATGTCAATCTTAACACATCAAATGCTCTACTTGTGAACGACCCAAGTGAGATGTTTGTCACAGATATAAAAACTGTTAGAAGCATTGCAATTGGTGTGCTTAATGGAGATTCAATCGACAACCATCTTGATTTCTTATGCAACTGTCTCAAAGAATCATCGTTTTATAATACAATTTCAGTTAAAGATGCTAACCCCACTATTGAATTGGTCTCAACATCTTCAAATGAAAATAGAATAATTTCAGACATAATTATTGAGCTGATAGAATCTATTAACACTGATTTAATTTCTAGAATTAGGAGATGTGGCGTTGACGACTGCCAGTTTTACTTTCTTGATAAAAGCAAAAATCAGAATAAGAAGTACTGTTCTACTAAATGTAATAATGTTGCAAAGGTACGACGATTTAGAGAAAAAAATAAGGGTTAGAATACTCGATTAAAAAAATAATGGTGACACTATAATAGTGTGATCCCTCAAAAAAGAGAGTCCTATTATTGTAATTTGACTCTCTTTCTTGAATTTTTTTCGTAAATCGATACTGTCCATTACTTAATTTCACATAACTGAATTGACATAATTGACATAATTGTACAAACCTGTATAATGTACTTTAATGTCTGTATTGGATAGACATGTATTTTAAGTTGATTAAAGGGAGATGTAACAATGAAGAGATTATTATCCATAATTGCGATTGTGGGACTTTTACTGGCTGCGATGGTACCAACCTTTTCCGCAAGCGGTAATGCAATTGAGAAAGTTGTATTTCGTAATATGAACAGCGAGCTCCGTTTTCCAGGAATTGGAGGCATTCGATTCTATAATGATACCACTATGATTGATTCAGGAGATACCATCACCTCAACACTTACTAGTGGTGAAACCGAAATGTTTTTAGTGACTGCATCTGTTGGATATTCCGCACCTTATAATCTTCCCCGTATAGTAGATACAAGCTTAGAGCAAGCTGGTAATTATGTTGTCGGTGGGTATTGGTTAGCTCCTGAAAATTCTAAAGATGAGCAAATTGTAATTGATTTTAAAACACCTCAAGATATCACAAAAATTGAATTTGTTCCACTCCCGAACCCAAGCGACACCAGTCTAGGTCTTACCGAACCATTTGTGATAGATGTATATACAACAAATGGAACTATGACATCTTATGATATTAACCCGATAAGTGAAAATAATACAGTTCAATCACTAATAATCGACACACCAAAACTAACATTCGACCTTGACGCAACAGCATATGAATTAAATGCTGGTGACACTATTGATGTAGACATTGTGCTATCCAATGCAACAGATATCTATGCAGAAGACTTTACGGTTCAGTATGATACTAATGCATTCGAGTTAATGAGTAGCGCACTCTTAGATGACACAGCACATAGAATTTATCATACTGAAGAAACTGCTGGTGAAGCTCGTTACATCGTAGCTAGCAATGGCGCAATTTATGGTATTACTGGGAATAGTAAAATCTTGAAGCTAACTTTTCAAGCTAAGAATTATGATGGCGAGAGCGAAATCAAAGTGCTTAGTGGTCTAGTTGCCGATCTCAATGGTAATGAATTTGTACCAGAATGTTTAGGAAAAATATTCACACTTACTGGTCAAATGCCTGATGTAAATGGTACAGATACATTCACACTAGGCGACTTAGCCATTGCAAGCCACCTCATTTCATCTACGTCAGAAAACTGGGGTACTTTTACTCCAGATGTTAATACAAGTGGAACTGTAGACTTTACTGATTTATCTGAAATTGTTGCAATGATTATTAAGTAAATATGTAAGCAAAATTATCAAATTAGTACTCAACTCTAATTAGGGATGATATGCAAAAGATGAATCCGTCATTGTATATCATCCCTATCGATTTTTATCATTCGTTCCTACACTAAAGACTCACTCACAAGCGAACCGTTTGATGAAGTTCACTACGTTTGTGTAGTTCTTAAAATCTGAAATAATTCTTCGAAATTTTCAAAATACTCAATGTGAAAATTAAATTTATTTGTATGGTTATCTATCACAGCAGTTATAGTATGCTCGAAATAGCGACCCCAAAAGCGTGGAGTTTTCTTGATCTCACAATTCTCAATCAATGAAACTCTCCTTCTCAATAATGAACAGAATACTATTTTATTATCATTAATTAACACCTTCAAAGGGTACTTTGTAAAGTATAATTCTATACGTAAGAATGCCATTACCAGTCCCACTAATACACAAAACTGCATTTCTAACGTGCTTACCATGAACGTTTCATTGCCTATTGTTGATCCAAAATTACTACGCAGTATTCCAAGAGCAAATAACAGAAAAAACATAATAACAATACTTTCAAAAGTAAACCGAAACATTTCTATCATAAAATATACAATTCTTATAGGTATTTTCAGTTCAATTTCCATAGTCACCCCAATATTTCTAATAGTCTTTGAAGGAACTTCACTAGATGAAGTTGCACTGATTTTCTATACTACAACATTAGCTTTCTACTTACATACGCCTACTTTACCACCAACTACTTCTTGTTCATAATAGTAAAAATCGTTAGAGTTTAAACATCAACACTATTCACAACAAAGGAGACCTAATGATTGCCATCTCGTTTATTTTAACAAGTAGCTTACTATTAATTAGTGCATATTTTGCTGGTGATATTGGTTATTTTATCAATATCGACAGTATTATTATTGTACTTCTCGGTGTATTATTTATTCTACTGGCGACAGGAAAATGGAATACTTTTGGACAAGGAATACTCTTATCTTTACTGCCGAAATATGAACGTAAGTTAGATCCATCTCAACTAAAAGATATTTCAGGATTCTTCAGACTACTTATAACAGGCGCAATAGGCATTTTCTATTTCTTACCTATAAGTTATAAAGCTAGAATTTAAATCAACAAAAGATAGATTCAAGGCGTCTGTTAAGCGTTGTATAATTCATTCATCAAACTATAGTTTGTCTAACTCACGAACTTCATATTTTTTTGAGCAATTACAGCATATCTTGTCATGCATGTTCAGTTCATGACCGCATTCTGGACAAGTTAATCTATCTTTTTCTTTATCAAGGTAGTAATCCATTCCCATTGTTTCAATCATATTCATTTTGCCAATTAGACTCTCTTCATACCTCGTTTGGTAACTCTTATCAAGTCGTTTTAGGATAGTACAAGGATACTCTAAACACTCGTAACAATAGCTAATACTCTTTTTCCTCACACACTTTTCTATTTTACATTTCAGACAAGATGATGGTTTGTTTTCATCACCCATTCTACAACCACTACATGGTTTTTTCGATTTATGGTGTACATAACAATATGTACAATTCATTCCGCATGGAGCTACCATTTTTGATGAATGTGTTACCATTTTAGCCTCCTACCTCAATCTATATAGAAATGTAATTTACCTAACTTTCTTACGACTCCTAATGTCCATCTAAGTTGATATCGCCAGCTTCATTTAACATTCTTCATTTTATCATTTCAGATCAGTCATGTGATTTCATAGTCAACTTATGACTCATAAAATTTTCCACTAAATTAATTGGGTAGTAATTCTTCAATAAATTGTGGGAGGCGATAGTTATGTTTGATCCAAATATGGATCCTCGTCTATACGACCAAAAAGCACCAAAGCATGTTGATTCGCAAGAATCATTCACTCCTGAGGAAACTCAAGATGAAGGCGAACCTATAAGTGACAAAATGGAAATGGAACAAGAAGGCTCTTCTAAAAATGAACAGCTTTCCCAAATGCCTTTTCAATACTCTGAACCACTTAATGCGCGTATGGATTTCTTAAAAATGGGAAGACGTGAAGAACAAAGTGTTGATAACGCGTTTGGTACCCAAATTATGACCCCATTTTGGCATGGCAACATGGGTGCAGGTCCGTATATTAAACAAACAAATAAACCACCTGCAAAAGTAGGTGGATCATATAATGTTTTGATTCCCATACTTTGTGCAAATCGAAAACCTCCTGAAGTTGCACAAGCCCTACTTGATAATAATAAGGCTTTCTTCAATGATCCAAGGTCACAAGAAGCAGCATCAAGACTAACCACTATAGTTGATGTCAGTGAAGAGTTCAGAAAGCGCGGAGCGAAGGCTCTTTGGACTGTGGTGCTCAGACTAGCTGTATCAGGCAAAATTGACTTTAGTAATTTCGCACAGATGAGTGAAGCCTTCAAATTCATTTCTGGCGCCCAAGATGGTGTTGATCAAGTAATCAGGCTACATACTGCGATACATACGCACGATTCAAGCGAGCTACCACCTATGGATCAGCTCATTCTCAAAGAACTTGATGGCGAGGCACAATCATTTGCCGATATTGAATCAGATGATGAAGAAGAAGCAAAAAAGGACTTTATAAAAGTAAGAAAAGTCAAGAAAGCTCTGTATAAACGCAGAATTCAGCAATATAATGCTAAACAACTGATGGCTAAAAAAGTGAAAGCTAAACATTCTGGTAATGTAGGTAGAAGTGCAAAAACCAAGTACTGAACTATACATCATTTTAGGTATTCTTATTATTCCACTCTTCTAGCTCTGCGTTAACGAAGTGGTCTATCATTGTTGAATATATTTTTCCAATTAATTCTGGTGACACTCCATATATATCAGCAAGTGCTTTCTTTGAGTTGATCACTTGCTGAACTCTGCTAGTATCTCTAACAGCTGTCTCACTCGCTTTAAATTTTGCGGCTTCTTTTACGTATTCTGATCGAAATGCGATTAGCTCTACAATTTTATTATCAATACTATCGATTTCAATACGAATCTCATTCATATTTTTACATTCTATTGCTGTTTTCATATTCACACTCCTACCGAATTCTCTACTATGTGTCTTTAATCTTTTTAAATCTCTGACTGACTGTTTTTCATTATGTATTACTGTTTACTTACATAGCGCTACTCGTATCAACTTTTCAGCTTCAACAGGATAAGATGTTTCACTGTACATATAATTCATTTAGTCCTCCAATAATTTCACAAACTCAGATAGTTTATACACTGCTGCGTAAAAGTAAAATCCAAAGGTTGCACCAAACATTGCTGAAAATGGTACGCCTAAATCCTTATAAGGATAAATGAAAAACACAATCCCAGTAGTTACTGCGGTTCCAATTACCCAAGTCATAAACTTTCCTAATTTTTCGAATAGTTTTTCACGAATTCTAAGTTTTCTTTCAACAAACATTTCAAAGAAGTAATAAGAAGCGGTCATAAATATCATTTGAACAATTAATTGGTACATACTCTTCACTCCTATTCACAATTGTTTGAGTCAGAATTGATATAGTACGTTGTACTATCAGTCTTAACACGTTATTCTATTTATTACTTATAAACTATATTTTACCATAATTTTGTCATAGTTAATGCCACTCCGTATACAAAGTGGCAAGTTAGGCAATCTATTTTATAGGTTCCAAATATGTTACACTGTTTTACTCATTGTCTAGTAATGTCTTACATGATTGAACAAAATCGACAGGAAACTGTGTCTTCTGAGAAATTGCTTTTATGCTTAATCCATTTCTTAAATACCTCATAACAACCGATTCCATTTTTTCGCCTACCTCTATAACATTATCGCTGGGGTCGTAAAACCTAATAACTCTTTGTCCCCAATCATGTTCTATAATGTCGTGTAAATATTTAATTTCACTGTCCCAATTGTTTAGTTTAACAATAAACGCATCTAAGTCCTCTGTTTCAAACGCTAACTCAAAATTGTTTGGTCTACTTTTCAACTCTTTGTCGCTTTTACCAATCATACTAGCAAAATGGGGTTTTAACTGTATTGCAAATGTACCATTATACGTCACATTTTCACCAAAATCATATTTTACTGTCTGTCCAAGCAATTTTTCATAGAACACTCTTGATGTTTCAATACATTCTACAGCAATACACGGAGATACATACTCAACCATATTGATTTCCTTTCGTTCAGAACTCAGATTTGTTTAGCCACCGTTACTACACTTTAACTATAAAGAAATCACAAGAGGTTGTATTGTAAAAAAGGGACATCTTAATTATATTCACTTGGGTTTCTCCCACTATATCTTTTGAAATCTTTAGCGAAATGAGACTGATCATAGTATCCGCATTCAAACACTATGTCATTCATACTCTTTCCATCAAGTAAAAGTTCTTTTGCTTTAATAAATCTAACTATACTTAAATATGATTTCGTCGTAATGCCTAGATTGTTTTTAATCAGCCTTGTTAAATGGCGTCTGCTTACACCGATATCTACTGATATTTCATCAATGTTTTTTGTTAACTGAATATTTCTAAAAAGCTTGTTAATGATTATATGATCATCATTAACTAACATACTTTCGAATACGGAGTTAAAATACTTAATGAGTTCATTGACACATTTAGCACTATTCAAAAATTCAATATCAAAGATATTATTACAGTTTATGGACTCTAACTCAACTCTAGTGTTTTTAATACTCTTTAAGCTCATGTCAAAAAACACTTTTAAACTTGTTGGAAATAATCGAACACCAAAAATTTGAACATTTTTGTATGACGAAACTTCTACTGGCTTGTCCCATATTCCTGTCATAAAAAGCTTATTTTTATCGTCAAATAGGTGAATGACTATATCAAAACAACCATCTGGTTCAACCTCAAAAGTTCTATTCGTACTAGATCCAGTATTGATCCAGAAGCTTTGTACAAATGGGACTAGGTTCGAATTAGGTTCAATTTCATAATAGATATGTAACCACCACCAGACTATGTAATATCAATACTATTTTATTTGCTGAATGTACAAAGTATTCGGATAAAAACCAAACTTTTTGTAAAATCCAATTGTTGATACATTTTCCTGTGACACTGTGACTCCTACTCTCTCGCATTTCATATTGTTCATCCATTGAAGATGAATTTTAACTAGTGTTTCTCCAATACCACATCCACGTTTCGACTTTTCAACATGAATTGATTCAATTTCACCAGTGTTATTGACCACTGTAGATATGCAATATCCAACAACTGAAGAATGCTCTCCAAGTCTATATGTAACCCCGCTTATAGTACGATTGAAATTGTCAGGATTATAATTCATTAAATAAGCTAACAACCCAAAATACAATATTGGAGTAATTATGTATTTCAACCAATGTGTTTTTAGATGATTCCTTATTCTTCTTAGCAATTTTTCAAACACCTTTTCTGTTACTGACTGATTGAAATTATTTAATTGTTCTCTTCCTGTTATTTTATCATACACAGCCCACATATAAGTCATTTTAGGATAATTTTACATTTGCGAAAATTAAAACTCCCACTTCCTGTTTTGAGTGGGATCGTAGGTCTATATTTTGATTGCATCTTGGTTACTTATAGATAGTTCTGATTCACAAATTAACAACAAAAAAAACGAAAATCCCTGTGCCACTCAACGGGTTAGATGTCGTGGGTATGGGATCAACGCTTTGGAAAGTAGTAGTACACCCTTCACTCAATTAGGAAGGATCGAGCTTCGGATGTTTAGGAGAAAACTACTGCTGAGGCTTGTTAAGGCCTCATATCTAATTTACGGGTTACTTATATTATAAAGCAACTGATGATTATTTTCAATTAGCTCACATAAGTTTTGATCATATACCTACATTATAACTATCAACCACTGGATCACATTCACAAGAACAATACCTATAATTGGCACAGTTACCAGCGCTGGTGACTTTCCATCATTTTTAGAAGCACTTTTCATAGCATTCATAGCTGTAATAGCTGATGAACACATTAGTCCCCAGCATCCTGCTAAAAAGACAATGTTCTCTCGTTTTTTCTGCATCATTCTCTTTAGTAACAGGTGAAAAGCAAGCATTATCAATGTATATACCAATACACCAATAAGTACAGGTAATTTGAAGTCTGAACGAACCACCACAAAAGCCTGATGCATAACCATCATAGTTACCAAACTGAGTACAACCTTGCCACTGGCAATCATATCTGGTCTAACGTATTTTTTCGCGATTAAGCCGAACACTATTGCAATGACTAAGCTTAATACTGGCGGATAGAAAAATGGTATTCCTGTAAAGAGTTGATTAAATACCCACCAGATTCCAAAACCTTTCATAAGTAAGAGCCCTAAACCTATAAGGTTCACATTACCGCCTAATTCTGGAACCTTGTCAAAATCATTACAAATTCCACCAGCAAAGAGTAAGTTAGCAATTGGTGTCATACCAAAGGTCACGAGAAGCGTCATATTCAAATACTGCTTTAAATATGGAAAGTCATAAAATGTTAATGTGTCCGTAGACCAGCCAATTTTGAGAGGATGCATTACAAGTATTTGACCACCTTTAATTACTTTAAAAAGCCCAAGTTGTATAAGTATTACTGCTATAACAAACAGTAATAAAGAAACAGTAAGTGTGCTATGCTTCTTCCAGTCAAAATTTTGAGCTATGTTCAAACCTACGCTGAATGTGAAGGCTGTTAATAGAATGAGCGAAACATGTGAGTCAAATATTAACGGCTCCCCAATTATGAAGTCGCTCATTGTGCTAAAAGCAAGCATAACGCCTAATCCAATCATCTGCGGTAGTATGTACCAGCGTTGTGCATGAAGTTTGTCATATATTAATACACTTATTAAATAAGCACTCATTAATGCGGCGTAAGCCATAATAACACCTTCTATGATTCGCAGTTTATGTCATCTGCAGCTTGTAGACCTTCTGATATAACCACTCTATTTTTTACAATAACATCAACAACCGATGTCATGTCTTCACTCGCTGAACTTAGTTCTGATGACTGCTCTAGAATTGCATCATTATCATCTTTAAGCTGATGTATGGCGTCTGTAATATCGTTAAACTTTTCATTCGTTTCATTTACATCATTCTTGCCTTTTTCAGACCACTCAAGGGAAACGTTGGCTTTGTTGCCAATGTCTTTTATACCATTCGTAATAACCTTTACTATTTCAGCAACATTTTTAGCAGATTCTGAACTACTTTCTGCAAGTTTCTTAACCTCTTCAGCAACCACTGCGAACCCACGACCCATTTCTCCTGCTCTTGCCGCTTCTATAGCTGCATTTAGTGCAAGAAGATTAGTGTTTGATGCAATCCCCTGCATTACCTCAGAAATTTGAAGAATATCAGCGGTCATACGTTCAAGTTCAGTTGCCTTGTCTGCTATAACAGAAATTGAGTTGTCTATTTCACCCATGTTCGATACAGCTCTTGATGCTACTTCTGCCCCTTCATCTGCTTTTGTTAGGGCGTCATTTGACTTGTCTTTGATTTTAGCAACACTTTCAGTAAGACTGTGGGCACTGTCACTTACTGTTTCAATACCAGCTGTTAACTTTTGCATAAGCTGAACTTGGTCTTCCATAACAGATTGAGCTGTTCTAATTCTGCGCGCTGCCATTTCATTACTCATATAATCACCCTCGATTCAATTATTTTTAGGTCAATATCTCAATTGTCTGATATTCTACTTTAAATTATACCCATTCACTCCGTTTTAATCAATTGCATCCAGTACAACTTCACATAATATTAACCAGATAATCATCCTCACTGGAATAAAATTTCTATAAAAAAAGAAGCCCCCCCCTAAGAGCTTCCCAATTATTAATCTGGCCTATCTGCCTGAGACCATATGTCTATCATGCTTTGCCATACGCCACGTGTTTCATCACGCAACCATGGGTCAAACGCATTTAATTTCATTTTATTCTTAATTAAACTTTCCTGTAGATGATCAATAAGTCCGTAACTCAATAGTTCTTTTACCTCGGTATCGCCCTCTCTCAAGTATTTTTCTATAAGAGCAAAGAGCCATATAAAGTTCTGTGTATCATCGCTTTCAAGAGATTGGACAATTGCGTCGGATATAATGTCGACACCGCTATATAAGTCTACTCTATTTCTGTCATTCATACGGTGATCACCATATGTATCCGGCAGGTTGTGCAAAAGACCAACCAATACTTCATCTTTTTGGATCAAGTCTATCACTCCTGTTCCATATTCTGCCGATATTACTCCTCTATTATACTACGGATTTGTAATTTTGTCATTATTCTGACAATTTAACAATCAATACATGCATGCATCTTACATATGTCATATGGCAAGTTACCATCAAATCATTTATTCTTCTTTTAATAGAGCCTATGATGTATCTATAAAGAAGATCTTTCGGCAAACGCTTATAATATTAGGAGGAAAAATAATGAAAGTACTCGTTATGAATGGTAGCCCTAAAGGGCAATTAAGTGTAACACTTCAATCTATTAAATACCTAGAAATTCAACACCCAGAGCATTCTTTTGAGCAGGTTCATATAATTCAAGCTGTCAGAAAAGGCAGTCCTGCAATAAGGGAAGCTATTGAACACGTTAAGAACGCTGACTTAGTTTTATGGACATTCCCACTTTACCACCTACTTGTTCCAGCTCACATGAAACTTTTCATTGAAAGAATTTATGACATGAAGTTAGATGGTCTTTTTAAAGACAAGTTTGCTAGCACATTTACAACGTCAATTCATTTCTATGACAATGTAGCTCATGACTATATGGAAAGCGTCAGCAATGACCTACAAATGAAGTTTATTGGTGGTTTGTCACATGACATGCAAGATTTCACAAAAGAAGATAAGCGAAAGGAACTTGACTTCTATTTTAATAATCTTATTGATTCCATTGAGCGTGACGTGCCTTTATTTCCAAAATTCAAACCGCTTACTGAGTCTAGTTTTAAATATGAGCCCCGAAAAGGTCAATCATCAGATATTCCACTGGTAAACACAGCAAAACGTACTGTTATTGTTACAGACGCAAACCAAAGTTCTAATACGAACGCAAACTTAGCAAAAATGATCGAAACATATAAGAACAGCATTAACGGCCCTGTAGATATCGTCAACTTAAATGAAATTAGTTTTAACCATTACTGCGTTGGATGTTGTAGCTGTGGTGCAGAGAATGTTTGCGTCTTTGATGACCGTGATGACTACAGAAAAACGCTTGATCACGTTTTAGAAGCGGACATTATTATTTATGCAAGTGAAATAAAAGACCGTTATTTTGGTCATAAAATCAAACAGTTCTTTGATAGGTCTTTCAGGTACACTCATATTCCAATTTTTGCAGGCAAGCAGATTGGTTATCTTGTTTCTGGTCCTGTTCAAGAAATCCCCCATATGCATGAGGTTATGTATTGCTACGGTTCTGAAAGTTCAAACCTGTCTGGTATTGTTTCAGATGAATGCAAAGATAGCGAAATGTTAGACAGACTGATCTACGAGTTCGCTAGACAATCTGTAAACTATGCTGAAAATGATTATATTAAGACTGAGATGTTCCAAGCCGTTGGCGCCAAAATGTTGTTTACTGACGCCATTGCGTATAGCTTAGGTGGTGTATTTGTTCAAGATTATAAGTACTATAAGGAACATGGTTATTTTGACAAACCATCTATAGTTACCCCTATAAAAAATGCTGGTTTCAGATTTATGATGTCCAGAAAAGGGATTCGTGACCAGATCCAAAAGGATATGTACCACCATATGCTTTCAGGACATAAAAAAGTGCTTGAGAACTTATCACAGTAAGTTCATGCTATAATATATTCAATACTTTAAAGGAGATTTATTATGGTTGTTGGATTAGTCTGTTCAGATCAGCTCGTTCCAATATTGACTGAGCTTCTTAAAAACAGAGACATAACAATTTCAAATAGCACAAAAGACAGTCAAATAGATGTTCTTATTGTTGAATCTGGATATGACTACGATCAAAGTCAACTCGCTATTGTATTTAGTATGCTGACAATTGATAAGCTTATTGCTTTTCTGGATAGCTATAGATGTGAATCCATTCGTGATAATGAATCGAAAGATTCCGATGAAAATACACAAGTTATATCAGGAAAGTCTGAGGATGGATATGAGATCCTTCCCTATAATACAATCTGTTATTTTGAAGGTATTGGTAATAACGTGTATGCAGTCAACGATATAAGCAAATTCAAAATCAAGGAAAAACTCTATGAACTTGAACCTAAATTGAAGACCCAAGGGTTTATAAGAATTAGTAAATCATTTATTGTGAATATTGTAATGATAGATCGAGTACAACCTTGGTTTAATGGTAAGCTTCTTCTTAAATTAAATGTGACACAAACGAGTGCCCCACCTATTGAGCTTGAAGTCACACGAACATATGTCAAAGACTTTAAGACTTATCTAGGATTGTAGGTGAAAACATGAGTGAAAACCAAAAATTTATAATCATAAATGTTCTGATTTCAGCAAGTATTGGTGTTGCAGTTGGTATTGTAGATCTGTTAATACCTCATTTGACAGCTGAATCATATAAAGTAATACTTTTTAACGCTTTGGTAGGCATCACGATAGGGACATCAATTAGAAGCTTCTCAGTCTATGTGTGGGATAATATCTCACGAAATCAAATGATGATATACGCTTCGTTTATTCTCTCGGCGATTATACTTGGTGTCGAGGGACTGGCTTCCCTAATCTTAGGGTCTGAGTTTTTCCATTTTTCGACTTTAGCAACTCTATTAGTAGCTGGTACACTCGGACTTTCATGGACATATTACTCGTATAATTATTATGACAAAATGAATTGTCAGCTTTATATGAAGAAAAAGGAGTTCATGAATGCTCAGCAGGATGGTAGTATTGACTTAGAATCAAAATAAGTAGCTTGAGGTCAAAACACTTATAATGTAATAAAAAAATCTGCAACGTTTATAGCCACTCGTTGCAGATTTTCTATATACTTCTTTCCATTTACTTTTTTCAACTTACTTCTTAACTCTCAATTTATTAACTTGCTACCTTCATAAAATAATCATATACCTTGTTCAACTGTTTACTCTGAACGCCTTTTTTTGAGCTTGCGTTTCCAAACTCGAAGAACTTAACATTCTTTATACCAACATAGTTGAACAGCGCCTTTCTCATTAGGGTTTTATGGGCATTGTTAAGAAACAGCATCGGATACCTAGTTGGCCCATCCATTGTAGAAATGCACACCACTGACTTTCCTTTTAAAAGGCCTTCAGGCAATATCCCACCCGTCTTCTTATATGCAAAATTGGAGGCAAACATTTGGTCAATATACCCTAAAAGCATTGCGGGTGGTCTTCCCCACCATATTGGGTAAATCATAACAATTTTATCTGCCCAAAGCAGTTGCTCTCTGTGTTTTTCTAAGTTAGGGTCAATATGCATGTCTCTTCTTCTTTTGTCCTCATTAAATACCAATCTAGGGTCAAAGTTTTCTTCGTATAGGTCAAGCACCTTAACTGAATCTGAGGATTGGTTCTTTTTTAGCCCCTCTAGTGTCTTTTCTAGAAACGAGTAGTTAAGACTCTTATGATTGGGATGTGTGTAGATTACAAGTGTATTCATAATTTCCTCCAGTACGTTTATTGAGTTTGAAAATGGGTTCATCTATTTACTTATCATTTGATAAGTATAAAGTACCACATTTCTTTTTAGTTGTCAAATGATAAGTATCATTTGTTAATTATCATAAGTTATTTGTCATTTGATAAGTAATTGCCTATAATGAAATATGGAGGTATGACTAATGAACGAACATGAATTATTTCAAGAAATACTGGAATTCACAAAATCCGTGTATGATTCAACAATAGAAATACGCAAATCTGCGAAACCAGATACATTAACGCCACAACATTACAACATACTTGAGATTATTTATCTGCACAATACAAAAAGTGTCAGTGAACTCTGTGACTGTCTTGACATTTCTATGCCAAATGCCAGTCGTGAGTTAAAGAAACTAACTGAACTGGGCTATGTGAAAAAAGTCCCCCACCCAACAGACAAACGAAGCACAATGATTGCTCTTACAGATGATGGATTCAATCTAATGAAAAATGCGTTCGCTGAATTTCAAGCAGTGTATCAAACAAGGCTCGAAAAACTTACTGCAGATGACCATACTGAACTTGTTAAAGCTATGAATCTTCTTCAAAGTCATTTATTTCATCAAACAGACTAGAATAGTTAAAGGCCTATTATCTTGGCTTATCTATGATCAGCCAAGATAATAGCCCCTTATAAGGCATTTCACATT
>LQAE01000172.1_pt1 | contig 24287 bp, 33 predicted proteins | sample 1535771 | NCBI WGS metagenome assembly LQAE01 (sample SAMN04331582, study PRJNA305678) | bioreactor metagenome | isolation source: bioreactor_1 inoculated with Wadden Sea sediment 1st replicate of a... | place: Germany:Bremen
TCAATCAGTTGAGTTTTGAAGTGCCCAGAGGGATCTGCTTTGGATTTCTCGGGCCCAATGGCGCAGGCAAGACAACCATGATGAAGATGTTGTTCGGGAAAACCGGGCGAGACTGTTCAAAGGGCGGGAGGATCTCTGTCTTTGGGTATGACCCGAAAGATCGTGCGCTGGAGATCAAATATTTTACCGGGATCGTGAGCCAGGAAGACAATCTTGACCAGGAATTGAGTGTTTTTCAGAACCTGATGATTTATTCCAAATTCTATGCCCTGCCGGGAAAACAGGCCCGGTCTTTCATCAACAATGTGCTGGCTTTCATGGAGCTGTCAGACAAAAAGGATTTCCAGATCCGTCAGCTGTCCGGCGGGATGAAGCGCAGGCTTCTGATTGCACGGGCATTGATCAACAATCCCAGACTTCTGATCCTGGATGAACCGACCACAGGACTGGACCCCCAGGTACGCCACGTGATCTGGGGCAAACTGCGGGATCTCAAAAAACAAGGCGTGACCATTCTGTTAACCACCCATTACATGGAAGAGGCTTTCCAGATATGTGATGATCTGATTATCATGAACAGAGGGGAAAAGGTCATGCAGGGCCCGCCTGCCCACCTGATCGATACACATATTGAAACCTATGTCCTGGAACTTTTGTATACCGGAGACAAGGCATTCAATGCCGGAGACGGTATCCGCGCTGAAACCATGAATAACCGGGTGCTGCTGTATGCCGACAATTTTGAAAGAATCAGACAGATCTCAGGCCAGTTCAAGGCAGGGGAATTCATATTGCGCCAATCCAATCTCGAGGATGTATTTTTAAAAATTACCGGGAGAAAGTCGAATGAATAGCCCATACAAAATGGCAGATCTCGGACCGGTCAGGCCGCCGCGTTTTTTTCAGCGGATATACAGCGTCTGGTTCCGTCATGTCCGTGTATACACCAGACACCTGATCAGTAACGGATTCCCCCCGTTTCTGGAGCCGCTGATGTTCCTTGCCGGGATCGGACTGGGCCTGGGAAGCTATGTCGGGTTGATCGAGGGAAAAACGTACATCATGTTTCTGGCCTCAGGGATCATTGTGCCGTCGGCAATGTTCACCGCCACATATGAATGTACCTATGGCTCGTTTATCCGTCTGGAGTTCGATAAAGTATATGACGGCATGATATCCGCCTCTCTGGCCGTCAAAGACATGTTCATCGGAGAGATCCTGTTTGCCGGAACCAAGGGATTCTTTTTTTCCGGTGCGGTCTTGACCGTTGTTGCGGGGTTCGGCCTGGTGGAATCCGGCATGGCTGTCTTTACACCGTTTGTCGGGTTTGTCACCGGTATGATGTTTGCCACACTCGCGTTGTTTGTCACCTCTTTTGTTAAAAACATCAACCACTTCAACTTTTTTTTTACCGGCTTGGTCACCCCCATGTTTTTCTTTTCCGGTATTGTGTTCCCGCTGGACAGCCTGCCTGAATTTGTCCGGTGGATGGCAGCCGTTTTTCCGTTAATGCATTCGGTGCGGGTGGTAAGGGCCTTTTACTTCAACAGTTTTGATCCGGGATTGTTCTTTAATCTGGCTTACATGATCCTGTTTACCGTTTTGTTCGGGAGCATGGCCATTAAACGTCTGACACGACGGATCGTCAATTGAAACCTGTACAGAATCGCCCTGGGAAGAGAAGAAGAAAAACGTTTATGGGAAACCAGCGGTTTCAAACAGACGTACGGCTTCCTTTGAAATTGATCTGACGACACTTCCGGCCATACTGGCATCAAGAATCCGGCCTCGAACCATGGCACCTACCGCATAAATGGATGCGGTAGGCCTTGCCCGTCCATCGCCCCTTTGCTGCATGGCCTGATGGGTTTCCTGATCGATCCATATGTTGCCGGTGCTGTAAGGAACGGCTCTTGGGGCGGTGTTATCCTCCCCGGCAGAGTCATCCAGCCGGAATGTTTCCGTCAGAACGATCCCCCGGGCAACCATGAATTGTATGATGATTTCAACAATGCCGGCCCGGATCAGTGCTAGCGGTTTTTCTGCATTGATGATGGATTGCGTGGCGGTATGGCTAAAAAAACAGACCCATACATTTTTTCAAACCGTTTCCGCTGCCCGGACGTCAAACGGAGGAAAACCTGTTTGAACGCACCGATTACCTGAGACAGAACCGTTTGCCAGAGAACATCGCCCTCCTGTGTGTTGCCTTCAATGGCATGTTTGATAGCTCGTGCCAGTATGGATTCCGAAGCTCCCGGGGGGGTGGATGATGTCATTCCAGTGGAAGGGATGACCGTAGGTGTGGGGCAGCTCGGAGTCCAGACGGTTAAAAACCGCTTTCCAGGGCCGGGGTTTGGTTTTGTCCGCCAGAATCTTTCCCAGGATCTCGGGATGGAAGAATTGATTCCGGTAAGACCCGGTCCGGCCCCGGACTTTGGGCAGCACCCTTTTCCTGGCGGTTTGATTTCTTTTTTGGTAAAAGGATAAAGGCCGTTGCCGTTGTCTACAGTGTGATCAATTTTCTGTTCGGGTGGCTACTGCTCCTGCTTTCTCTGCCCTTTGTGATCATCACATTCGGGTTGTTCAAGCTGGTGATCAATGCCGTGCTCCTGTGGGCAACGGACAGACTGATCGATGATTTCGTGATCAAAGATTTTTTTATCACATTCCTTGCGGCCCTGTGCATCGCATTGGTTGATTCCTTTATCAAATGGGTTTTATAGAGGCCCCATCACTTGTGAGCTGCCGGATACCATGAAAGAAAGGCCTTCCCGTACAATGAATTATTTGTCCCTGAAAAGGGTAGTTGAGGAAAAAACACTGCGGCAGCCATTTTTTTTGAATACATTGAAAAGCCGTCCCTTGGATCTGGGATGTCTGGGAGACAACCGGCCTTTGATTTGTTTGAAGCATCAGAATAATAACACACTGGAAAAAGGCAGGCCGGCGTTTTTCCGGTGGTGATACGGGTGGGTCAGGGACTCAGGCGCATTTTGAAATGGCCATGCGCCGGGATCTGATCCAGGTTTTTCTCAACAGCTGAAAAGTGTTGCCGGGCATGCCAAAGGGCAGGTCCACAAAGGAATAATCCGGTTCAATCCTGATCTGCCCGATATGCCGGCTGTCAAGGCCGGCCTCGTTTGAAATGGCGCCTAGGACATCTTTGGGCCGCAGGCCGTGACGGTTGCCCACCTCAATCCTGTAGCGTTCCATGCCTTTTTCAGGGGGGGACGTCAGGCTGACCTCCGGTGTTACCGGCCCTGTTTTTTGTGAGGCCCAGGATTTTCTGACGGTACCTTTTGAGGGCGAACCGGTTTTCCAGATGCTTTTCCCGCATTGTTTCTGGACCGCTTCTGAGGCAACAAAGCCTCCTTCAGAAAAAACGGGGTATCGCCATGGGCCATCCTGGCCAGGGCGGCAGCCACTTTTGACACAGGCACATCTTCCTGTTTGGCATACGCATTGACCAGGCTTTCAAAAACATCCGTATTTGAATTTTCTGCTGCCAGGATCCGGGAAATCCGGCTGTAAAACGTGGCAGTTCTTTTTTGGTTAATGACCGCGTCCGACGGCATGACCATTTCCGTAATCTTTGTGCCGGTCTGTTTTTCAATGGCTTTGAGCATCCACTTTTCGTTCCGGTTTAACAGAAGAACGGCTTCGCCGGACCGGCCGGCACGGCCGGTCCGGCCGATTCTGTGAATATAGGGTGCCACCCTGGACGGCATATCGAAATTCACCACATGGGAAATCCGGTCCACATCCAGGCCCCTGGCTGCCACGTCCGTGGCCGCCAGGATATCGATGTGCCCTTTTTTCAGACGGTTCACGGTCTGTTCCCTGGCGTTCTGAGCCATATCCCCGTTCAGCGCCTCTGCCTTGAATCCGCCGGCCTGGAGGGCCTCTGCCACTTCAAGGGTGGCGGCCCGGGTTTTGGTAAAGACAATGACGCCGTCATAATGGACCGACTCAAGGATCCGGATCAGCGTACCGGTTTTTTCCCGCTGGTGGATCAGGCAGTATTGCTGGTGAATGTCACCGGAATCCGGCGTGTCCTGAGGGAGGATGATCTGCTCCGGCGCGTTCAGGTATTTTCTGGCGATTTTCTGGACAGGCGGCGGCATGGTGGCGGAAAAAAGGGCGGACTGGCGGTCCCGTGGGGTTTTGTCCAGAATCCATTCCACATCATCGATAAACCCCATATTCAGCATTTCATCCGCCTCATCCAGAATCAGGCAGAAAAGATCTGAAAAAGACACGGTTTTTTTCTTCATATGGTCCATGAGCCGGCCGGGCGTGCCCACCACCACATGGACGCCCCGTTTGAGCTGGTTCAGCTGAACGCCGTAGCTTTGACCGCCGTAGACGGGCAGGACGTTCAGGCCCGGCATGTTCCTGCCATAGTTTTTAAAGGACGCTGCCACCTGGATGGCCAGTTCCCTGGTGGGGGTCAGCACCAGGACCTGGGGTTTTTTGTTTGTCACATCGATGCGGGACAGTACGGGCAGGGCAAAAGCAGCTGTTTTTCCCGTGCCGGTCCGGGCCTGGCCCACGACATCCTTTCCCTGGATCAGATAGGGAATGGTCCGGGACTGGATGGGGGTGGGAGTGTCGTATCCCATATCTTTCAGGGTGGAAACCACAACCGGGTTCAGATTCATGTGATCAAACCCGGACATGGGAAAATTTTGTTGAGGCATGGTATTTCCTTACTGTTTATGCAGTCACACCGGATTTTAATTTTTGCCGGCGCGGTTATGTATCACCTGTAATTTATGTCTGCTGGAGGGCACAGGAGTATGATGGATCAGAAAACAGCATATTATACACCTATTTGATGATTCTGCAAGGAAATAAAAAATATCATCCCGATATTGCATTTGCCGTGCGGTGCATTAGTTTCAAAGCGCTGAATTTTTCTAAAAGAGCATCACTCAGGCGCAACTCCGGTACGTTACTTTAACTGATGTTGATTCTGGGTGTTTTCTGGCAAGTGGCTCAGGATATTCTGGGATTAGCTGCCAACAGCCACATTATGGACGTGATGAAACGTCCTTTCCGGGCGATCCCAGGATCTTTTTCCGATCATCCCGCCGGTTCTTTGCGTTCACGGTCATCCACTGTGCTTTTGCCGGGCGGGTTCACACAGGTTCTTCCGGGATCTGTCCCCGGCGCTATGAAAACGCATCGGTTTCAGTCCGGAACCTATCCCTAAAAATCGAAGCCCGCGTGAAGCAGATCCGTGCTCAGATTGAAGAAGTCACATCTGATTATGACCGGGAAAAGCTTCAGGAACGGCTGGCAAAGATCCTCGGCGGCGCGGCGGTCATCCATATCTGCGCAGCCCTTCCCTCTGGAGGCGGAATGGACGATGACCTCTACTAAACTGACCGGGCGGTCCTTTCAGGAAAGAGAAAGAAGCAATGTCAGACAACGATTTCCCAGGCCCGATGGATCTGCCTTCGTTTACTGACATAATCTTCGGGAATGGTTTTTTCCGTGATTTCGGTGATGCCGGACACGCTCAGGGAACGGGTGTCCAGCTCAAAATCCTGGTGATTGGTTGAAAAAAACACGGTGCCGCCGGGAACCATGCGTTGGAAAACCTTGTCAAGGAGCCCTGGATGGTCTTTAGCAATGTCGAAATGGATGCCGCGCACCCTTGTGGTGGAAAAGGAGGGCGGGTCCACCACGCCAGGTCGAAATTTTCACGGGCCGGGGCCGGGCGGGACAGAAAATCCGGAGTGTCTTTCCGGATCAGTTCATGGGCCGGTCCCCACAGGCCGTTCAGTTCCAGATTTTCCCTGGCCCATTGAATCGCGGTTTCAGACCGGTCCACGGATACGGTCCTGACAGCGCCTCCTTTGGCGGCATAACAGGTGAATGCGCCTGTGTAGCAATAAAGGTTTAAAAAGGTTTTTCCCGCAATCCGTTCCCGGACCATCTGCCGGGTGTTGCGGTGGTCGGAAAAAAGCCCTGTGTCCACAAAATCGGTGGGGTTGATCAGAAACCTCAGGTCCCGTTCCGCCATGGGGATTTTTTTGTCCACATGATCGATGCGTTTGTACCGGGCGCCTTCTTTGATGCCGGCCCGCCGGATTTTCAGGTGCAGCCGGTCTTTAGGCACATCCAGGGCAAGGGCCACGGCGTTTCCCATCCTGGGTAGCCATTCCGGGGTGGATTGTTTGCGGGTGTATTCCCCCACCACCAGGTGGCCGGCATACCAGTCCACCACGGCCCGGATTTCCGGGATATCCCAGTCGTAGAGACGGAAAATTTCCAGGTTTTGGCGGGCATACCGCTTCCGGAGGTGAAGAAATTTTTTCTTTACCCGGTTGGCCAGCATTTCTGCTTGGAGTGCATACGTCTGTTCCATGGATGTCTGGGTCATGGTTTCCTGCTTGTCACGGGGGATGTCAGTTGTCTAAAGCCGGACAGCCGGGGCAGGCGGTCGAACCGAAACAGGTGGGACCGGCACCCGCAGTCCGACGTCCCGAACCCGGGCACTGGGATGGTGCCGCCCATGGTCTGGAAATGCCCGGCCCAGAGGCACTCCCGGGGGTCGGGGTGCCTTGTGTGCCAGACCCGCACCACGGGAAGGCAGGCGGTCAGGTAATCGATATGCCACCTCAGCGGTTTGCCGGATTTCAGGTGACGGCCCACCCGTGCCGCCAGCCCGCCGGGCCCGAACGCAGAGCCGATGTACACGTAATATCCCCGGGAAAAACAGAATTCTCCGTGCTTGCCGATGGAAATGGTCCGGGCAAAACGGTTGTAAAGGATCAGGGCATAGGTGCCCGGACAGGCAGTCATGGTCCGGGATCCTTCCGGGATCTGGCCCATCCGCAGATTTTCTCAAATTCTGAGAACCGCCAGGCCTCAGGGAAGTCCCGGCACTGGGCCGGTTTGACCGGGTGAATCCGGCACCCCGTGTCTGTCAGAAAAATGCAGGCCCCATCCGGCTGTTCGACCAGGGACAGGCAGGTGCGGTCATCCGTGAGCACGGTAAAGGATTCGATAAATTCGTGAACGCCCATGTGTAGAAAATCCGCCATCACATCCGGTTCCGCCGGTCTGAGCCGGACATATCCCGGTTGCCGGCAGCAGGCATGGCACCGGATGCATTCAAACGTGTTCAGGTCCATGGCGGATCTATTCTTTGAAACAGATGGCCGCGTCTTTGGGCAGGGCCAGTCCGGCACTCACCTCCAGAGACTTGAAAATCCCGGATATGACCGGACAGGAAATGTGGGGGATGGTTTTTAACACCGTCTCTAGGAGCGAAGAATGAAATTCCCCGGTCTGTCTGTTTTTGAACAGTTCCGCCATGAGATCCATCTCCAGGCCACCCAGAAGCTCATTGACTTTCTGCCAGTTGGAACACTGGCTCTCCAGCCTGAACAGGGCGTGATACCCATGTGTCTTTTCTGCATAAACCTTTGTGGTAAAGCCGCAGATACCGGCGTTGATTTCAACGGTTGTCATTGTGATGTTCCTTTTTCATATCCTCATCAATGGGTTCTTCGGGGCACCATCCGGGCCGGGCGAATTTTGTGCCGCACATTCCGGCTGCCATGAAGTTTTGATACATTCCGCATATTACCTCATCAGGGTTTTCTTACCGGCTGAATTGATTTTACTATATTTTCGCGTTCACGTCCATTGATCGGTTCCATGATCTGCTTCAAATTGTTGACGTCTGCTTTCAGGGTTTCAATGATTTCTTTTGCCGGCACATCCGGATCAGGGGCAGGTAGTCCGGATCTGCCGGGCACGGATCCCTGATCCGGAGAATGTCCAGGCCGGTCTTTCTCGGTCCGTGGAGTCCGGCGTGGTGCGCACATCTTTTTTAAATTGACGGGCGCCGTCTTGAATAAGGGAGATTTGGACTTGAATTGTTTTTTCAGCCTCTTTGGTTAGAAAAAATCATCCTCCATTATTTCCGGAATCAGATTCAGGAATTCACGTAACGCTTTTGACACCAGGATGTCTTTTCGCATGACAAACATAATGGGGACGGATTCAAGTTTTTTCCCGATGGGATGGGTTGAAATGACTCCGGATCTTGACGCGGTTTCCACGGCGGACAGCGGTAGAGCGCTCACACCCATACCAGCGGAAACGCACTTGATCATGCCGTCTGTGGAGCCCAGTTCGATTTTTTGGCCGGACTGAGGCCCTGAGAAACGAACCAGGCTTCCAGCCGCTCCCGGTAGATGCAGGGTTTTGGAAACACCAAAATTCCTTTTTGGGCCGCTGTTTTCGGGGGCTCGTTTCCGGCTGGGCAGACCAGCACCAAGTTTTCTTGGAAGACGTCCTGCCATTCCAGGCCGGGCAGTTTGTATCCGTCCGTGACAAATGCGCCCTCCAATTCGTAATCCGCAACCTTTTGATTCAGTTCGGTGCTGTTTCCGGTTATCAGGGACAGCTCAATTTCAGGGTACAGGCCGTGGAATTTCGCCAGAAGCCTTGGCAGGTGAATGGCGGCCACCGATTCAATGGCCCCCAGCATCAACTGGCCCCGGACCCAGGTATTGTCTGACACCGCTTTTCTGGCTTCCTTTTCCAGGTGGATGATCTGATTGGCGTATTTCAGGAGCAGGTGGCCGGACGGCGTCAGGATCATGCCCCGGGGCTTGCGGTAGAACAGGGCCTGGCCCAGTTCCTGTTCCAGATGTTTGATGCGGATAGTGACGTTGGACTGGACACAGTTCAACTGGCCGGCGGCAGCGGAAACACTGCCCAAGTCCGCCACAGTTCTGAAGATTTTAAGATGGCTGATTTCCATTCTATATCAAATATTTTAATGGCTCATATCAAATCTAATCATTTTACTTGATAGCATCACCATTGTAAAACCATAATCAAACAGATATTGAACCCGGAGACGTGAAATGGAAAAATACATCGAGATTGCAAAGAAAAAAGAGGCTGAGACTGCGGTGGTGATTTCGCCGGAAGAAATTGTGTTTGACCGGCGGGCCATATTGAAGTGCAGGTGGGGGTGCGAAGACCAGCATGAACCCAACCGTATCAAGTGCGGATCCCGAGGCTGGTCTTTGAGGAGGCCCAGGCCACCCTCCGGGAATACGACAAAATCCTGATGATCCACCACCACGACCCAGTGAAACTGAGCCGGCTTGCCAGGCAAATCGAGCGGACTGCATTCCTGGACGGATATTACTTTGCCTGCGCCATGCACTGCTGTCATCTGTGCCGGGAGTGCCGGATCGATATGGGCAAACCCTGCCATACGCCGCTAAACATTCGTCCCTGCGATCAGAGTTTCGGTGTTGATGTGTACAAAACCGCCCGGAAACTGGGGCTCCCCTGCGCTCCGCTACAGTCAAAATCAGACATTCCCAACCGGTATGCTTTTGTTCTGATCACCTGATCTCCGACGGTTTCGGCATCCATTTCGGTGAACTTTACCGATCCCCGCCTGACAGACAGCGACCCTGAAAACGGCTGGTCAGAAAAATGCGTTTTGAGAAATATCCGGGGCTATCCTGCAAACCCCAGCTATTTTTGGATAGTTATTGTCACGGCCGGGCATTTTCCCTGAATGCCTTGATCTCAGAACCGTTCAGCCCGATAATCTGAGTCTCTGTTTTTAGGCGCCTCCACTGCCTGCTGATTTAAAGGGAACCCATACCCCTTGCCGCTGCCGTGGCAACCGCCAAAGCATACCGGATGATTTTCCGGTCCGGGGCGGACAGGGCATCAAACCGCTGTTTGTCGGCCAGCAGGAACTGATAGCTGAACTGGGAATTGCTCAGACAGATATATTTCTGGACTTCATAGAGTTTGAATGCATAGGCAAGCCATTGGTATCGAGACCAGATGATCTTGGCCCTTTATCCCTGCCAGTCGCTTTTTTTGAAAATGTCTATGTCGTTTTTATGTTTGGTTCCCAGGCGTTTGGCCACTTCTCCGGGGGGCGCCACCACATATTTGCCTTTTTCGATTTTCAGTGCGGATCCTTTGCTGATCAGGGATTTTAATGTGTCGTATATATCGGCTCTGGGCACTCCGAAGATATTGCGGATTTGAGATCCGTTCAAATGGTTATGATCCACCAGTGCCAGGTATACCTTTGCTTCGTATTTGGAACCCCCCAATTCTGTTATATTGTTCGGGATATCCATGCCTTCACCATCAGTGATCCGTTGTCCGTATCTGCGAGCGGGTGTGCCTTGAGGCCGAAACGAGATTTGTCATTTTTTCCGTTCCTTCAGATTCAAGGTCCCGGGACAAATAGTTCCGACTGCCGTTCTTGTCCGGTTTCCTCGGTGACGATTTCAGCGAGACGCTTACCCATTGAAAAAATCAGCCCGGGCAGCCGTAAGGGATAGCAGCACTTTTTCGCTTATACCTCCCTGCTTTTTTCCACCTATGCCCTGAGCCGGAGATACGCATGGGTACCCATCTCTTTTACCGTGACCGCCGTGGTGGCCTCCATGCCGTGGTTTGTTTTTCACGGGGTATCCCCGGGGGGTGAGATCATACCCTCCGCTGTGGAATTTTTCTTTTTGCTGACAGTCTATCAGCTGGTTGAAACACTGACTTCCCAGGATTTCTGCCTGGCGCTCTGGCTTTCTGGGAGGCTTTCTTCAAACCGACAGACAGGCAGACACGGCCGGGTTATTATTCTGTCGAGCTACACCTGGTTGCGCTTGTAAAAGTAGATGACCACCAGGAGCCGGGCTTTTTCCCCCCCCAAGCTTTTGCCGGCATGGGGGATGTTGGAATCGAAATAAACATTATCCCCGGGATTCAGGATCAGGGTCTGGTCCCCGTAAATGAATTCCAGGTGGCCGTCCAGGATGTACATGCATTCTTCGCCTTCGTGGGAATACATTTTGTGGATTTCGAACGGGGCGTGGATGATGAAGGGTTCCATATTTTTGCCGGGTTTGCCGCCGGCCAGGACCTCGTAGTCATAGCCGGCGAACTGGGGGGTCTCCTGGATGAGGGTGCGGTCACAGGCTTTTGAGACGAAGAGCCGGACATCTTCGGGCGGGGCCACGGTCTGGGACAGGATGGCTGTGACCGACACGTCCAGGGCCCTGGCAATGCACGTCAGGGTGGAGTAGGGCGGGGCTTTTTTGGACCGTTCCACCTTGGACAGATATCCCTTGGTCAGGCCGGTGCGGCGGGCCAGTTCCTCCAGGGTGAGTTTTTTGCGGGTGCGCAGGGTTTTGAGATTCCGGGAGATGATCTGCTCATCCATGATGCCTGCTCCTGAAGGATAACCGGGGGGTGGCTGTTGGGCCGATCCGGGGGAGAATGTTTTCTCCGAAAGGGATCACATATCCTATGCCGGTCAATGCCGTGGTCCAGGCCTGGATATCGTTCACAGGGAAGAACCCCAGGTACCGGACCTGATCGCCGGGCAGATCCGATACCAGGGAGACGTCAAACCGGTGCAGCAGGTCCATGAGCCGGAATGCCTCGTAGGACGGCATGTGAAAGGATTGGGTCAACGTCTTTCCCAGGTCTTCCGGGCAGGTGCGGTAGGTTTTCAGGGTCTGGGCGAACTCGGGGTTGCCCGCGCCTTGGGTACAACCGGCCACAAACAGGATGGGCCCGCCGTCCTTGACCGCTTCCGCGTTGGCGGCCACGGCAGCGTAACACACGGTTTTGTCAGGGAAGTCCGCTGTGATGCGGGTATGGCCTTTTTCCGGATCGATCTTCATGTGCCAAGTCCTTTGCCGATCAGAGTCACCGGGTGGGCCACGGTGAGACGGTCCTGTTCAGACAGGCTGCCGTGAAGGTTGATCCGGCACACCGGGCAGTCCGTGAGCCAGAAATCCGCCCCAGCGTCCCGGGCATGGGCCAGTTTTTTTGCCATCATTTTTTGGGAAAGGTCCGGGTATTCATAAAAAAACGTGCCGCCGCCCCCGCAGCAGGCTGCCTCATCCGGAACCGGCGTATAGTCAAAGCAGGGCAGGGCCTTGAGCAGTGCCTGAACCTTTGGCTGGGAATTAAAGCTGTTTCTGGAATGGCATGGGGCATGATAGATCACCTTGTGTCTCGGGGTGTCCGGTGCCATGGCAGCGGACAGGTCATGGATGTGGTCATGGAGAAACGAGAGAATGTCCCTGGTTTTCCCGGCAATGGCTTCCGGCATGCCCGGAATGATTTTTTGGGGCGGGGCGCCGGGACGGCTGCCGGCCAAAAAGGGCAGCAATGCCGGGTATTCGTCCTTCAGGGCCGCCCCGCAGGTGGTACAGTCAACGATCACGGCGTCGCAGTGTTCTGCGGCCGCATCGCTGGCGTTCTTAGAAGTATCGCCGCTATTTTTATTGATGGCCTCCTGCATGGCTTCCTGGATCGCCGCGAGGTTGACTGCCATGTTTTCGGCAGCCCGGTCCCTGGCCCCGTGGAACATCATGGGGATGCCGCAACAGGTCTGGCCCTTGGGGATCACCACCTCATATCCCAGCCGGGTGAGGATGTTCACCGTGGCCCGGCCGGTGTCGGCAAACAGATAGTTGGTGGCGCAGCCTGTGAAATAGACCACCCTTCCTTTGGTGCCGTCCCTGGAACGGTCAACGGGATTTTCCCGGGAATGTTCAACCGGGGGGCTCCCGGAAGAGTCTGTTAAGATGCCTTTGGCCGGCGATATCCGGGGCAGGGTGCCACGGAAGGGGCGGCGGTTCACCATGGGAAACCGGTGAACCGGGATGGCGCCGATTTTATAGGCTTTTCCCAAAGCCGCCGGGGTGAGGCGCCGTCCGATCCACGCCAGGCCGGCCCCCATGCGCAGCCGGGATTCTTTGGCCAGCAGGTACACCAGGCTCCGGATGGCCGGCGGGTCCGGCAGGGACTGTGCCAGGTGTTCCCGCATCTCCATGAATTTACCGTAATGGTTAATGCCGGACGGGCAGGCCACTTTGCAGGCCCCGCACATCAGGCACTGGGAGACCAGGTCTTTGAGCAAAGGCGATGCGGACAGGTCCTTTTTTTCAAACGCCTTGATGAGTTGGAGCCGGGCCCTTGGGGAAGCCTGTTCCTGTTTGAGGGTCTGGTATACCGGGCAAACGGACAGGCACAGCCCGCATTTGCCGCAGTTCTGGGTGGGTTTTTCTGTCATACGAATTTTCCCGGGTTCAGGATCCCGTCCGGATCCACGGCCTGCTTGATGGTTTTCATGAATTCGATGGTGCCCGGGTCCATGACCAGGGGAAGGTACTTGGATTTGGCCAGGCCGATGCCGTGCTCGCCGGACAGGGTGCCGTCCAGGTCGGCGGCGGCCTGGAAGATCTCGTCAAACGCGGCCGTGACCCGTTTCCATTCTTCTGTGTTGCTCTTGTCCGCCGGGATCATGGGGTGCATGTTGCCGTCCCCGGCATGGGCCAGGACCCCCACCCGCAGCCGGTGTTTGTCAGCAATTTGAACGATGCGCCGCACCATTTCCGGCACCCGGCTCACCGGCACGGTAACATCTTCGGAAATGATGTCCGGGGCCAGCTTGGCAAACACACCGTAAGCCGACCGCCGGGCCATCCACAGCCGTTCCCGGTCGGCCGCGGATCCCGCCTCCTGAATATGGAAGGCATGATTGGCTTGCAGCTTTTCCGAGATCTGCTTTATCTGTTTGTCACAGGCCTCTTCCACCCCGTCCACCTCGATAAGCAGGGTGCCGGCCGCCTCCCGGTCCAGGCCCAGGCCGGCTTTGTCCTCGATGGCGTTCAGGGTGAGCTGATCCATCAGTTCCATGGCCGCCGGCAGGATGCCGGACCCGATGATATCCGTGACCGCCTTTGCTGTATCATCCAGGTCTTTGAAGGTGGCCGTGATGGTCTTCACGGTTTCGGGCAGGGGCACCACTTTGAGAATCGCCTTGGTGACCAGTCCCAGGGTGCCTTCAGACCCGCAGAACAAGGCCGCCAGTTTGTATCCCGTGACATCCTTGATGTTTTTGCTGCCAAAGGTGATCACCTTGCCCGAGGCCAGGACCACCTCCAGGCTCAGGATATAATCCAGGGTCACCCCGTATTTGAGGCACCGGGGACCGCCGGCGTTCTGGGCGATGTTGCCGCCGATGGTGGAGGCGTTCATGGAGCCGGGGTCCGGGGGAAAGAAAACCCGTAAGGAGCCAGGGCCGCCTGGACATCGGCATTTACCACGCCTGGCTCCACAATGACGTACCGGTCCCGGGTGTTGATGTCAATGATCCGGTCCATTTTTGAAAAGCAGACCACCAGGCCGTGGCGGACCGGTACCGGAGCCCCGCACACCGAGGTGCCGGCCCCTCTGCCCGTGACCGGGAGCTGGTGGACAGACGCCAGGGCCAGGATTTGCGACACCTCTTCCGTGGTTTCCGGAAAAATCACGGCATCGGGCATGGATTCTTCCACAAACGCGTCATAGGCATAGCAGACAAGCTGCTCTTTGTTGTCCAGCCACCGGACGTCGTCCACAATGGCCAGAAACTGTTTTTTCAGGTCCGGTGATATCAATGCACTCTCCTTTGTGTCGGTTCCCTAAGGGTGTTCTCCTATCTGAGCAGCCAGTTGGGCAGGGCCAGGGATATCCAGGGGATATAGGTGACCAGCATGAGGCAGGCCAGCATGATCACCAGGAACGGGGCCACACCCGAAGCGATTTTAATGATGGGTTCCCTGGTGATGCCCGAGGCCACGAACAGGTTCAGGCCAAAAGGCGGGGTGAGCATGCCCATTTGGATATTGAGCACCATGACCACGCCGAAATGCACCAGATCGATGCCGTACCGGTTCAGGGTCTCCAGGAAAAGAGGGGCCAAAACGAGCATGGCGGACACGTCATCCATAAAGCATCCCAGAATCAGAAACAGCAGGTTGACGGTGAGCAGAAACATCCACGGGCTGTCAATATATTCAATGATGATGTCCGCCAGCTGGTGGGGGATCTGTTCCGCTGTGAGCAGCCAGATAAAGGTCATGGCACAGGACAGAATGAACAGCAGGCAGGCGGATAAAACAGCTGCTTCCCGGCAGACCTCAGTCAGGTCTTTGATGCCGAATTCCCTGTATACCACCATTTCCACAAACAGGGCGTATACCACGGACACGGCGGCAGCCTCCGTGGGAGTGAACACCCCGGAGTAGATGCCTCCCAGCACGATAAACGGCAGCAGCAGTGCCCAGATGCCGTCCCTCCCGGTCTGGATCAGCCGGGACAGGGAGGGGCTCTGTTCGATGCGCCAGTCATGTTTTTTGGCCACAAAAAACGTGTATACCATCAGGGAAAATCCGATGAGCAGTCCGGGCATCACCCCGGCCATGAAAATTTTCGCCACAGACACGTTCATGACCAGGCAGTAGAGAATCATGGGAATGGAAGGCGGGATGACAATGCCCAGGGATCCGGACACCGTGATAAGCCCTAAGGAGAATTTTTCGCCGTACCCGGCCTTCACCAGGGCCGGGATCATGATCGATCCGATGGCAACCACCGTTGCCGGCGATGATCCGGAGATGGCGGCAAAAAAGATGCAGGCCAGGATCCCTGCCATGGCCAGCCCTCCGGGAAACCATCCCACCAGGACGTTGACAAAGTTGATGAGCCGCCGGGCGATGCCGCCCCGGGTCATGACGGCCCCGGCCAGAATGAAAAACGGAATGGCCAGGAGCACAAACTGGTCCAGGGCGTTGAACAGCTGCTGAGTGATAATGGTCAGCGGTGTGGAGGAAAAAAACACCAGAGACACCAGCGTGGTAACCCCCAGGATCACGGCAATGGGAACGCCCAGAAACAGGAGCGCTGCAAAACAGATACAGATGGTCAGGATCATGGGGCCGCCCTTTTCAGGCCCTGTCGGAAGGCCTGGACCAGAAACCGGATCCCGATGAACACGGAAAATACCGGGATGGGCAGATAAGCGATATACATGGGGATCTGCATGGTGGGAGAGGTGGTCTCATACCCGTACATGCGCAGCACGATTTTCCAGGAATGATATGCCACGATAAAGAAAAATCCGGCAGACAGACAGTTGTTCAGGGCCCGGAACAGGCCCTGCCAGGGCGGTTTCGTGTGGGAGACCACCAGGTCCATGGTAAAATGGCTGCCGGTGCGCACACCGATGGAGGCCCCCAGAAATGCCACAAACACCCCCATGTATCGGCCCAGTTCCTCGAACCAGGTAAAGGAATAGTTGAACACATACCGGGCGATCACCTGGACAAATCCGATGGCGGCCAGCGCCAGGATGGTCCATACCAGGGTGATGTTTTCCACACGGTGGATGGCGGAAAAAAACGCTGCAAAGCAGGATCTCCTGAAAGTGGCGCTGCAAAGCCGGTTTCCAGCACCTCAGTTGTTCGATGGTTCCCACGGGGTGCCGGTGGAACGGTCACCGGCACCGGCCGAAATTATTGTTTGTGTGCCGCGATTTTTTCCAGCATAAAATCAAACAGGTCATCCCCGATTTTTTCGCGGTATTTGTCCCACACCGGGGTCATTGCCACACGGAACACTTCCCGTTCTTCCGGAGTCAGGTCGATGATCTCGATGTTGTTGGCCTTGGCGTATTCGTCAATGGACACGTTGAGTTTGGGCAATGAATCATGCAGGGCCACATTCGCGGTGCGGTTGGTGTCGATGCACACTTTGGCCGCTTCCCTGAAGATTTCCTGCTGTTCCTTAGTCAGGCTTTCCCAGTAATCTACAGACACCACAATGACACATTCCGTGAGGCAGTGCTGGGTCCGGGTCACATATTTGGTCACTTCCGTGAATTTCATGAGAATGGAGGTGAGGATGGGGTTTTCCTGGGCATCGATGACCCCGGTCTGCAGGGCGTTGTAGATTTCCGGGAACGGAATGGCCACAGGCGACGTCCCCAGCTGCTTAAAGGTGTCCAGATAGGCCGGAGAGTTCATGACCCGGACCTTGAGGCCCTTGACGTCTTCCGGGGTGCGCACGGGGCGTTTGTTGTTGGTGAAATCCCGGATTTCGTTTTCCGTCCACCCGATGGCGATAAAGCCCTTTTTGGGGAAAAAGGAAAAGATTTTATCCTGGACTTCCGGGTCATCCAGGGTGGCATATGCGGTTTTGCGGTCCGGAAAAATAAAGGGCATGTCCAGAATGGCGCACTGGGGCACAAAGTTCTGGAGCACCGCTGTTGTCAAGGTCGCAATCTGCAGGGTGCCGGCCTGAACCTGTTCTGCCATGGAGCGTTCTCCGCCCAGCTGGCCGGCCGGGAACGTGGCAATGTCGATTTCGCCGCCGGTTTTTTCTTTCACATAACCGGCAAATGCATCCACGCCCTTGGCCTGACCGTGGAATGGCGGCGCCACATGGCCGAATTTCACGGTATCGGCAAATCCAGGCTGAAAATTTCCCAGAACAAAAATAGCCAGAATCGCTGCACTTGTCATCAAAATGCTGTGTTTGACATCCGTTTTTTCATGCCGACGTCTCCTTTTTTTACAGATTTGCCTTCGCGGTTGGAAAATTAGGGGTCGATCTTTTTTGATTTCTTGAATTCTGGTTACCTGAATGTTTTCTATTTGTCAACTTTAATCTTTATTTATTGCTAAAATCGCTTGAAAATTTCATATCAGGAAACTTTTGATAAAAAAAGGCCGGCTGCTTCAAACAGCAGCCGGCCCTGAAAAATACGATTGCTTAGTTGTGTCTTACATCGCGGTTTCCGGGTGAAAGACATTGACTTCTTTTAAATCATCTCCGAGGTATTCCCGCTCATTGGGACCTAAAATGCCAAGTGACAGACAGATCAGGGTCCACAGATGAACCACCGGGTAATTTCCTCCGTAGTGTTCGCTCAGTTCGTGGATCTGGGCGTGGCAGTTATGGCAGCCTGCAATGCAGTAATCCGCGCCCGTGGCTTTGATCTGTTCATCCTTGATCCGGCCGTATGCCAGGCGCTCATCTTTGAACCCGGATTGCAGGAATCCGCCGCCGCCGCCGCAGCAGTAGTTGTTGGAGCGGTTGGGCTGCATGTCAATGAAATTCTCTTCGCCCACCACAGATTTGACTACGAACCGCAGGTCTTCGGCAATGGGATCGCCAAAACTCTTCCGAACGATCTGACAGGGATCCTGAACCGTGAATTTGATCTTCAGGTCCTTGTTCCAGTCGGAGTTGACTTTGAGTTTGCCTTCACGGATCCACTTGGCATAATACTCATAGATATTTTTGACTTCAAATTTGTGTTCCAGGTTGAATTTTTTCAGTCCGGACCGGACTGAGAAGGTAACGTGCCCTCACTCGGTGTTGAGGAACGTCTTGCACCCCAGTTTATTGGCCTGTTTGACACTCATTTCAGTGACATGTTTCCAGGAATCGTTATCTGCCAGAAACATGCAGTAGTTTTCCCCGGCCCATCCCTTACTGCCGTAAGTCCAGTCCACACCGGCCAGGTGCAGGATTTTCCACAGGGGCACCAGTTCGTCCGGTTCGGTCACGGGTTCCCGGGAGTTCTGGTTCAGAAAAAATTCCGCGCCTTCCTTGTCAATGGGAGCCTGCATGTCTGCGAATTCCGGCTGGGCTTCCCGGTATTCTTCCAGCACATCATCGATCACGAACTCAAAGTCCTCTTCCGTGGTGCCCATGGCAGAGGTGGTGTCGTTTTTCAATGCCATGTCGCAGGAAGCCAAAATCCCTTTGGGACGTTCTTCCCTGGGGCGCAGAGCCCGTGCGTTGAAAATCAGCTGAGGGATGTCGATTTTCATGGGACAGACATAGATGCACCGCTGGCACATGGTGCACATCCAGGGCCAGTCAGAGGCGGCAATCTCCTCATCCATTCCCAGGGCGGCCATGCGCAGAAATTTGCGTGGGTCCATATCTCTCAAACCTGTGGCCGGGCACCCTGATGAGCAGGCGCCGCAGGTCAGACAGGCGTTCAGGTTTCCGCCTTCCGGCAGAATTTCCTTGACCTTGTCAATAAACAAACTCCGGGCTTTTTTCTTGCCCAGTTTTATCACCGCTTCTGCCATGAATCGTTCCTTTCTTTAACAATCATCCGGTCAAATGATCTATATGGTTTATCTTTTTAGGTTCTGGTTGTTATCAATGGTAGTCATGAGTGCCCATCATCACCGGGATGCCGGTTTTTTCCGCAATCAATGCGGCCAGGTCATCCGCCGACGTATAGGGGCATCCGGGTTTGGCATTCACCAGACAGGAACTCAGGTAGATCTTGTCCGGTTTGATCTCCGAGAGTTTAGCTGCCATGCCTAAGGCCGGTACCACGGTGCGGCCGGGGCATTCACATTTGACAAACGCCACCACGGCGGCCGGGGCATCAAACTTGCCTTCGCCCAGGGCTGCTGCCTTGAGACAGCGCCATTCCCCGGGGCATCCGTAACCCTGATCCATGTATGAGCCGCATCCAACAACGGCAATCTTTTCCATGTGTCAGACTCCTTATTATAATAGTTTGCCAGTGTAGATAACAATTTTATATTTGGTATGTCAAGAGCACAATGAATGCCAAAGCGGTTTTTTCACGGCGGGTTGCATAAAATGCAGCCAAAAGCCCGGCTTGACTTTTATGGGAGACGATATACTTTATGAACGGTTTTCACTTACCCGGGCCGCCGGGTTTGATTCAACGGAGAAACCATACATGAAAACAATAAAAAATGAAAAAAGTGGGGCCGCTCCCCGTCAGGTACTGTATATATCCATTCTGATTTCCCTGACCATCGGCTTTGTTGCCGGGTCCGCCTATACATCGTTCAAACTGGCGGATGGCGTTCCCGGCAACCGGGTCCACACGCAACCCGCCCAGGCACCGGGCTCAGGCAGCCCCGGCATGACACAGGACAACCCCTCCCCGGAGATGGCGGCCAGACTTGCGGAACTCGAAGCATCCGTGCAGCAGCATCCTGAGGATGCCCGGACGTGGGCCACGCTGGGCCATGTGTATTTTGATCTGAACCAGCCGGACAAAGCGATCCAGGCGTATGAGAAATCACTGGCCCTGGCGCCGGAAGATCCGGCCGTACTCACGGACCTGGGGGTGATGTACCGTCGCAGCGGGGAACCGGACAAAGCGATCCGGGCGTTTGACCGGGCCGTATCCGCGTCTCCCGGATTTGAGACCGCCCTGTTCAACAAAGGCGTGGTGCTCATGGCGGATCTCAATGATCTGGAAGGCGCCATGGCCGCCTGGAAGGAACTGGTTAAGGTCAACCCGGACGCCACCACCCCTGGCGGTGAAAAAGTGGCAGACATCGTGGCCCGCATGGCATCACAGAAATGATGATCCTGCAATGAATGCTTGATTGGTCTTGTTTACAGGAGAGGATTCATGAATTTGAACAGCTTGGATACCATTGAAAAATTCGAGATTCAGACCTACCGGAAATCCGGGGACATGGACAAGAAAAACCATGTGCCGTTTTCCGGTTCCCCCCGGAAACATCCCTGGGATCCTGAGAAAATTATTTTGATTGTGGATCCGTTTACGGGTAACACCTTTTACTATGAATTCAAGATCAAGGATATCGGTTTTGCCGAAGAACTGCCCAGCATGACCAATATCGAAGGTGAGTCCGTCAGCATGATACGGATCTGGGTGAAAAAACAGAGCGTGGCCATCCAGTGCAGCCCGTTCCGGGTGGATGCCGTTTCGTTGTTCGAATAATTTCGAACCATCCGGATCACCCGGTTCTCTGAGTCAGCTCCCGGCAGATCCGGTTGATCAGGCTGACCATGACCGGGATGCTGGCCAGCCCGCTGTATTCATCTCACAGACAAGGGGGCCCAGGCCCGATCATCATGAACGGCAAAGGGCTGCTTTGCTGCCTCTTCTTTGGGAAATACCGTGTCCATGTGGCTCAGGAACACCACCTCATAGGGGGTGGCGCCGATGATTGACTGAGACATGGCCATGACAATCATGGCTGCCGGCGCATGCCCCCGGACAGCTGACAGGGATATTCACAGACCCGCTTGTGGGGAGAAGGTATCCGGCCCCGGTCCAGCAGCCCCGAGGCGATCTTGCCCTTGCCCGAATGCTTGATCCGGTGGTGAGCAGTTTCGTTAGATAAGTGTTGGAAATGCCAGACATCATGCTGATCTGGTTGCTATTCAGGTCATTTTTTTTATGATTGTCACCAAGATATCAGGAACGCTGCGCATATCAGGGTGCGTGTCCTGTATTATCGACGGCTTTTTTTACAACCACGAAGAACATAAAGAAATCCATCCCTCGTGCGCTTCGTGGAACAATACGCTGCCGGCCCAAAGTACAGATGAGTGACACAGGTAAGCGTGAGAGCTACGGGCAAATGGATGGACCCGACAGATGAGACAAGGAAACAGGTGACACAAAGAGATCACAGGCTCGCTGCCATTGTTTTCATTGCCGTGCTGGCTCTGGCAGCCGTGACCGGATACCGGAATCTGTCCTACAATTGGCAGTGGTACCGGGTGGCCCAGTATTTTTTTTTCTTTGAACAGGGGCTGTTCGTGCCTGGAGTCCTGCTGCAGGGGGCGTGGGTCACGGTGAAGATTTCGGGCATTTCTTTGGTGCTGTCCCTGATCATCGGTCTGGTGTCCGCCTTTGCAAGACTGTCTCCGTACGTGTCTCTGCGGGGGATGGCCTGGTGCTATGTGGAGACCATCCGCAACACCCCGCTTTTGATCCAGATCTTTGTGACCTATTTTGTGATCTCTCCGGTGCTGGATCTGTCTGCCTTTGCTTCGGCCGTGATCGCCCTGAGCCTGTTTGAAGGGGCCTATTCCTCGGAAATCATCCGGTCCGGCATTGTCAATATCCCCAGAGGGCAGTGGGAAGCGGCACAGAGCATCGGTCTGCCCGTGTCCGCGATCTATCTGAAGGTGATCATCCCCCAGATGCTGCGCCAGACATTGCCCATGCTGGCCGGGCAGAGTGTTTCACTGATTAAGGATTCGGCTCTGGTCAGCACCATTTCCATTTATGATCTGACCATGCAGGGGCAGAAAATCGTTTCCGAGACATTTTTGACTTTTGAAATCTGGTTTGTGGTGGCATTATGTTACCTGTGCATGACCGCCACGCTGTCATTCATTGTCCGGATCATCGAGGATCGGATAAAGTTTGTTCAGTAACCTCTAACTTTGAAACAAATAAGGAGAAATCATGAAAAAATCCGTCATTGTCTGGATTCTGGGACTGATGCTGTTGATACCGTTTTTTCAGGCGTCGGCCGGGGAACTGGGGGATCAGCTGGCAAAAGAGAGTATTATTGAAAAAATCCAGCGGGACAAAGTGATCCGGGTGGGAATGTCCACGTTCGTGCCCTGGGCTATGAAAGACAAGCAGGGAAAACTCGTCGGGTTTGAAATCGATGTGGCCCGGCAGCTGGGCAAAGATATGGGCGTGGAAGTGGAGTTTGTGCCCACGGCGTGGTCCGGCATCATTCCGGCGCTGATGACCGGCAAATTCGATGTGATCATCGGGGGCATGGGCATCACCCCGGAGCGGAATCTGAAAGTGAATTTCACCATGCCTTATGATTATTCCGGCATGTCCATGGTGGCCAACCGGAAAAAGGCAGAAGGGTTTTCTGAACTCAAAGACTTTAACAGCCCGGACGTTCATATTGCCGTGCGCATGGGCACCACTGCGGAACAGGCCGCCAGAAAATATCTTCCCAAAGCCAAGCTGCGTCTGTTTGAAAACGAAAGCCAGGCCCTGCAGGAGCTGAACCTGGGCCGGGTTCATGCCGTGGTGTCTTCTGCGCCAATGCCGGTGTTTCATGCTCTTAAATATCCGGACAAACTGTTTGTGCCGCTCAAGGAGAATTTTACCAGAGAGCCCATAGGATTTGTCATCCGCAAAGGGGATCCGGACGCAGTCAACTATTTTAACAACTGGATTATCACCATGCATGCCAGCGGCTTTTTGAAGGAGAAAAAAGCGTACTGGTTTGAATCCAGACAATGGGAAGATCTTGTCAAATAAACCTGCCACACGCCTGACCCTGGTGGACATGGCCGTTTTCTCGGCCGTGGCTGCCGGGGTCATTTTATTTTTTGTGCGCATGACCCAGGTTCTGGAGTATCAGTGGGAATGGCAGGCCATTCCCGGCTATTTTCTGTTCATCGATTCCGAGACCGGCCGTGTGACAGCCAATATCCTGCTCAAGGGATTCGGCACCACGGTGAAGCTGAGTATCTGGTCCATGGCCTTAGGCTTTGTTCTGGGGACCTTTTCCGGGATCATGGGGGCCAAAGGGGGCAGTTTCGGGCGCATGGTCAGCCGGTTTTACGTAGAGACCGTGAGAAACATCCCCTCCCTGGTCCTGGTGATCCTGTTTTATTATTTTGTGTCCTCCCAGTTCCTGGAGGCCCTGGGGCTGGATCAATGGGTCCGGGGCCTGCCGGACCCTGCGGCACGGGGGGTTGCGTTTTTTCTGGCAGGGGCCGGGCAGATCAATGCGTTTGTCTCGGCGGCCTGCGCTTTGGCCATCTATGAGGGGGCCTACATCTCCGAAATCGTGAGGGGCGGCATCAACGGCGTTTCCAAAGGCCAGTGGGAAGCGGCCTGGTCCATGGGACTGTCCCAGGCCCAGACTTTCCGGCTGGTGGTGCTGCCCCAGGCATTCCGGCGCACGGCATTTCCCCTGGCCGGCCAGTTCATCTCCACCATCAAGGATTCCGCCATTGTCTCGGTCATTTCGGTCCAGGAACTCACCTTCCAGGGCATGGAGCTGATGGCGGCCACCTTTCTGACCTTTGAAATCTGGATCACCATCACCCTGCTTTACTTTCTCCTGACCTTTTCTTTGTCCCGCACCATCTCTTTTTTCGAAAAACGCATGGCCATCCGGCAGTGAACCGTTTTTTTTCGGAAGCCCCAAGCCCAAAAATTTTCACTCAAAAGAATGGATCATAATCCCGATAAAATTGTTAGCTCGACCTTTATATTCCAATTAACAATGCCTTTGCTTGACATGATTTGAGATTTATTACCCCTCTATCCTTATTGGATTGGGCTGATTAAAAGCTGGTCTCACCGGGGTACCCCGCCCCGGGCAATACTGGTTTCAATTCCACACTGGGCTGATTAAAAGGCCGCTCATTTCAGGGTGAACCGTCAGGATCACATGTTTCAATTCCACACTGGGCTGATTAAAGAGGCTGCCGGTGGTGCTGTACACAATGCCGATGACCGTTTCAATTCCACACTGGGCTGATTAAAAGTCTGGATGGCGGGTTGGTTGGCATACCGGATGATGGGTTTCAATTCCACACTGGGCTGATTAAAAGGTGCCTGATGGTGACCGGGTTTAAGACTTTAGGGTGTTTCAATTCCACACTGGGCTGAT
>LQAE01000176.1_pt1 | contig 23838 bp, 25 predicted proteins | sample 1535771 | NCBI WGS metagenome assembly LQAE01 (sample SAMN04331582, study PRJNA305678) | bioreactor metagenome | isolation source: bioreactor_1 inoculated with Wadden Sea sediment 1st replicate of a... | place: Germany:Bremen
CCCCCTGGGTGGGAATTTCTCTGTGTTATCTGAACCAGGCCCTGGTCGGGTTTGCCCTGGCCGGATGGATCCGGAAAAATTTTCCGGAAAAAAGATAGTCATGGGCGGAGGGTTGATTTCTTCCTGGATGAGCCGGCCGGATTTCAATTCTCCTTTTTCCGGGCTCATCGACCACTTGATCCCCGGGGAAGGGGAAGTTCCGCTGCTGGATTTTCTGGGGAAACCCGGCACCACCCGGCGCCATTATGTGCCGGATTTCGGATTTGCCGACAGCGCTGATTATGTATCCCCGGCCCGGATCCTGCCGTTTAGAACCACCATCGGGTGTTACTGGCGCAAATGCCGGTTCTGTCCTGAAAAAGCGGAAACAAGGGCCTACAGCACTCAGCGGGCGTCCAGAATCCTGGCAGATACAGTGACATTGGCACGCCGGTTCCAGCCGGATACCCTGCATTTTATCGATGATGCCGTCACCCCCGCGTTTTTGCGGGCCCTGGCCGATGCCGGGCCGGATGTGCCGTTCACCTGGTACGGATTTGTCCGGTTTGAAAAAATCCTGGATGACCCGGACTTCTGTGTCCGGCTCAGGCAAAGCGGATGCCGCATGCTCAAGCTGGGGCTGGAATCCGGTGATCAGGCCGTGTTGGATCAGATGAACAAAGGCACTTCTCTCGACCGGGTTTCCCGCATATTGACGTATCTTCACCAGGCCGGGATTTTTACCTATGTGTATCTGCTGTTCGGGACCCAGTTCGAGGACAAGATATCGGCCCATTCCACGCTGACATTTACCAAAGCCCATGAGGCATATATCGATTATCTGAACCTGGCGGTGTTCAACCTTCCCCGGTTCTGTGAAGATGCCGAAGATCTCGAAACCAAAGAATTTTACCAGGGGGATCTGTCGCTGTATTCAAACTTTGTGCATCCGTGCGGATGGGACAGAAAACAGGTGAAACGGTTTCTGGATAAAACGTTCAAAAAGCAGTTGGCAATCGGATCCAGGTTCAGGAAGAACCCGGCGTTTTTTTCTGCCAATCATGCCATGTTTTTCAATCCGGTATGGCAGAAACGGCAGAGTGCATCCTCTGAATCTGACAACAGTGCCAATTAATTGACAATGGATATTAAACAGGGATGAAACCATGACAGCTGAAATACTTTCCACCGGAGATGAGGTGCTCCTGGGCGACCTGGTGGACACAAACAGTGCGTTTTTATGTGACCGGCTCAAACAGATGGGGATACGGGTATCCCAGATCACAGTCAAAGGGGATGATGTGGATGCCATCTGTGAGGTGGTGCAGGCCATTTCGAAACGGGCAGAGATCTGTCTGGTCACGGGCGGACTGGGACCTACCCAGGATGATGTCACCGCCATGGCCTGTGCCAAGGCCATGGATGAATCTTTGATTTTAAATCCCGACGCGCTGGCTTCCATGAAAGGTTATTTTGACCGCCGGGGATTCGACCTGACACCGGACAACGAGAAACAGGCCTGGCTGCCGGTATCGGCGACGGTTCTGGAAAATATCCATGGGACGGCCCCTGGATTTGCGTTTCAGCTCAACCGGTGCCGGTTTTTCTGCATGCCCGGCGTGCCTTCTGAAATGACGCAGATGATGGAGACGAAGGTTGTCCCTCAGATTCAGGCCATTCAGGGGGGGCGGAATCAAGTGATCATCCGCCGGTTTACGGTGTTCGGGCTTCATGAATCCAGGGTCGGATCATTGCTGAATTCGTTTGATGACCGGTTTCCCGGCATCCGGCTGGGGTTCAGGGCCAGTTTCCCCATTATTGAAGTCAAGCTGGTGAGTGACAGCGGAGCGGACTTACCGGAAACGAAAAATCTGCTGGACCGGGCCGGTCTGTGGGTGGCACAGCAGCTGGGCCGCAAGGTGGTGTCGGATGAGGGCTTGTCTCTGGAAGCAGAGGTGGGCCGGTGCCTTGCCAAGCAGGGGCAGACCCTGGCGGTGGCTGAATCCTGCACCGGCGGACTGATCTCTCATTTGATCACTCAGGTACCGGGCAGTTCGGATTATTTTTTACTGTCCGCGGTCACCTATGCCAATTCCGCAAAAATCAGTGTGCTGGGAGTCCGTCCCGAAACGCTGGAGAGATTTGGGGCGGTTCATGAATCCACCGCCATGGAGATGGCTGCAGGGGCCAGAAGATTGGCAGAATCGGACTGGGCTGTTTCCACCACCGGTATCGCTGGTCCGGGCGGGGGACCGACACTGAAACCGGTGGGAACCGTGTGTATCGGTGTGGCCGGTCCCGGCGGGGTGGCAGAGGCCAGGAAATTTGAATTCCGGTTTGATGACCGGGACAAAAATAAGAAAATGTTTGCCGCCATGGCCTTGGAATTGCTCAGGCGGTACCTGACCGATCAAATATCTGCTTGAACCAGGCCATGGTCCGGGCTTCGAATTCCGACTGATGCACCGGAGATGACATGGGATGATCTCCGTTTTTCTGGATGATTCCATGTTTGGGAGGCTGCATGCTTTCCAGCAGATTTCTGGCGTTTTCTACCGGCACGATCTGATCGGCATCTCCGTGAAAAACCAGCACATGGTGGAGGAAACAGGCTTTGTCTGTTAGATCGAACAGCAGGTTTTTTTGAAAAACGATAACGGCAGATCCGGTCTGGTTTCCGTACCTTGTGTGGGAATATTTTGAATGGTGCGGCTTTTGAGCGGGGCCGAACACAAAACCCCCCCGCACAGACGACCGAAAGTTTCTTCCAGGGTCTGCCAGGCATTGATGCAGGTGGCACCGCCCATGGAAGAGCCGAACACCCCCAGATTCCGTGACGTCATGTTCAGGCCAAGGACATAGGTCACGGCTGCCACAAGTCCCGGGTTCGCTTTTCAAGGGAGGTGTCTTTGATAAAATCCCCTTGGCTGTCTCCGCATCCCCGGTGGTCAAACCGGAAAAAAGCGATGCCGTTTTCCGGCAGGAGCCGGGACAGTACCTGTTGTTTGGCGGAAAACCGGGAACCTTCCAGTCCGTGGGAACCCACTACCAGGGGCGGATAAGGTGTGTCCGGCAAGCACAGTTCTCCTTTCAATATCCGCTGATCTGCCATAAATCGGGTCTGAATGATGTGCATCTTGTTTTTATGCCATGAAGCCGGTATAATCACAAGCTTTTTAAACGGAAACCGGAAAATTGGGATATATGCCATGGGCATCAAGAAACGCAGCGTGTGTGAACTGGAAATCATTGATCTGGCTTTTGGCGGAAAAGGCCTGGCAAAACCGGACGGGTTTCCCGTGTTTGTGGACCGTTGCGTGCCAGGGGACCGGGTCCGGGTCAAGATTGTCAAAAAGAAAAAAGGCTGGGCCGAAGCAAAGCTGATTGAAATTCTTTCAAGATCCTCCCTGCGCCGGGAGGCCCGGTGCCGGTATGCGGATTTCTGCGGGGGATGCAAATGGCAGCAAATCCCTTATGAGATCCAGCTGGCCTATAAAAAACAGCATGTGGTGCAATCTCTGGCCCATATCGGCCGGTTGTCCCATGTGCCGGTGAAAGAGGTGATTCCGTCCGACCAGGCGTTTGAATATCGTAATAAAATGGAATTTTCCTGCTCGGCCAGGCGGTGGCTGATGCCCGAGGAGCTGGCCGATGACACCGTTGCCAAGGACTTAGGGATCGGGCTTCATGTGCCCGGCACCTTTGATCAGGTGATCGATATTCACCATTGCGATATCATGCCGGAACAGGGCAATGCCATTTTAGCCCATGTCAGGGAATTCATCCGGACCTCCGGACTGCCGGCCTATCACCTGCGCCATCATACCGGATTCTGGCGGTACGTGATGCTGCGCCATTCCGTGGCCCTGAACCAGTGGATGGTGAACATCGTGACCCGGGACAAGAACCGGTCCGTGGTCACCCGGCTGGCGGATTCTCTGGCCGGGTCGTTTGACAACCTGGCATCTATTGTCAACAATATCACAGACGCGAAATCCGGTGTCAGCACGGGCAAAGAAGAGATCCTGCTGCACGGCAGAGCGGTGATTACCGAACGCCTGGGCCGGTTCGCGTTCGAAATTTCCGCCAATTCCTTTTTCCAGACCAACACCCGGGCCTGTGAAAAACTGTATGACGTGGTGGCCCGTTACTGTGATCTCATCGGCCGGGAAACGGTCCTGGATCTGTATTCCGGCACCGGCACCATCCCCATTTGGCTGTCGGACCAGGCCGCCCGGATCACCGGAATCGAAATTGTTGAAACCGCGGTGGCGGATGCTAAAAAAAACGCAGCCGTCAATTTTATCGACAACTGTGAATTTCTGGTGGGCGATATCCGGCAGGTGCTGCCGCAACTGCCAAAAACCCCGGACATTGTGGTAATCGATCCTCCCCGGGTGGGTATGCACAAGGATGTGGTGGCTCAGGTTCTGGCCCTGGGACCGAAAACAGTCGTGTATGTATCCTGCAATCCCGCCACCCTGGCCCGGGATCTTGAGATGCTGGTACCCGCTTACGAAGTGGTGGAGGTCCAACCGGTGGACATGTTCCCCCACACCTATCATATCGAGTCCGTGGCATTGCTGAAACGCCGATAATCACAATCGGCGAGGTCGTTCAAATTACTGCCGGAAATCAGACTGGGGCGGTCAGCGGGACGTAGAGTCTTTCCCGTCTTGTTTGGGTTCTGAGAACAGACAGTTGAGGATGATCATGTCATCATCCTTCTCCGTTTTGACTTGGTAGGGCAGTTTGTTGAACAGCCGGATCATGCCTTTGTTCTGGGGAGAAGTATAGGCGATCAGGCCCTTGATTCCGTTGTCTTTTGCAGCAACCGCCAGTTTTTCCTGAAGTACTTTGGCAATACTCATGCCCTGATATTCATGAGAGACGGAAAACGCTATTTCCGCCATATTCAGGATTGGATTTCTGAAGTATTCTCCCACGGCAATGATTTTTTCAAATCCCAGCTCTCCGATGGTGGCCACAATGGTCAGGTCATTGATATAATCGATTTCATAGGTGGTTTCGATCTGGGGATGGACAAAACTTTTTTTTTCATGGAAAACCGGGAGATGATGTCTCCGCGGTTCATGTTGTAGTAGTGTTCCTGGACCCCCGCTCATCAATGGGCTTGGCCGGTCGGAAATTGATGGGAATACCTTGAATAGTGATGGTTTCCTCATACTTGAGCGGATACACTCCCTTGATTGCCTGCTTGAACTGGCGACCCACATCGATGAGGTCCAGTTCCTTGGCATTTGCAAACAGCTCATCCCGGAAATCGGGATGTGCGATGCTGATCAGGGCCATGGCCCGTTCCTGAAGGGTTTTACCGAACAGGTTCACCGCCCCGTATTCGGTTGCCACAAACTGGACGTCTCCTCTGGGCACCACCACAGCGGTGTCTGACATATAGGGGATGATCCGGCTGGCATTTCCATTGTCCGTTGTGGATGTCAGAATGAGGATGGATTTCCCTTTTGGAGACATGGCTGCCCCCCGGGTGAAATCCAGGAGTCCGTTGATGCCGGTGTAATTGTTCAGGGGCAGGGCATCCGCCGCCACCTGGCCGGTCAGGTCGATGGCCATGGCCGTGTTCAACGTCACCATCTGGTTGTGGCGGCCGATGACGGTGGGGTTGTTGATATAGTCGGACGGATGAAATTCAATAGACGGGTTGTCATCGATGAATTCGTAGAGCATGGATGAGCCCACCGCACTGCCAGCCACCAGTTTGCCGTTGTTGAACCCTTTTTTCTTGTTTGTGATCACTCCCATGGAAAACAGTCGCATCATGGGTTCGGACAGATACTGGGAATGAACCCCAAGGTCATTTTTTTCCGACAGACAGACCATAGTGGCGTCGTTTGTGATGCCCAGACTGGTTTGAATGGTCGATCCGTCATTGATCAGCCGGGAGATATGTTTGGCGATGGTATTGGCGGTTTCCATCTCCGGAAGCGGTTCGATGGTGAGCAGTTCCTCTTCGTGTTCCACAATGAAATCCACATCATTGACATGGATGAAGCTTCGGCCCAGAACCCGGGGCATGTTGGGGTTCACCTGGCAGATGACCAGATCCGCAGATTCACAGGCCGCCATGTTGATATCCACGGATACCCCCAGGCTCATCCATCCGAAATCATCCGGTGGGGATGCCTGGATCAGGGCCGCGTTCAGGGGCATGAGCCGGGACTTGAACAGATGGGGAATCTGGGACAGGTTGATGGGGGTGATGAAACGCCTGTTTTTTTTGATTTTGGTGGGGGAGGCAGATCCCAGATAAAAGGACCGGATATTAAACTGCTGGGAATGGGACCGGTTGGCAATCAGGGTCAACGGTCCACTTTCAATACTCAGCAGCCGGACGATTTCCAGATCGGTAAACCGTTCCGAAACCTTGGACAATTCATTGACCAGGTGCTGGGGCTCTCCACAGGAGGAGCCGATGAAAACACGTTGTCCCGGCCGTATATGCTGCAGAGCGTTTTCAGCGCTGCACGCTTTTTGAACATAGGCGTCTGCCCAGTATGTCGTTTTCGGCATAATTTCAAATCTCCCCGAGGTTGATCCGTCTTTCAGCGTCCTGTGTGATATCATAGCCAAAAAAAACCACAAGGAAACCAAAAAGCATAAAAAATGGAAAAGTAAAATAAAATTATAAAATTGATCAGGTTCGGATGTTTTCATTTTTATCCTTGCGATATTCATGGAAATTTTATATATTTAAAAAATATTGACTAAAAAATGAATCAGCTTCATACCAGAATGGTGTAAAAATGGGCATCCACGAGAGGAAACAAAGAGAAAAACAACGCCGGCGCCGGGATATCATCAATGCAGCCCGTCGAATCTTTTCGGTCAAAGGTTCAACAGTGCGACTATGGAGGAGATCGCTAATGAAGCGGAGCTGAGTCCCGGGACCCTGTATCTGTATTTTAAGAACAAAGAGGAACTGCATACCTCGCTTTCCATCGACATTCTCAAATATCTGTCCACCCAGATCCAAAAAGTGGTCAATCAGGATATCTGTGTGGAAGAAAAGATAGAACGGTTCAGGGATGTGTTTATTGATGTGTATGATTATGATCCCAGTATTCTGATCAATCTGTTTCACCTCCAATCTGGGGAAACCCTTCACAATCTGTCCGACGAAATGATGCAGCAGCTCAAGGAAAACTCGGCCCGGGCCCATGGTGCTATTATAGAAGTAATCAGGGAGGGCATTGAAAAAGGTATTTTTGTCGATGAGCACCCGGTGGCCCTGGCAGATGTGCTGTGGGGATCCTATGCCGGAATCGTGCTGTGGGTGGACTCCAAAAAAAAGCTGGATGACCATAAGGATTTTGTCAAATCCACTCTTATCACGGCATTCAAGGTTATTATTCAGGGATTGAAAAAAAATTGAGAGGCATCTGCTCTGAATATGCCTGTCTTCAGGGCATGTGTTGCCGGATTCCATCCACAAAGATTTCCGGTTTGATGGGTTTTCCAATATATTCGGTGGCACTGGCTGCCAGAACTTTCTTTTTGTCCCCGGCCATGGCATAGGCGGCTACAGCAATAATGGGGATATCAGCTACTTCTGCATGGGTTTTTAATACGTTGGCCATTTCATATCCGTTCGTTTCAGGGGGCTATATATCCAGTAAAACGGTCCGAGGTCTGTGCTGACGGGCTGTTTTCTGCTGTCCCGCCCGGTTTTCGTCCCGGTGGGGTGATGGAAATCCGTTTTTCTCCAGCAGATAATTGCCATCCTACGGGCTGCATATCGCCATGGGCAGCGGGAATTTAACTTTTTCCGATATATAGGCTTCAGGGACCGATAGTAGGGGAAACCAGGATTTTTTTCAAGAAGGAACGCGTCCAATTAGGTGTCAGCAAATCAAGGCGTATTCATCCAGATCCCTTGAAATCCTTGCGGTTAAGGCAATCTGTATTTTTGGCATACTATATTTATGATAAAGAATGTCATTTATAGAAAATCTCTGTCAGCTCAATGCTTGACAAGCATGCGTTTCATTGAAAATCGCCAGTATACTGAATCAGACTCCAATTCTTTGCTCCCACGACTTTTGGCAATCCTCTTTCATTTAAAATCTGTGAGTTAAAAATTGATTTGCAGTGTAGTAGTCATACCAAAACCTGAAATATTTTTCGACCAATGGGACTTTTTATTGTTTGTCAATCGTTTTTCAAGTAGACTGTAAATTCTACCAAAAAAAAAGGAGGGCTGTCATGAAAAAGGTCATTGTTTGGGTGTTCATCATTTTTATTAGTGTTATCTGGTTATCATGCGCCTGGGCGGACAATGAAAAAATTGTCATCAAACGAGACGGCTATGGTGTGTCCCATGTTTATGCGGAAAGCGTATTCGGTATATTCTATGGTTATGGCTATTCTATTGCCCGAGACCGTCTTTTTCAAATCGATATGGTTCGTTATACAGGGCAGGGCAGGGCAGCAGAGGTACTGGGTTCAGAATATGTTGATTTCGATAAGAAAATTCGTGCGAATTATCAGCCGGGGTCCATTCGCGAACAGCTGGCAAATTTGCCGCCCGAAGACAGGGATGTGTTTGAAGGCTATGCAGCCGGCATCAATGCCCGTCTTGAAGACATCCAGAAAGACCCTGGGCTGCTTCCCAGGCAGTACAGCGATTTCAGCTTTAATCCAGAGCCCTGGGATGCATTTGATGTGGCCATGTTGTTTGTCGGCTCCATGCTGAATCGTTTCGGTGATTTCAATACTGAGCCGGCAAATCTAAAAATTTTAATGGCTTTGAAAGAAAAACACGGCCCGGAGAAAGCTATGGCAATATTTGATCAGCTGCTCCCCCGTGTGGTAGAAGGTGCGCCCACGACCATCCCGGCAGAAGATTGGCCAAACAAACAAGCAAGTTGTATGGCTTATACAAACGATTACCTTAGTCTGGCATCTTTGAATGTTCCTGACTGGGCTGACCCAGGAGAAATCTATCAAGAACATGCCTTCAGCAATATCGTTATTTTGGGTAAAGACAAAGCGGAAGGTGCGGATGCAATCCTTATGAACGGCCCTCAGTTTGGAAACTATGTGCCCGGATATGTGTATTCCATCGGTCTTCACGGCGCTGGTTTTGATCTGGTGGGCAATACCCCTTATGGGTATCCGGTCATTTTGTTCGGATACAACCGGAATATCACCTGGGGAAGTACCTGGGGAGCAGGTGATATCATTGACATTTACCAGTTAAATCTCAATCCGGATAATCCTCTTCAATACCAATACCATGGCGCCTGGAAAGAAATGGAAAAAAGAACGGAGAAGATACTGGTGAAAGGCCAGAATTCTGTCAGCACAGATATTTTCTGGACAGTTCACGGGGGCGTCATTCTCAGGGATCCTGAGAAAAACACCGCCCTGAGCAAACGTCGATCCTGGGAAGGATTTGAGCTGGAAACCCTCCTTGGCTGGATGAATACGACCCGGGCAGAGAACTGGGAGCAATGGATCGAGCAGGCTTCCCGCTCTGCTTTGAATATCAATATGTACTACGCTGATAAACAGGGCAACATCGGATATGCTTTCACAGGCAAATATCCCGATCGCCAAGAGGGTCATGACAACCGTCTGCCTGTCCCGGGAGATGGCAGCATGGACTGGAACGGCTTTCTTCCATTTGAAAACAACCCAAAAGTGTATAACCCGGAGCAGGGCTTCATTATCAATTGGAACAACCGGCCGGCTTACGGCGGTGTTCTGAATCCCGACATGTTCTGGTATTCATGGAGCAAGGCGGATCGGGTGGAAGTCCTGATGGATTACGTAAAGGCCCGTGCGAAACTGGAACCCGAAGAGCTCTGGAATCTAATTGAACACTCATCGTTTCATGATGTGAATGCCCGTTATTTTTTGCCGATCATCGCTAAAGCCGGAACCATCGCAACGGATGAACGGGTTAAAAAGGCAGCGCAGGCTTTGCGGGAATGGAGTCTTCAAAGCAGGGATGACAATCAGGATGGAAAATATGACGAACTGGGCACTGCCATTTTTCGAACATTTCTCTCCCACATGATCAAGGAGACTCTGGCAGATGATTTGGACAAGGCCTTTCCGTTTTTTGCAGGTTCGGGATACCCCACCCCGGAAAAACCAATGACCAGCGGGCTCAATCTTCAGATTGGAACCAAGGCGATCGCAGAGTCGCTGCTTGCCCCGGCAGATCAAAAATTTGATTTTTTCAATGGAGTACCTCCTGAATCGGTCACGCTGAAAGCGCTTACGGCCGGCATTGATGAACTGGAAAAAACATATGGCAATGATATGGCTGATTGGAGGATCCCTGCCGCCCCCATGGGTTTGTGGCAGAAAATTTTATGCAGATTCCCCAGGCGTCAAAAAAGGAAGCAACTCAACTGACCCCCGCAATGAACCGTGGCACTGAAAACAACTTGACCGTTTTTAAGGATGGAAAACCGGTGGGCTGGGAAGTGACGCCTCCCGGACAAAGCGGATTTGTGGCAGCAGACGGTACGGCGGATAAACACTGTATGGATCAGATGGACATGTACGCCGGATTTGACAAAAAACGGACCTATTTGTTCCCTGAAGACGTGGATGCCAACAAGGTGGATGAAGTGGTTTTGATAATTTCAAAATAATCGCTGATAGATGATCAATTCATAAGCACGAGCGGATTTTGCCAACATTAAGTCCGCTCGTTTTTTTTGAATTTATCCCAGTGAATATTTTTGAATTGAACCATCGGCATAATTGGTTTTTAAATATTCCAGACGCCAATTCTGTTCATGTCCCCGACTGTTTCACTATCGGTGTTATGCTCAAACGATGAATTCCTTATGATCCGGTAAGTTCATTCTGTTCTTCTTAATAAAACATCGATGGCTTCAATGAGAACGTTATCAACCGATGTGCCTTTTTTTCTGGCATACCGCTGTATCCGTTCAACCATCCGGCAGGGCAGTTCAACTGTGAAGTTCTGGGTGGGGTCCGCACATTCGTTGATGTTCATGTCTTCAGGCATTATGTCTCCTTTGATGAAATAGATCCGAATTTTTTCATGGTTTCAAAATTTGTGCAAGAGGAATATAAACTCCCGGTCCCGATCGTCTGCCATAACCAAAAACCGACCTTCCCGACCTGGTAGGTCCCCAGACGAAAAGCCTTCTTTTTTCTGCCGGCGTTTGATAAAAGTATGCATAATGGGTCAGCTCCATAAGACAAACCCTGCCGGACTTCAGCTCTTTGAAGCACCGGCCCATAGGTTGGTTGATTCGTCAATTCGATTACCGGAAAAATTCGACCAGAAACATGATGATATCCGGAAATACTGTGGCAATGAGCATTGCGACAACCCAGGCCCCAAGAAACGGCCAGGCTTCTCTTGCAATAGCCCCCATTTTCTCCCTGCAGACCGGAGCTGCGATCCACAGCTGAGGACCCATCGGCGGCGTGATTTCACCGATGAGGGAATTTGTAACAGCAAGAACGCCGTAAAAACCGGATCTATTCCCAGACTGATGACGCTGGGGATAAACAAGGGCAGAACAATTATGACCATGGGCAGGCTGGAAAAGAAAAAGCCCATCACCAGCAGAACTAAATTGACCATCATCATGAAACCCAGTGGTCCAAGCTCCAGCGAGATGACATATTCAGTAATGATCTGGGGAAGTTCGATATAAGCAAACATACGTCCCATGAGATCGGCGCCGATAATTAAAAAATAGATCATAGAACTGATTTTGACGGTATCTATGGTGGCTTCCATGATTTTACCCCAGGTCAGTTCCTTGTATATAAAAAAGCCAATGAGAAGCGAGTACAGACAAGCGACTGATGCGGCTTGTGTCGGGCTGAAATATCCGCCATAAATTCCGCCCAGCACCAGAACCGGCATCAGTATCAGGGGCAGAATTTTTATGAATCCCAGCTGTTTTTCTTTCCACGAGGCCTTTGACATGGTTGCATAATTTCGTTTTTTGCAAATCATGACTGCAACGACACACATTAAAAAAGCGGTCAAAAGCCCCATGCCGACACCGCCCATGAAAAGGTCCACAATGGAGATTCGATTCAGTGCGCCGAAAATGATGAAAAACAAACTTGGGGGAATGAGAAGCCCAAGTTCTGCGGAGGTGACTGCAAGGCCGGATGCAAAGGGTCTGTCATAGCCGTTCTCCACAAAAACAGGCACCATGACCGTTCCGATGATGGCAAGACAGGCAGCTGCCGATCCGGATATGGATCCCAGAAATGCTGCGAAAATGATGCCCGCAACGGCCAGGCCGCCCGGCAATCTGCCGAATGTGGCCTTGATAAAATCGCTCAACGGGATCATTCCGCCGCTTCGTAGGATCAGGTTGCCGGCCAGGATAAAGAAAGGGCATGCAAGCAAGGGATATGAATTTATGGATGAAAAAAAAATCTGAGCAAGTGCCTCAAATGACATCCCCATCGAATACAGCGCTATGATACTGGAGCCAAATGCAAAGGCGATGGCAAGCGGTGCTCCGCTTAAGAACAAAATGACCATTATTGCAATGCCGATATAAACAAAAAGATCCAAAGCTGCCTCCAGAAAATTCAATCTTTTTGCGATTGATACCGTTTAATTAGGTTGTAAAACTCGATTATACCGACAAGAGTGAATATGATCATTCCCAAGGGAATACATAGTTCCACAATCCATTTGGGAATGGGGAAATATTTAGGGAATACCGCCTGTCTCTGATACAGCATTCTGATTAATACAATCCCTCCAAAGGAAACGGCTGTTCCATATATAATTGTGGCGGAAATGTTGAACAGTTCCAACAAAAGTTTTGCTCTTCCCTGGAGCCTGGTCACGACCAAATCAATGGCAACATGGCCATTTTCAGCAATGAGCGGACCACTGATCAAAAGCATGGCCCACACCGTTATCCAGACGGGCAGATCAATAACAAAATCATAGGTCATGTGGAAAAAAACACGACCTATGATTTCTCCAAGGCTTATCAGAACAGCGACGATCAGCAGGAAAGCACAAAATTTTTCCACTCCTGTGTATGCTTTATCAATTAAGTTTTTTCCCATCTGTCCGATCATCCTTTCCGAAGCTGATAGAATTATCTTGCAGAATCGATCGCCTTGATCAATTCAGTATCCAGTTTTTCGTACATATCGACAAAAGAGTCTCTCATCAGTTTTTGCCACTTGGCCATTTCTTCTTTTTCAAATTTCAGAGCGGAGAGTTTGGGATCAGCATCCCATTTTTCGATGGATTTCTGTTCGAATTGTTCATAGTATTTGGATGCATCAATCTGATCGAATGTTGTGCTAAGGATATCTCGAACGTTTTCTGGCAATGAATCCCACCACTGGTATTGGCCACCATGCAGATAGGTTGGTTGCCAAAGGGGATCAGAACGGCATATTTGGTATGACGGGGCAGTTCAAAATAACCGACCCCGCCCGTAAAATCGGTCAAAAGCCCTTCAATCATGTTGGTTTGCAAGGCAGTGACCACTTCCGTGTAAGGCAGCGCAATCGGAGTGACTTTGAGCGCTTGCAGGGCTTTGGCAAATGCTTCGCCCCCGGCAAAACGGATCTTTTGGCCCTGAACATCGGCAACTGATTTGATCGGCCCCGTGTCCGTAAACAGATACCATGTGCCGGTATCAAACAACCATTTGATGATAGTCACGCCTTTCTCTTTGGCCATTTTTTCATGAAGCGCTTTCCATTCTGGAGTGTTCATGGTTCTTACATAATGGTTCCAGTCTTCAAAAACCCCCGGGGTTTCTCCGAGTTTCCACGCCGGATCCAGTTCCTCCAGAAAATGCGGCGCGGAATAGGTCATTTGAATCGCTCCGTTGGCCACCGCTTCAAGTGCCTCACTCTGATTGCCGTAAAGCATTCCTTTGTCAAAGATTTTGAATTCGTATTTTTTCAGGTCCGGGTGGGTTTCTGTCATGCCGATAATTGCGTTGATATAGAGGTTGATTCCGATCTGTTCCGCAAATGCGGGGTACATTGGTGTCGCGGTCGACATGGTGATTTTTTCCTTGCATTCCGCAACATTCGCGCCAGGAAAAAAAAGAATTATAGAACCCAACAGAAAAAAAACGGATAGAACCGTTAATCGTGCGATTGTTTTTTGCATCGTCATCCTCCTTTTTTTGATTTATGATTCAAAAAGTTAAAAATTGACGTTTTGATGACTGCAGATCCTGGTCAAGCACCTGCTTCAGAATCTGAACCGCGTCATCAATTTGGTCTTCAGTGATAATAAACGGCGGTCCCAGCATCACTGTGTCACCGGCCTGTCCCCGGTCACACCCGCTCGAATATTCAATGAACATCCCTTTTTCAAGGCATGCAGCAGATACCCTGGAAGAGAATCCCAGGCTCTTTTCAAACGGTTTTTTGGTGGACCTATCCCGGACAAATTCAATACCGCGCATTAGGCCTTTTCCTCTAATATCGCCCACCAGTGGATGACTTCGTAATGTGTCAAGTTTATTATTCAGATACTCACCCAGGGTATGGGATCTTTCAACAAGATTATGTTCTTTGATGTAATCGAGCGTTTTGGAAACCACTGAACAGCCCAGCGGGTTGCCTCCCCAAGAATGGCCGGCACCGAACACCCCGGATTCGGATGCGATTTTTTCATGAATGTATTGAGGAACAGCTGTCGCTCCGATGGGGAAATACCCCCCGCTCAAACCTTTGCCCAGGGCCAGGATATCAGGCACCACATTGAAATGTTCGTAAGCAAACATTTTGCCGGTTCTTCCAGTGCCTGTCATTACCTCATCAAACATTAGAAGCACGTCATATTTGTCACAAATTTCTCGGATCCGTTCAAAATATCCTTTAGGAGGGACCGCCCCGCAAAGCGCCATGCCTGAGACCGGTTCTGCCAGAAACACCGACACATTGTCCGGCCCCAGGCACATGATTTCATTTTCCAGGGCATTGGCACAGTCCAGGTCACAGTTGGCGGGTGTCTTGTTGAACCAGCAGCGGTAACAGTATGCCGGCGGGATATGGTTGAAATCATGAAGATAGGGCATGAAATCATTTCTTCTGGCTGTGGCCCCTGTCCATGCCAGAGCCCCGGCAGTGCTGCCATGATAACTTTGCCATCTGGAGATGACCCTTGATTTGGATGGTTTGCCATTGTCCAGATGGTATTTCCGGGCGATTTTTATTCCGATTTCAATCGCTTCCGTCCCGCCGGATACAAAAAACACCTTGTCCATGGCAAAATTGGATGCCTCGCAAAGCTTTCTTGATGCTTCTTCAAGCGGTGGGTTGGTAAAATCCACACGATGCACATAGACCAGTTTCCTAGCCTGTTCATTGATGACATCTGCCATTTCTTCAAGACCATGGCCTAAGCTGCAAAGAATGGGGCCACCGGAGGCATCCAAATAACGGTTGCCCTGGTCATCATAAAGATACACCCCCTTACCGGAGGCGATGGAGACATATTTTCGATTCAAGAAAAAGTGGAATACATGAGATTTTCCGAAATCTGTTTGGCTGTTCATTTTTTTCTCCTGGTTCAGTTCATGAGATGGGCAAATATTTTGAAATATTTTGAGCCAGTTGAATTATCAGTTCAGCATAATTCTTTTTTATTTCTGACAAAGAAATTTTTGTGCTCAGAAAATCAAAACAAATGGCGCCGGCAACCATATTCGTGCTGGCATTTACCAACGGAGCACCGATTGCCATCAAGCCAGGGACAAATTCTTCATTGTTGATGGAATATCCTCTTTTTTTTATTGATTCCAGTTCGCGGGACAGCTGTTCCTTTTTAATGATGGTTTTCCCGGTTTTGTTCTCAAACGACAGTGCATTGATGATGGACATCTGTTCCTCTTCAGGTAAAAATGCAAGAACGGCTTTCCCAAGGGCCGTACTGTTGAGGTCGTTTATCACTGTTGGCAATTGATAGGGCAGTGCATTCCTTATCTCTCGCCTGTAAAGGATCATAAGCGCATCTGCATCTCTTAAAGCCACGTCGATTGTGATTTGATACTGATTGCATGTTTCATCCACAATCGGTTTTATCATCTGAAGAAAGTCAAACCCTCTCAATAAACCGTGACCCAGTGAAATCGCTTTTGATCCGAGTTTCAGTCTTTTGGTTTCCGGGTGCTTTTGAAGATAGCCTAATTCCACGAAAGTATTCACAAATCTGTACGTGGATGTCATATTGATTCCGGTCAACTTTGAAATATCAGACTGCGTGCAGGAAATACGATCCTGGTTGAACAGGCTCAAAATTCGCAACCCTTTTTCAAGGCTTGTGGAGAAATATGTGGTCTGGGCTTTTGTCATAAGTACTATTTTTACTATTATAGTAAACCATTTACTCTTATTAAGAGTATCTATTTTTAATTTTCTGATTTGTCAATATATAAATTGAGTTATTTGTTTTTTTAAGGTTGCAATCGTCTTTAATCGATTTTTTCCAGAACTCAGAATTCCGTGTGCTGAGGCATTTGCCTATCTTAATAAAATAATTATTTAATTTTGAGATGAACTCGGGATCTTTTTGATTGACAGCGAGAGCACCAATCTGTATACAGTGATGTATATTTATCTGTATACAATATAAAATACAAGGTGGTCTCTATGAATATTTCTCAAAATGAATTGTACAAAATACTTCGTGACATGGTGATATCGTTTCAGTTTCCTCCTGACGTCAACATCAGCGAAAGCGATTTGGCAAAAAAATTTCGCGTCAGCCGGACGCCGATTCGCCAAGCACTCCAGAAACTCTCTACAAAAAAACTCATTGTTCAGCGACCAAGCAAGGGTTTTTTTTCAAGAAAAATTGATAAAAAGGAAATTTTTGATCTGTATGAACTCAGAGAGTGTGTTGAGGCAAAATCAGTTCTACTTGCATGTAAAAATGCCAGTGATGAGGAACTTAAGGGATTTTACCAACATTGGAAAAAAAGTCAGTCCATCCCGCCCGGCGTAAGCACAGAAAGATTACATCAGCGGGATCGCCAGTTCCATATGTATATTGCCGACCTTGGGAACAATCGGCAAATCCGTGAATTGTTGTCTGACATCAATGACCGCATCTACTTTATCCGATGGATTGATATGACGAGCAAAACTGAAAACACCCAAACCGAACATGCCAAAATTGTCCATTTTATGATGGACCGAAAGGGCGAACAGGCGGCCGCTGTGATGCAGAAACATATCAATCGGCGGATGGAGGATATCGAATCCAGTATAAAAGAAGCATATGTAAGAATTTTTACCGGGCATCTGCCAATGGAGGAATAATATGCTCATTGTCACAATTCTATTCGTATTTTCAGTCGCTTTTTTGTTTCAAGCCGTTTATTTGCCAATGGGAACGCTTAAAAATGTGGGACCGGGTTTATATCCGACTATATTGTCGATAGCCATGATCATGCTATTGTTGGTTCAATTTGTCAGGGAGATCAAATTCTCATCTTTGCCTAAACTTACAATGACCAGATATCAGCTTCTTTTTTTTGTTTTACTGGGGCTGTTTATTCTGTTTTTGGAAAATGCCGGGTATCTGGTGGTCGGAGCTGTATTTTGTTTTTCATTTTCAGTGGTTCTGGGCTGGCAGCTTAAAAAAGCACATAAACAAGAGAACAGTTTGAAAATTTATCTGGTATGGCCCCTGGCTGCTGCTGTTTTGATTACCGGAGCGGACTATATACTTTTTGAAATCGCATTTGATTTTCACCTTCCATAATTACGAAAAGAGGAAATCATGGCATTTGAGTATCTGTCGAATTATTTTGATTCATGGCTGGTTCTTTATCTTACGGTCGGCTACTTTATCGGTTTTTTCTTTGGTGCTGTCCCTGGACTGACATCAACACTTGCCATTTCTTTGCTGTTGCCGATCACTTTTGGCATGGAGGCGATCAATGCCCTGGTTACCTGCGTCGGCATCTTTATCGGTGGAATTTATGGTGGCGGTGTAACTGGCATTCTTATTAATATCCCAGGAGCTCCTGCAGCGGCCATTACGGTAACCGAAGGATACAAACTCACTCAGAAAGGCAAGGCGGGTCTTGCCCTTTCTCATGGTGCCTTCTCGTCCATGGTCGGCGGTGTAATCGGTGCTCTTTTAACGATTTTTTTCATCCAGTTCATTTCTGAGCTGTCTCTCGGTTTTATGACGCCCGACAAATTTTCTTTGATTTTAATGGCCATTGTAGTTTCCATGCTGATTAACTCCAACGATATCCTCAAAGGGATCATTTCTACTTTTTTGGGGTTGATGCTTGCTGCAATAGGCATTGACAGCTTTGAAGCTTTGCCGAGAATGAGTTTTGGCATGGAAAATATCAGAGAAGGCATAAGTCTTCTGACGATTGTGGTTGGCACTTTCGCGATAGCGGAAATATTTACTCAATTGGCCTCCAAACCGCTTTTGGCCGAAGAAATTCTGAGCAGAATGAATATAACGAAAGATAGTTACAAATTCATGCCGAAGTTCAAAGATATCAGGGAAATCGGATTCTTCTGTTATCTTCGTAGCTCTATTATCGGGTTTTTCACGGGGATCCTTCCGGGTGCCGGGGCTGCTATGGCCGCTTTGATCTCATATGCAGTTTCAAAAGCATTCTCCAATAACAAAAATGCATACGGAAAAGGGAGCCTGGAGGGAATTACCGCGGCAGAGACGTCAAATAATGCCATGTGCCCTGGTGCAATCATTCCACTGCTGACCTTTGGCATCCCCGGGGATGCGGTAACAGCTCTGATTCTCGGTGTATTCAACCTGCACGGCCTCATACCCGGTCCGATGTTGATGATCGAACATTCCGATAAACTTGGACCCATGCTGCTCGCATTTTTGTTTACCCCTTTTTTGATCGTCATTTCTCTTTTTGCCTTGGGTCGATATTACATAAAAATTCCTCTTGTGAACAGGCAGCTGCTGTATCCATTCATTGCCTTTACAGCCATGATCGGGCTATATGCAGCCACTTTTTCCATCCTGCAGCTTCTTCATGCATCGATTCTCGGATTTTTGATCTTTTTACTCAGTGCCAGAGATTATCCAACCGTGCCTTTTTTGCTGGGCTTTATTCTTGGACCGCTTCTGGAGAAAACCTTCAGAACAAGCATGTCTTTGGCAAAGGGTGATATTACAACGTTTGTCCGATCACCTTACAGCCTCTTTTTTCTGGTGCTCACGGTGGTCATGATTTATTTTCTCGGTTTCAGGCTGCCCCAAATGTTGAAGAAATGAGTTTCAGGGTCCGACCTGCTACCAAACCAAACCTTACATGGAGGCTTCTCATGAAAAAAGCAAAATTGGTATTCACGTTGATTTTTTGTGTATTTTTCTTTTCAACGTTTGTTTCTGCGGGAGAATATCCCGACAAAGACATCAAGCACATAATGCCCTGGGGTGCCGGTGGCGGCACTGATACGGTCATGCGTGGGTTCATGAAAAATATGGAAGACAATTTAGGAGTCAAAATCTACACGGTCAACATAACAGGGGCCAAAAGCGGCTTAGGCGTATCAGATCTGATGAATTCCAAAGCAGATGGATACACTATCGGCTCCCTCACCTATGATGGGGTTGTTACGGTTCCTTATTTCGGACTTCTGTCCAGCTATTCTCTGGATAGACTCAATTTCATCGCAACCGTTACTATTCATCCCACCGTATTGGTTGCCAATACAGATTCAAACTATAACAATCTTTCAGATTTGATGGAAGCGGCTAAAAAATCCCCCGGAGAAATTCAGATTTCGAATGTTGGTATGGGTGGGGTTTGGCATCTGCCTGTTCTTGAGTTGGAAGAAAAAGCAGATGTCAAATTTGATCATGTCGTTTTTTCTGGGGGCTCTGGAGAACAGAAAGAGGCTCTTTTGAAAAAAGAGACAGAAGTTGCCTGTATGAGTATCGGAGCGGCCATCCCTCTTCTTCAGGCTAAAAAAATCAAGGTGCTTGGCGTGATGTCTGAAGATCGTATTGAAGCTTACAAAGATGTCCCAACCATGAAAGAACAGGGATATGATGTCGTTTGGGGGAGTGCTCGAATGATTGCTGTGCCTGCAAATGTTTCCCAGGAAATTCAAGCCGTGCTTGGTGAAGCGGCAATGAAAACAGCCAATACCCAGAAATGGAAGAAATGGCTTGAGAAGAATGGAGGCGGATGGGCCTATTTGGATGCGGAAGAGACCGGCAAATTTGTAACATCGTTGCAAAACAAGGTATTTCCTCTTCTGGATGACCTTGTGGCCAAGGGTATTGTCAAAAAAAACAATTAGCCCGGAAAATCCACAAAGGGAAGTGACTAAACAATTCAATTCAACTGGAGCAAAAAATGGGTATGACAGGTGCGCAGATAATCCTGGAAATGCTAAAACAATATAATGTCAAGCATGTTTTCGGACTTCCGGGAGAAACAACTATTGGTCTTTATGACCAGTGGCTTAAAGAGCCGGAAATCAAATATATTCTTACCAGAGACGAGAAAAACTCTGCATTTATGGCTGAAGCTTATTCAAAAATAAGTGGTAAACCCGGTGTTGTGGAATCACCCAGCCCGGGAGTCACTCATTCAGCACCGGGGATTGCAGAAGCCTTTGCAGGCAGTATCCCACTGATTTTTTCACCTCTGATGTGAATCCCAATGACCATAAAAGAGGCATGCTGACCGGTATCGATCAGACAGATTTTTATTCTACCATTACCAAAGAAAGCTTCATTCTGGATCGGGCAAAAGAGATCCCGTTTCTCATACGTCGTGCTTTCAGGGTGGCAACATCCGGAAAACCTGGGCCGGTCCATCTGAGAATCATGGTAAACTGTCTTGACGATGAAGCAGAGGTCAATGATCTTTATGGTCAACCGGAATGCAGCTGTTATCCGTCATACCGAAGTATCGCAGAACCCCGCCTGATTGAGGAGGCTTTGAATATTCTGGTGGATGCCAAAGATCCCCTTATGGTCTGCGGGCAAGGGGCACTTAGTTCCGGGGCCGGCCCCGCTGTCAAGGAATTATCTGAAATACTTCAAATACCGGTAGGAACCACGATAACCGGTAAAGGCATCATCAGTGAGTGTCACCCGATGTCAATCGGTGTGGTGGGTTCCCGGGGAGGAAGGGCATTTACCAACGCATTTATCGAGCGTGCGGATGTCATTTTTTACATTGGTTCAAACACCGATTCCACGGGTACGGACGGTTGGCAGAAACCAAAGCTCCGGAGCAGAAAAAAAATGATTCATCTGGATATTTCTCCTGAAAACCTGGGGAATATGTATCGAACCAGCGTTTCTTTGTGCGGCGATGCTAAGGTTTCGCTGGAATTTATGTTAAAAACCGCCAAGGAAAACAATCTGAAGCGATCTCATGAATTGGACAATTTTACTCAGGAGCGCGACAGGACCAGAAATGATCTTTTGAATATGAAAATGCCTGATATCAACAAGGGGATATTTCCACCTTATTTTGTGAAGGTGCTCAACGAGATTCTTCCGGAAAATAGCATCATTACTACCGAGGCCGGGGTATGCAGTATTTATACAACCCCGTTGCTGAACACCCTTGCACCCGGCAGAAGATATTTGAGCAACTATTCTCTTGGCGCATTGGGGTATGCGATTCCCGCAGCCCTGGGTGCTGCTTTTGCTGATGAGAGTGCGCCGGTTCTGGCTTTGGGAGGAGATGGGAGCTTTGGGTTTACTTGTGGTGAATTGGAAACATTTTCCCGAACCGGTAAAAATATCACTATCGTTCTGTATCGAAATGACACTTTTGGGTGGATCAGAGGAGAGACCGTGCTGGTTAATGATTCGACTCCTTTTTGTACTGATTTTGACCCCACAGTCAGCTATTTGGACGTTGCCAAAGCCTTTGGCCTGCAATGCCAGCGGCTTGAAAGGCACGAAGATATCCGTTCTGTTCTGGAAAAGGCCATGGCACATAATGGTCCCTCTTTTATCGAAATGCCTGTTGTTTCAGAAGACGTTATTGCTCCTTTTGTCCCGAAATGGGTTTCAGGAGCCAAAAGGAAAAACCGTCCTTCTGTGTATTAATTGTTTGACCAAGGTTCGTGATATGCCTGTCCTTGTCATTGATTCAAGCTCATGTAGGACAGGCATATTGAATAACAAAGAGATATCATGGGCGATCCTTATGTCGACGGGATGCTGAAAAATTCGATTTGCGCTGATCGGTTTTCAGTCAGGGGACGGATTGTGGGTATTCTCAATGGGGAATCGGATGACAGAAAGCTTGATTTAATCACTGTGCCTTCCAGGGCTTTGCGGAAGGGTGAAATTCATGAACTGATTCATACCGATGAAAAATCAGCCCGCCCAGGATGCCGGGTGAATTCCATCCATTATGTGGCCTTTTTTGAAATAGTTGATCCGGGAATCGTCTTGGCAGGCGATCAGGTGTTTCGGAATCAAAATTGTGCCGGTCGGCTTGTAGGCTACGATGAAACCCACATGCCTAACCATATGAATATCCCTTTTTATTCCGAAAAGGGTGGAACAGGTGTGTTGATGGGCTTGGTCTTAGGAGATGAGATTTGCTTTAAAAAGGGTGTTTCCAGTCTATGAACACAAAATTTGATCATTTAGTGGTAGGGGCACAGAATCTCGAACAAGGAGTAGCCTATATTAAGGAAAAATTAGGGGTTGAGGTGCCCTTTGGAGGAAACCATCTGAAAATGGGAACCCATAACCATCTAATGCGAGTGGGAAATAACGTTTTTTTGGAGATAATTGCCATAGACCCTGAACATCCTGCTCCTGAACGGCCCCGTTGGTTTGGATTGGATGATCCGTTCATCCAGATGAGTCTGGAGAATACCCCCCGTCTATTGTCCTGGGTTGTTAACTGTGAAGATATTAGAAAAACAATAGGAAAAGCTTCCTGCTCTTTCGGCCATCCTGAACTTTTAAGTAGAGGGAGTTTGAACTGGTATTTCGGGCTTCCATCAGATGGAAGATTGATAGCGGGAGGATTTCTTCCATACCTGATCCAGTGGATTGATATTGAACACCCATCGAATAAGATGCGAATGCCGGGATAGATTTGTTGAATGTATGTATATATCATCATTATCCTTCATGGTTAGAAAATACTCTTTTTTCAATAGGAGCTCAGGGCCTTGTCGAGATTTCCAGCCCGCCGAATGGCGACAGGCCCTTCATTGAAGCCGAATTTCAGACCTCAAATGGTATAAGAAAACTTAGTTCTCGGTAACCTTAAATCAAAAAATACCGGGAAGACTGATTAACTCAACTTTCGGGTTTAAAAATTATCGACTAATTTTTGTTTTTCTAACGGATAAGGATAGATCGTGTGAGAGGAGCGAACCACGATCATATCCGGGTTTTCTGAGTTTACTCAGGGTGATTGCCAAAATTGCTGCTATTTCATGATCTCTGCATTTCGTCAGCATCATTTGACACCTCTCCAGGTGATATCGAAGGTATCAGCCAGCGAGTTGACGGCCTGACGTGCGTTGTTCCTGGTAACAGATGTGAGATGGGTGTATTTTGAAATTCCCAGGATCTGCCGGAGTTCAATCAAATGGACGTCTGATTCGAGCATCTGGGTGGCATAACTGTGCCGCAGAGAGTGGCATGAAATTTTTTTTGATATCGAGTTGCCTGACTGTGGCCTTCACGGCGATTTGAAAACCGCCTTTGTCCAGAGGAGTATCAACCAGATGCGCATTTTTCAGGCTCCGTTTCCGGTTGGGAAAGAAAAACTCCGGATGCCGATGGACGGACCAGAAATCCCTCAGGATGTGCAAAGTCTTCTCCGGAAGGGGAGTCAACCTGTCATTGTTGCCCGAGAA
>LQAE01000178.1_pt1 | contig 23687 bp, 24 predicted proteins | sample 1535771 | NCBI WGS metagenome assembly LQAE01 (sample SAMN04331582, study PRJNA305678) | bioreactor metagenome | isolation source: bioreactor_1 inoculated with Wadden Sea sediment 1st replicate of a... | place: Germany:Bremen
CACTTGAGATTAGAATTAGTATCAACAAATTTGAATAAACACTCATAAATTCGTTGATTGGAAATAGTACTCAGATAGGGAATGTCTAAGCGAGCCGGGGCAGGTGGGAGCCGGTACGGGAACTACTGACGAATGGGTCCATGAGAAGCCGCATGAATTCGAAAGATATTAGTGTGAGTCGGGTAGCTGGCCGTTATCATCAGCAAGGTATCGATCTGATATGTATTTATTTACATTAGATCCGTACTGAATAGAGTGAAATGCTTAGCATTTAACTTGGGTGGCACACGCGGAGTATATAGCATATTTCGTCCCAATCGGGATGAAATATGCTTTTTTGTATTTAAAAAGCAATAATAAATATGAAATTGACTCCATAGTGGTGAATGAACCCAAATTAATATAGATTTTAATGCTGAGATTTAAGCCGGGTGGCAACGCGAAGAAACTTCGTCCCTGTAATTTAGGGACGGAGTTTCTCATTTTTGAGGAAACTGGAGGGTATGACCTATGAAAAACAATACTGAGCAATTAAGTTCAAACCAGCAGTTGGAGTTAAACATCGTAATAGAAAGACTAGGACATGAAAAGGTAGCATATAAAAACGTACCAGATCCACTGGAAATGTTTGAATCCCTTAAGGGAAGTGGAAATGGATTTCTTCTTGAGAGCGCAGATAGATGTGGAGAGATCGGTCGATTTTCTATTATAGGAATCGACCCCATCTTAGAGCTTACGTCCCTCGACAGCCAAATTAAGGTTCAGTGTCAAAATCAAGTTAAAGTATTTGAAGGCAATCCATTTGACGTAATGAAAGCACTTCTGAATAAAAGAATAGAACCACTTGGAGACCTCCCATTTTCAAGTGGTGGACTTGCGGGGTATATCGGGTACGATGCGGTTCGCCATATTGAGTTTATTTCCGACAAGGTTGGAAAAGCTGAAATGCAAGATATTCATTTAATGCTTCCAAGATATTTACTTGTCATGGACAGAAATGAAGCGTGTATTGATGTCATAACGTTTGGAGTTGGCGAATCCAGTAGCGTCATAAAGTCCAACTCAACTCATAAGACACAAACAAACGTATTTGTGAAGACTCTGAAAAGTTTACTAGAGTCCTCACATTCAAAAGTAACTGAGGGCAATACTGTGGTTGTTGAAAGTATTGAACCATTAAAGCCTCTGGAACTTGCTAAGAGCTGGACTTCAAAAACAAGTAAAAATTCATTTGTTGAAAAGGTACATAGGGCAAAGGAATATGTGAAATCAGGAGACGCCTTCCAAATAGTATTCTCTCGAAGGTTAACCAAGGAAACTGAACTTACATCCTATGACTTGTATAAATCATTAAGGCACATTAATCCATCTCCTTATATGTTTATTGTAGACACTGCAGAAGTGAAAGTTGTTGGTGCTTCTCCAGAAACTATGGTGCATTTGAAGGACAAAACAGCAACGATTCATCCTATTGCTGGCACGAGACCAAGGGGTGGAACAGAAGAAGAAGATAATCAAAATGAAAAGACACTTATTGAAGACATTAAGGAAAATGCAGAGCACCTCATGCTCGTTGACCTTGCTAGAAATGATATTGGACGTATATCTAAATATGGAACGGTTGAAGTGCCTAAGTTTAAGACTGTTGAAAGGTTCTCACACGTAATGCATATAGTCTCGGAGGTTACTGGCGAGGTCGATTCTAAAATGGAAGCCGTAGACGTATTTAAAGCGTGTTTCCCAGCAGGGACGGTATCTGGCGCACCGAAAATTAGGGCAATGTCAATTATAGATGACAACGAACCAGAGCGAAGAGGCGTGTATGCAGGTGCTGTGGGTTGGATTGGAACGAATGGAGACATGGATACCTGTATTGCTATTAGAACTGCGGTCTTAAAAAATGGAAAAGTTAGCATACAAGCTGGCGGAGGCCTTGTACAAGACTCTGATCCAGAAATGGAGTTCATGGAAACAATCCACAAGTCTGCAAGTATTATGAGAGCGGTCCAGCTGGCAGAAACTAAGAAATTGGAAGCTAAAAAATCGGAAACGACAAAATTGGAGGTTAAAGATGATATTAGTAATCGATAATTATGACTCATTCACTTACAACATAGTTCAGTACTTAGGTTCGCTGGGAGAGCAGTTAACGATTTGGAGGAATGACACATTTAAACTAAGTGATGTAAATGACCTTAATCCAAAAGCCATAATATTGTCGCCAGGGCCAGGGCATCCAAAGGATGCTGGGCTCACTTGTCAGGTCATCGAAACTTTTAAAAGCAAAATTCCAATAATGGGTGTTTGTTTAGGCCATCAGGCCATCGGATATGCAGAAGGCGCTTGTGTAAATGAAGCGGACATGCAACTACATGGAAAGTTAAGTCGCATAAAGCTTAATGATAAAGAACTGTTTAACAATCTACCTGAGGAATTAGACGTGGTCAGGTATCACTCCCTTGTAATAGATAATACAACCTGTCCAGAAGACCTTGAAGTGATTTCAATAGATACTGTTGGTGAAATCATGGCTATTAAACATAGGGCTTATCCAATGTACGGTGTGCAGTTCCACCCAGAATCCTATAGCACTCAAGGTGGTATGAAAATGATTCAGAACTTTGTAAAGATCGCAAGGAACTACCAAAAGGAGGCGTAACATGAAAGCTATTATTAACAGATTGGTTGATGGTGAAAACTTAAACTTTGGAGAATCAAAAGCAATGTTTGAATCATTTTTAGATGGCACTGTAAATGAATCAGAAATGGCAAGTGTGTTAACGGCTCTGAAAATAAAAGGAGAGTCTGCTGAAGAAATTGCGGGTGCTGCATCAGCATTAAAAGGGCGTACAAGCCAAACTCAGTTTGAATACCCAGTCATAGACACTTGTGGGACGGGTGGAGATGGAAGCGGGAGTTTTAATATATCTACAGCGGCAGCATTTGTTGCAGCAGGAGCGGGAATAAAAGTTGCAAAACATGGCAATCGATCAGTGACAAGCAAGTCTGGTAGCGCCGATGTGTTAGAAGCTTTATCAGTTAAAGTGGATTTAACAGAAAGTCAGTCGTTGGAGTCTCTAGAAAGTACGGGTCTTGGTTTCTTTTACGCACCATCAATCCACAAGAGTATGAAATCAGTTATGCCTGTAAGAAGGGCACTTGGATTTAGGACAATATTCAACCTAATTGGTCCACTATGCAATCCAGTAAAGTTATCAGGTCAGATAATAGGTGTTGGAGACTCAACAAAACTAAATGTCATGGCAGAGGCTGGACGAATTATGGGGCTAAGAAGAACGCTGTTTGTATGTAGTGAAAATGGTCTAGATGAACTTACTTTGGAAGGCACCAATCGAGGTGTATTAGTGAACCAGGGAAGTAAATCCGAAATGAATATCAATGCCTTAGAACTTGGCTTTGTACCTAAACCCGATATAGCCCTAAAAGGGGGGACAGCGTCTGACAACGCTAAAATTATGTCGTCGGTATTATTAGGTGAAGAATCCGCACATAAAGATGCAGTTATACTCAATGCTGGAACCGCACTCTATATCGGGGAAGTGGCACAAACTTTAGAAGAAGGTATAAAACTGGCAAAGCAGTCTATACAAGAGGGAAAAGCACTTTTGAAATTACAAACACTTAAGATAGATACATCTGAAAAAAAAGACTTATATAAGCAGATTGCTCCACAAGAGAAATACATGAGTGACTCAGACATAATTGAGAATCTTAAAGAGAGAAACAAAACAGTTAATAGATTGGTGGGAATGTAATGCACGATATTTTAAAAGAAATCGTCTCAAACAGGATTATGCGCATAGAAGCCATTAAAGCAGGCTATTCCCGTGAGGAGCGACTGGAAATACACAGACAAGCCAAGTTAAAAAAAACGTCGAATTAGACAAAGTTTTAAAAGTGCCCTTGAGAATACAAAAAGTGAGAGGGCAATCATTTCTGAATTTAAGAGAGCCTCTCCATCCAAGGGTGACATTAACATAGGGGCAGATCCAACAGAACAAGTACTTAGATACGAGAAAAATGGTGCAAGTGCCATTTCGGTTTTGACTGAACCAGACTATTTTAAAGGAAGCTTAAGAGACCTTAAAAAAGTTGCTGAAACAACAGTGCTACCAGTGCTTTGCAAGGACTTTATAATTGACCCGATTCAGATTGACTTTGCAAAACTAAGTGGGGCAGACGCGATCCTCCTTATAGCTGCAATTTTAGACCAGGAGAAACTGGACCTATTTTATAAGTATGCAAAATCACTTGATTTAGATGTGCTTGTTGAATCTCACAATCAAATCGAAATTATGAAATCCCTAAAACTTAAAGATGCACTTCTAGGTATTAATAATCGAAACTTGAAGACTTTTAATACAGATATAAATGTAACCGAACGTTTAACTGTACTTATTCCACAAGGCAGATTTGTGGTAAGTGAAAGTGGCATAAAGTCAGTTGAAGATATGAAAAGATTAAGTGGTGCTGGAGCGCATGCATTTCTTGTTGGAGAAACTTTAATGAGGGATTCAACCGATGGGTTTGTAAGAGCGTTTACGGGGTGTTCAGAGACACCTAAAATTAAAATTTGTGGCTTAAAACGTGTTAGTGATATAAGAGTGGCCAATGAACTAAACCTTGATTATGTAGGGTTTGTCTTTGCAAAGAGCAAACGGATGGTAGATACCAAGACTGCTAAAATCTTAATTTCACAATTAAAACCTTCTATTAAGTCTGTTGGGGTGTTTGTCAATAAACCAAAAGAGGATGTACAGCGAATTGCTGAAGTTTGTGGCCTCGATGTGATTCAACTCCACGGAGATGAGTCTGTTGAAGAATATCGGCTGGACCGTCCCGTTTGGAAGGCAGTCTCCATAAACTCAACGGCAGATATTAAAGACATTTCAGAGTCCAAAGTTTCGGGGTATGTCTTTGACACATTTAGTTCAGACATGGCTGGGGGGACTGGCAAGACATTCGACTGGAAAGAAGCACTACCAGACGGTTATGGTCTTCGAATAGCAGCGGGGGGGTTAAATGCAAACAACGCAAAACAGTGTATAGATGTTCTGAAACCAGATGTCGTGGATATCAGCTCTGGAGTAGAGGTTGATGGTTACAAAGATCCAGAAAAAATGAGACAGTTTGTTAAGGCAGTTCGAATTTCAGGAGGCATACAATGAAAAAACACACAGGATATTTTGGGAAATATGGTGGTAGATTCGTTCCAGAAACGTTGATGCAACCTCTTAAAGATTTAGAAAATGCATTTTACACATCGATGAAAGACCAAGTTTTTTAGATGAGTTATCAGACCTATTTAAGTATTATGCAGGAAGACCTACACCAGTTTATCATGCTAAACGCCTTACTGAAAAAGTTGGTGGGGCTCAGATTTACCTAAAACGAGAAGACCTAAATCATACAGGAGCACATAAACTAAACAATGTGTTGGGACAAGTCCTCCTTGCCAAACGTATGGGAAAAAATAATATTATTGCTGAGACAGGTGCGGGTCAACATGGGGTTGCAACAGCGACAGTGTGTGCTCTTTTTGGACTATCGTGCACAGTGTATATGGGGGTAGAGGACATTTCAAGACAAGCTCCCAATGTTCAACGAATGGAGCTCTTAGGCGCAAGTGTAAAGCCAGTTTCTGAAGGGGAAGGGACTTTAAAAGATGCAACAAGTGCTGCCATTAGGGACTGGGTAGCTGCAGCTGACAACACGTTTTATGTTATTGGGTCTGTAGTGGGACCCCATCCATATCCATTGATGGTTAGAACCTTCCAGAAAGTTATAGGTGAAGAGGCACGTGCTCAGATTCTTGATATGACGGGGCGTTTGCCAGATGTGCTTGTAGCATCTATAGGGGGCGGTAGTAATGCCATAGGATTATTCCATCCCTTTGTCAAAGACGAGCAAGTTGACATGGTTGGAATTGAAGCGGGGGGTATATCTGACGACAAGGGAAAACATGCAAGGACAATAGGGCTTGGGCGTGATGGTATTATTCATGGTATGAGAACGGTTCTGCTTCATGATGAAAATGGACATATTGACCTAGTTCACTCTGTTTCTGCGGGGTTAGACTATCCTGGTGTTGGTCCTGAACATGCATATTTGAAAGCTCTCGAGCGAGCCCGATACGATAGTGTACGAGATAGTGAGGCTTTAGAGGCATTTCATATGCTCAGTAAAACAGAGGGAATTATTCCTGCACTTGAAAGCGCTCATGCACTTGCTGGCGCAGTTCGACTGGCTGAATCCATGACGCCTGAAAAAGTAATACTCGTAAATCTCTCAGGTAGAGGTGATAAAGACATGCAAACAGTAATGAAAGGGGGAAATTAATATGGGAAACAAAAAACTATTAATGCCGTTTTTTATGTTAGGACAATACGACGACAATTTAACACTTGAAATCCTGAGTGAAGCAGTGAAAGCGGGGGCGGATTATCTTGAACTTGGTATTCCGCATACTGACCCTCTTGCTGATGGTGCTGTTTTAAGAGAAGCTGCTGAGAAAGCAATTGAGAAGGGAATGACGCCGAAGAAGGCCATTGAACTTGCTGGGCAAGCGGTGGACCAAAACGGGATTCCTGTATATATCCTCACCTACTTGAATACATTATTCGGCTATGGTGTTGACTTGTTTATTGAAGATGCATTGAAGGCAGGTGTAGAGGGTTTGATTGTGCCAGACCTTCCACTTGAAGCACAGCAAGACATCCGTACTGAATATGACTTCGGGAGATTAACTGTTGCAGCATTTACTTCGCCAACATCGGAAAATCGCCTACAGCAGATTGTAGATGGATCAGATGGTCTAATCTACTCTGTGAATTACACTGGTATTACTGGGGCGGAGAACTTAGGGGAAATTACTGATGATAGAGTGCGCAAAAACTATGATGTGTTAAAGAGTTTAACCGACAGACCAATTTTATCTGGCTTCGGTATTGACGGGGCTAAAGCGGCAAGAAACGCTGTACAAAGTGCTGATGGCGTGATTATAGGTACAAAAATTTGTCAGGTTTGTAATGCATCAAAAGAAGAGGATGTTGCTCAAAATGTTTATGAATTCCTTTTAGAGGTTCGGAACTCAATACAATAAAATGTGACATTTGTACCATGCCTAAAATCCCTTTTGTATGAGTATATACTTACTGAAAGTGGTATAAATTCAATGGTTAATATTGAAATAAAGGGATGTTATTGCTTCTTTCAAGTTTGTGTACAGTTGGTTTGATTTTGAGAAACTCAGTAATTACTCCAATTGAAAGTGATAGCGTGAAAGGTTTGGTGGGCAAATGTTTGGACGTAATAAGAATGACGGAAAAAACATGGTAATTCAGAAATAGATTTATTGAAAAACTGGTTTGAACGTGTTGAAAACGACGAAATAAAATGGGATGAAAAAACAGAAGAAGTACCACCTTATATTATAAGTGCAATGAATAAAATGGTTTGTAGCAATTGTGACAGTCATACGCCTCTTCTTATGGATACAAACGAGCTGATGCGAACAATGATGCGTATGGACTTCGTAAAGGACATGATCAACGATGTAAGAGACCAAGCTGAAATTGTTGAGACTGTAGCAGCGAGTAGTCAAGAAATGTCAGCAACAATAGAGGATGTAGCACATTTCGTATCTGACTCAACCAAAGCTGCAAGTGACACAGTGGTTGCAACAAGAGACAGCATGAAACAGGTTATGGACGCCTTTGATTACATACAGGTGTCATTTGATCAGGTTATGGAAACAAACCACCAAATAGAAGGTGTTCGAGATAAAACAAGAAAAATTGACGAAATGGTTGAGTTGATCAAATCTGTAGCTGACCAAACCAATTTATTGGCACTCAATGCATCAATTGAAGCCGCCAGAGCTGGTGAAGCGGGTAAAGGATTTTCAGTTGTTGCAGAAGAAATAAAAAAACTAGCTGAGAGTACTAAGGAATCTGTTGACTTTATCCAGTTGAGCATTGACGAGCTGAGAAGTCAGATTAGTGAAGCCGTCAAGTCGATGGAAGGCTCTCGGGCAGGGTTTGAAAAGGGTAAAGAGCGTGTTGAGGAAGCGACTAAAGCTATTGATGAAGCTGTTAGTGGTGTTGAAGGTATTCAAGACAATATGAACCAAATTAGTACGAGCATTGATCAACAGACTGCTGTATCAGAAGAAGTGGCAAGTAATTTAACTGAAATCAATGACGGTACAAAACAATTATACGGAGAGTGTATTCGTACTGGTCAGGCTATGTTTGATATTTCTGTTGGTATTGATGATTTAAGAAAAAATATGTACTCAAATTCAGACATAATCAGTGATTTGGATTCAATTGACATATGTATTACAGATCATTTAAACTGGCGCTGGAGAATCTACAATATGATTCTAGGCTACGATAAAATAGATCCCGCAGCAATGGGAGACCATACAAAATGTCGCCTTGGTCGCTGGGTAGTCGCTAAAGGTATTGTTACACCAGAGTATAAAACCCTAGTTGAGAAGATGAATGGTCCCCACAAGAAACTTCATGATTTAGCAATGGACGCAGTGAATGCATACAAACAAGACGACAAAGACAGAGCAGAAAAGTATCTACATGACATGGATGTTATTTCTAAGGAAGTTATAGGCATACTCAATGATTTGAAGAGAATTGCAAAATAAGAAGTATTGTTATTAAGAGCTATTTAACACGTCAGTTTAATAGCTCTTTTCTAATGAGCATACTCTTTACTTGATTGGGTATTATACCCATATGATTAGTAAAAAAATAATTATCAGAATATTTTGAAGGTTTAAAAATTCTGGTGTAGAAGTCTTTTGTGAGGTGATAACATGCAAGCTAAGATGATTGAAGAAACCTTAAAAAAAAATTATTGAGATCGATAATAAAGCTATAAAAGTTGAAAGTGATTCCATTACAAACGAAAAAGAAAAATACATGTCCCTAAAAAAGCTTAAAAAAGATATGGAATTTGCCATTATGAAAGAAGCCAGAAAAGAAGCAAAAGGGAAGTATGACGAGATTGTGAATGCTGCAAAAGAAGAAACTAAGCGAATTGAATCGACAGGTGACAGCGAATGTGACCGCCTAAACAGGCTTCTTGAAGAGAATAAGGAAGAAATGGTAGAAAAGGTCTTTATTAGACTGTTTGAGGTGGTAATGCATCCATCGACTAGCGAAGAATAGGAGGCTGAAATGGGTAGTGTAAAAAGATTCGCAGCTATAAATACCAAAATACGCGCCCTTGAAGGTCAACTTTTGAAACCTAAAGATTATGACAGACTTCTTGAAATGGACAACCTCACTGAGATGATTTCTTATATGAAAGAAAGTACCAGTTATAGAGTCTATCTTGAGTCGGTTGAATCGGATAAGACAAGTATAGACCATCTGGAAGTAATATTTAAACGAATACTATTTCAAAAGATTCAAGGCTTCATTCATTATTTTACGGATGAATACAGGCAGCTCTTTAAAATTCTATTTATGAGGTATGAACTTGAGGATTTGAAGCTGTTCATTCGAGCTTTGGTTCGCGAAGAAAACATATCCAATATGCAGAGTCATATGGTTATACTTGGCGTCAGTAAAACCCTTGACTATGATCGACTGAGTCAGTCGGGGAGTCTTGAAGAATTGGTGAGTGCCCTAGGGGGTACACCCTACCAATCCCTTATAAGTTATTACATGGATGAAGAACCCCAGCGGCGCATCTTCTATATGGAGATGAACTTAGACAGGTATTATTTTAAGAAGCTAAATGAAGTGGTAGATAAGCTTGATGTGGTTGATAAAAAACCACTTAAAGAGATTCTTGGGAAAAACACAGATATATTGAATCTTCAGTGGGTGTACAGGGGGAGGCGGTTCTATAGGCTTACTGCTGAGGAACTTCTTAACTATACCTTGCTTGGTGGCTATAAATTGAAGTATAAAACTCTGAAAAATTTGTGTTATGCATCATCCTTAGAAGAAGCAACTGAATATATTTTGAAAAGTCCATACGAGTTTCTTGTCAAAGACAAGGGCTTTGAAGTTTTTATGGAATTAAACATGGAACGTTATATCTATGACGAGTTTATGAAACTCAAGAAAGTGAACCACATGAATATCATTGAATCTATGGTGTATATGCATCAAATTGAGTATGAAGTGAGAGATTTATTCACGATATTTGAATCGAAAAGATATGGATTTAATAAATCGGAAACAATGAAATATTTAGTACGCGTCAGACACCCTAAGTCTTAAATTGAGGAAGGGGGAAGCCTCATGGCAGTGGAAAAAATGGAGTTGATGAACTTGGTCGCACATCAAGACCATCTTGATCAGATCCTTCGACGAATTGTTCTCATGGAAAATGTTCATCTAATCGATGCAGTCACAGAAATTGATGAGAGTAATTTTACTCTGAATATGCTGGAGGAAAATCTTGAAGAAATAATGAATATGTGCATGATTAAACCGTATAGGACAGATAAAAGCTTTAAGCGAATTCAAGAGGAGCTTGAAGAGCTTATGGTTCTTATGGAGATTCCAAGATTGGTTAGAAAGGAAGATTTTTCTGAACCATATGATTATGGAGACGTTGAAGAAGAAATTGATATGGTCTTCACCAGATTCAGAGATATTAAAAGTGAAAAAAACAAGCTTGAAACTGAGCTTGATAAACTAAAAGACTTTCAGATTATTGAAGGTTTAGAAGAGGTGAGCATTGATTTAAAGGATGTTCATAACATGAAGTATTTCTCTATGAAATTAGGAACACTAAAAAAAGAGAACCGAACCAAATTTACGATGAATTATGAAAATGTCTCTGCAGCGGCAATGCATATTGGCCCCTTTAAGGATGAAGAAGCATATTTGATTATTTCACCAAAATCACTTGAAACTGAGACGAATAGAATTCTTAAATCTGTGTATTTCACTGAAATCGAAATTCTAACAAATTATCTAGGGCCAATTAATGAAATGATTCATCACATTAAACTAAGAATCGATGAAATTGAACGCACTCTCTTCGATTTGAACCAACAAATTATAGATGGCAAAGAAAAGTATGCAGTTCCCATAGCCCGTAGTTATTCTAGAACTGCAATGGAGGAGTCAACAACTTCACTAAAAACAAAAATTGCATGTACAAATAACTTTTTCTATCTGTCAGGGTGGATTGGTGAAGGAGACAAGGCGTTTATACAGCAGTCCGTTGAAGAAATAGGTATAACATTATAGTTGCATTCAAAGGCCTTGATGAAGCAACGAAGGTGCATACACCTCCAACCAAGCTTAAGAATAGCAAATTACTTCAACCGTTTGAGTTGTTAGTTGAAATGTATGGTACTCCATCGTATACAGAAGTTGATCCAACAGTTTTTCTGGGACTAACTTACATGCTGCTCTTTGGAGCTATGTTTGGTGACCTTGGACAAGGGTTTGTATTATATCTTGCAGGACTATTTATGGTTAAGCGTAGCGCAGGGAATTTATACGGGGGAATTTTATCTAGGCTCGGACTGAGTTCCATGATATTTGGTGTGCTTTATGACAGCATTTTTGGCTATGAACATGTTATATCTCATTTTGTAGCTAGTGTTACAGGCAATGAACATGCAGCTGATTACTTTTTCTTAAGACCGATTGAAAACATCAATACAGTACTAATGTCGTCCATTATTATTGGGCTTGTTCTACTCCTAATTAGTTTCGGATACAGCATATTCAACAAGCTTAAAATAAAGGACATAAAAGAAGGTGTATTTGGTAGAAATGGTATGGCTGGACTACTTTTATACACATCACTTTTAGGGATTGTATATGGTAACTTCCAACCTGAGTTTGCAGGGTATTCATCGGTGTTAACACCACTGGCTGTCATTTCGGTTGCATTCATTGTATTTCGTGAACCACTTGCTAATTATCTGACGGGGCATAGACCACTACATCATGAGTCACTAAGTGAGTACTATGTTGAAAGTGGCTTTGATATTTTAGAGACATTCCTCAGTATGTTATCGAATAGTATATCCTTTATTCGTGTAGGGGCCTTTGCACTCAACCACGTGGGATTATTCATCGCTTTTCACACAATGGCGAGCATTATAGGAACTTTAGCGGGTGACATTTCTATGTTTATTATAGGAAATCTAATTGTTATCTTCCTGGAAGGTTTAATCGTATTTATTCAGGGCCTTCGACTGGTGTATTATGAGTTGTTTAGTAAGTATTACACAGGTGAAGGCATACCGTTTGAACCAGCAACCGTTCGTATGGAAAGATAGTCAGTATAAATTGGAGGGCATCAAATGAAGATTATTCTAGGTCTTAGTATGACAATTGTATTTGCGACAATCATGGCTGGTGTTGTTCTTAAGAATAAAGAGGCTGGAAAAGAGAAATTAAAGAAAATTCTAAAATGGAACCTCATTGGATATGTACCACTAATGCTTTTAGCCATAGGACTACTTGTGCCAGACATGGCATTTGCGGCGGCAGAAGATGGTATTGCAAGTGCGTCGGGTATGGGCTTTATTGCAGCTGCACTTAGTACGGGTTTTGCAACTATTGGGGCTGGCTATGCTGTAGGTGCTGTGGGATCATCAGCATTAGGCGCTGTAAGTGAAGATCCCAAAATATTAGGTAAGACTCTGATTTTTGTTGGACTTGCAGAAGGTATTGCAATCTATGGGCTTATCATATCCATTTTAATTTTAGGTCGTCTATAAATGTCTAAAGAATGAGGTAGATGAAATGAAATCCTTTCTAATCAGTGACAACTCGGAAACGCTAATTGGAATGAGACTCGCTGGAATCAGCGGTGTTATTCTTGAAACAGCTGAAGAGATTGTTGGTAAAATAGATGAACTAATCGACGATGAGAGCATTGGCATCATTATGATAACTGGCAAAGTAATGCAAAAGGCTGAAGAAGCCATAATGGAGAGGAAGTTGAAGGAGTCAGAAACGCTTATTGTTCAGATTCCAGGGACTGCCGAATCATCAGATGAGGACAGAATGGCTAGGTATATTAGGGAGTCTATTGGGCTGAAATTCTAGTCTTAACGACGCAGCATAAGAAGGTGATGAATTGATAACCATTGATGATAAATTAGATCTTTTTAGAAAGGCTGTTTTACAGAAGGTCATTGATAAATATGATGCAAGGCTAGAGTCACTTGATGAAGACCATAAAAGGGCTTTAAAAGATTTTGAGCAGACTGTGTATGAAAAGAAGGAAGCTTTTGTACATCAGATGGAAAACAAAGCACATGATGAAAGTAAACGTATGATCTCAAAAGCGAAAAGTCAGAGCAAAAGCAAGGTGCTATATAGAAGACACTTATTAATCGACGAGCTGTTAGAGGCTGTAAAAGACAGGATCCACCTGTTTGTTGAGTCTGAGATTTATACAATGTTTCTTAAAGACAACTTAAAAGCGACGCTGGAGAAGTTCCATGAGTTTGACGATGTGGTTGTGGAGCTTACCCAACATGATCATCAGTGTTATGGTGACATTATTGAGGAGTCGCTCCATAAAGCTGGATATAAAACCAAGCAAATTAAGCTGATCTCTACTCAAGAAGACATTATTGGCGGTTTTGTTGTGTATGACGGCGCAAGGTCTGTTCGAATTGATTTTTCTTTGGCAGCTGTTATCAGTGAGAATAAGAGATTTATGGGACAACTGGTATACGAGATAATAAACGAAGCGGGGGATGCAAATGCATAACAGCGCCGTAATTCAAATGGTTAATGGTCCAGTTGTTAAAGCATCTGGCATGCGTGCTTATAAAATGCGTGAAATGGTGACCGTTGGATCAAAAAAACTAATTGGTGAAGTGATTTCACTTGATGGAGATATTGGAACCATTCAAGTTTATGAAGAAACAGAAGGCCTCCAAGTTGGAGAAGATGTTGTGTCAACAGGACGACCACTATCATTAAAGCTTGGGCCAGGACTTATTGGAAATATGTTTGATGGAATAGAAAGACCGCTTCATACAATAAACAGTATTTGTGCTGATTTTATTCCAGAAGGTATTGGGCTTATTTCCATCGACTTAGAAAAAAAGTGGGACGTTGTAATGGATGTTGAGCTGGGACAAACACTCTCGCCAGGTCAGATTATTGGTCGTGTCCAGGAAACCAGTCTAATTGAACACCGTATCCTAGTGCCGCCCAATATGAATGGGGTTGTGGTTGAGGCAAAAGAAAACGGTAGCTATAACATTAATGAAGTTCTTGTTGAGCTAAAAGACGGTAAAGGGCACTGTTACGAGGTTAAAATGTATCAGGAATGGCCTGTGCGTCAACCCCGTCCAGTCCGTGAAAGAAAAATGCTGACGAAACCATTAATCACTGGGCAGAGGGTACTCGACATATTTTTCCCAATAGCAAAAGGTGGAACTGCAGCTATTCCGGGTGGATTTGGAACAGGCAAAACAATGACACAGCATCAGTTGGCAAAATGGTCTGACGCAGATATTATCGTCTACATTGGATGTGGAGAACGTGGCAATGAAATGACGGACGTTCTTGAGGAATTCCCCAAACTGATTGATCCTAAGACAAACAAACCAATAATGGAACGTACAATACTTATTGCAAACACATCAAATATGCCTGTTGCTGCGAGGGAAGCTAGTATTTATACAGGCATAACTCTGGCTGAGTATTATAGAGATATGGGCTACCACGTGGCAATAATGGCAGACTCTACATCGAGATGGGCTGAAGCCTTAAGAGAAATTTCAGGGCGTCTTGAAGAAATGCCTGCTGAAGAAGGGTATCCTGCATACTTACCGTCTCGTCTGGCTGAATTTTATGAAAGAGCAGGTTATGTTGATACATTAAATGAACAAGAAGCTTCGGTTACAATAATTGGAGCGGTGTCACCAGCAGGTGGCGATTTTTCAGAGCCAGTCACAGAAAATACAAAGCGTTTTGTAAACGCGTTTTTAGCACTCGACAAACGACTCGCTTACGCAAGACACTATCCGTCTATAAACTGGCTAACCAGCTATAGTGGTTATATTAAAATACTGTCGCCTTGGTATACGGAAAATGTGAGTGGAGATATTATAGAACTAAGAAATGAAATGATTAGTATTTTGTTTGAGGAAAATAAACTGGCTGACATCGTTGCACTTGTTGGGGAAGACGTTTTGCCAGATGACCAGAGACTTATACTTGAGATTTCGAAAGTCATTAAAATAGGATATTTGCAACAGAATGCATTCCACGAGGATGACACATACGTACCATTACCCAAGCAGCACTTAATGCTTGAAATGATCAAGTATTTATATGATCGTGCAAAAGATGCTATTAATCTTGGTGTACCAATTTCAAAAGCCAAAGATGACGAGCTGTTTAATAAAGTTATGAAGATGAAGTACACCATCCCAAACGAAGATCTAAGAGGTATAGGACGGCTTCGTCAGGAAGTTGAAGACTATTACAATGAATTGATTGTGCAATACGCAGAAAGCTAGGGGGAGAGACAATGAAGCGAGAATATTTGACGCTCGATAAGGTAGAAGGCCCCCTAATTATATTGTCTGGGGTTAAGTCAGCATCCTATGGTGAAGTGGTACGCATTAAAGTAGACGGTGGCAAAGACCGTATGGGTAAAGTTATTCGTATTGATGGAGATCGTGTTATTGCACAGGTTTTCGAAGGTACTTCGGGACTATCTACACAAAATGTTTCGGTGACTTTCACAGGCAAACCTTTTGAAATTAGCCTTTCACATGAAATCCTAGGAAGGACGTTTAATGGCGTTGGACAGCCAATTGACGATGGCGGGGAAATCTATTCTGGTCAACTGTATAATATAAATGGAAGACCGATTAACCCAGTTGCAAGGAAGTATCCGAAGAATTACATTCAGACAGGTATATCAACAATTGACACATTAACCACACTTATTAGAGGTCAAAAGCTACCGATTTTTTCTGGGAATGGTTTGCCCCATAACGAGCTGGCTGCACAAATAGTGCGTCAGGCTCAAATAAGTGGTGATTCAAAGGAAAAGTTTGCTGTAGTGTTTGCTGCTATCGGTGTTAAACATGATGATGCAGCGTTTTTTAAGAGGAGTTTTGAAGCTTCGGGAACCCTTGAAAATGTGGTTATGTTTATAAATTTAGCGGATGACCCTATTGTCGAGAGGGTCAGTACACCACGGTGTGCATTAACAGCAGCTGAGTATTTAGCCTTTGAAGAAGGCTATAATATTCTTGTTGTAATGACAGATATTACGTCCTACTGTGAAGCCCTTCGTGAAGTGTCTTCAGCAAGAGAAGAAGTACCAAGTCGAAAAGGTTATCCAGGATATTTGTATTCTGACTTAGCGGCTCTGTATGAACGTGCAGGCATGTTAAGGGAACGGCCAGGTTCGATTACTTATTTGCCAATACTCACAATGCCCAATGATGATATAACACACCCTGTGCCAGATTTAACAGGGTATATTACGGAAGGGCAAGTTGTACTCAGTCGAGACCTCTATTCTGACAATATTTATCCACCAGTAAATGTGCTGCCATCTCTTTCGAGGCTTATGAAGGATGGGATTGGTGAAGGGTATACGTTTAAGGAACATCCTGATGTGGCGAACCAATTATTTTCATCATATTCCAAGGTCCAGAATATAAGGGCATTGGCACAGATTATAGGTGAAAGTGACCTATCGAAAGTTGATCAGAAGTACATGGAATTTGGACGTGCTTTTGAAGCAAAGTTTGTTACCCAGGGTATGGATGAGAATCGTACTATTAAAGAAAGTTTAGATGTGGCATGGGAGATACTTTCTGTTCTGCCTAAATCAGAACTGGATCGACTCAGCGAGGAAATTATAGAAGCGTTTTACAAAAGTTCTAAATAGGGGGGATCCATATGAATCAAAATCAAGCCCCGACAAAATCAAATTTAATGAAAGCTAAAAGTTTACTCGGATTCTCGTCAAAAGGATTTGATCTGTTAGATAAAAAACGGAATGTGCTTATTCGTGAAATGATGAGTCTTATTGATCGTGCCAGCTCCATTCAAAAGGAAATTCAAGATATTTATAAAGGGGCATATGAAGCACTTCGGTTTGCGAATATTACTCTTGGTGTGAATGCTGTAGAGGAAATTGCTGTTTCCATTCCTCATACAGAAGAGTATCAGGTGCTTTTGACATCTGTTATGGGTGTCGAAATTCCAGAGGTTCGTTATAAAATGGATAAGTTCCAAGTGAGCTATGGGTTTTATAGAACCAATGCGGCACTCGACACAGCGGTTAGGAAGTTTAGGAAGGTTCGTTTTCTGACTTATGAGCTTGCTGAAGTTGAGACAAAGGTTTATAAACTTGCCATGGAAATCCGAAAAACCCAAAAACGTGCGAATGCCCTTGAAAAAATTCAGATACCAAAATACAGAGCCTTAGTAAAAAAAATTGAGGACACACTTGAAGAAAAGGAACGAGAGGACTTTTTTAGACTGAAAAGAGTTAAATCAAAATCTGAATCAGGTCAATAAAGACTCACATAAATGTGTATAATGAAAAAATCTATAAACGATTGAGATTTATTTATCAATCTTAATGTATGATTTGAATAAGCGGGGTTTTCTTTTGAGAATCTTCATAATATAATGAGGAAGAACCTTCCCATTATAATTGGGACGGATGTCGGTAAGGTCGTGTCCCATAGGAGGTTTTTAGAATGGAAAATGTAATGATCCGCATGCGTATGAGCATGCATGACGCACACTACGGTGGCAATCTGGTTGATGGCGCAAAAATGCTTAACCTTTTCGGTGATGTGGCAACAGAACTTTTAATTCGTCAAGATGGCGATGAAGGTCTATTTGCAGGTTACGAAAGTGTTGAATTCTGTGCACCTGTTTTTGCTGGTGACTACATTGAAGCAGTTGGGGAGATTATCAAGGTCGGAAATTCTTCTCGCAAGATGAAGTTTGAAGCAAGAAAGGTTATTGTACCTCGTCCAGATATCAGCGATTCTGCGTGTGACGTTCTTGAAGAGCCAATTGTTGTTTGTAAGGCAATCGGTACTTGCGTGACGCCTAAAGACAAGCAACGTAAATAGGAGGCCCTTCATGGAAAAACTTATTATCACCGCGGCACTAACAGGTGCTGAGGTCACTAGAGAACATCAGCCACATCTACCGATCACTCCTGAGGAAATCGCAGAAGAGGCGTACAAATGCTGGCAGGCAGGTGCATCTATTGTTCATGTTCATGCCCGTAATGCAGATGGTTCTCCAACGCAAGCCTATGAAATGTACAAAGAGATTAAGGAACTTGTTGAAGCAAAGTGTGATGTAATCTTCCAGCCGTCTACAGGTGGTGCTGTATGGCATAGTCCGGAAGAACGTTTACAACCTGTTGAACTAGCACCTGAAATGGCTACACTATCAATGGGAACATGTAACTTTGGCCCTGATGTTTTTATGAATTCTGAAGAGTACATTGAAAAGTTTGCAAAAAGAATGCAGGAACTTGGCGTTAAGCCAGAGCTGGAAATCTTCGAACGTGGCATGATCCAAAATGCAATGTCACTTCAAAAGAAAGGTCTTGTTCAAGCTCCAATTCACTTTGATTTTGTTCTTGGCGTACCAGGCGCATGCCCAGGTACACCAGAAGATTTAATGTTCATGGTGAATAAGTTACCAGCAGATGCAACATGGACTGTGGCAGGTGTTGGACGTTCACAGCTTTCACTAACTACAATGGCGATTTTAATGGGTGGTCATGTACGTGTGGGCTTTGAAGACAATATCTATCTTTCAAAGGGTGTTAAGGCAAAATCGAATGCAGATTTTGTCGAGCGTATTGTACGTATTGCGGGAGAACTTAACCGTGAAGTGGCTACACCTGAAGAAGCTCGCCGCATTCTGAATATTAAAAAGTAGAAATTAAAGCTATATTACTCTAAACCGCGACCATTTGGTCGCGGTTTTGTTCATTGTAGTATGGTATATTACGACCGTTAACAAATGTATTGGTAGCCAACTCCTGAACCATGTGATAAAGACATCAAGAGAACTTGGCGCCAAAAGACTATGGTGTAATGCAAGGCTTAATGCAACAAACTTGTATGAACGTCATGGACTCAAAAAAACTGACCAGACCTTTGAAAAAGGTGGTCAGTTATATGTGATTATGGAGATTCTTTTTTAGCTTTTGCAATGTGTTTTCTGACTCCGATTTGAAGTTGATCAAGTATCTTTGAAGCAGAATCGTCGGAGTTACCGGGCATTAGTTGATGACTTAGAGCCCATTTGTATTCTCCGGGGAGGCTATTGTCGGATTTCAGTTTATTAATCTTGTCAGAAAGCTTGTGTTCTACAACATCAAATCCATCTTCATCACAAAAGGGTAAAACACCTAGAATTAGTTGTGTTCCGAATTTTGTAAGGTGGTCAGTTTCCCAGAATAGATTTTCAATCTCTGGATACACTAGGTTCAAGAACTTGCTGTACTCATCATCTTGAGCAGAGGAGATCTGATCCATTGGCTTGTATATTAATAGCATAAAAAGCTCAAAGACATAGTTGCCTTTCTGGGCTTTTTTTATTTCCATTTGAATCATATCTTTGATGGTAACGCTTGGATCTATTATGATTTTAGGTGTTTTTCCTGTATCACCATTGTCACGTAACAGCTTTGATATTCGTGTGATTAGATTAATATCTTCAAAGGGTTTTAACACATAGTCTAGTGCCCCTGATTTAAGCCCATAAACAAAATCGGTTCGTCTATTGCTGGAAGTCAGGATCATTATAGGTATATTTTCATATTGGTGTTTGATTCTTTCAAGTAAGGCAAATCCATCAAACTGATCAAACTTAATATCCATAATAATAAAACCTATGGAGTTACTATGTTTGCTTAGAATGTTCATTGCAGTGGTGCTGTCATAGGCCTCATATGCAGTTAGCTTCATAGATTTACAGATCTCAACAAGTCTGACGCGTACTGGTTTTGTTTGGTCAATGATGAGTACGTCTTTCATTAGGTCACCTCTTTTAAGTCAAATACATATCTAATTCAGTTCTTTGATGACAAATGTATTACGACCGTTATTTTTTGCAGAGTATAGAAGCTCATCCGTAAATTTTAGAATTTCGTCATAGCTTGTGACAAAGTTGCTGTCTATATGAGAAGCCCCAATACTAACGGTTATTGGAATAATGTTTCGTTCATAGTTAAAAACGCTAGATTCAACCCTGGAACGAATTTTTTCACATACATGATCTAAGTCCGGTCTTTTAATATTTTTGAGATAGACTACAAACTCCTCGCCCCCAAACCGTGCAACCCAGTCGTAGTCTTCGCGAATGCAGTCTTTGAGAATAACTGCAAACTGTTTGAGTATATAATCTCCCGCCATATGTCCAAAAATATCGTTTATATTTTTGAAGTGATCGAGGTCAATTATGAGAAGGGCACTGTTGTATCCTTTTAAATTGTTATTTACAAGCTCGTATGGTAAACGCTCCTTCAAATACCGTTTGTTGTACAGTTGCGTTAGGGTATCTGTAACCAATTCTCTATTTTTGCTTTCAATATTTGAATAAAGGTCTATGAGTGGAATGTTGTCTAAACTACCTATGAGTTCAGAACTTGTTACATCTTTTATGATTTCAACCACATAGCCTGAAAATGGAACTTCAAGAGGGTATACAGTTGTCATAAAAAGGCTAGAATGAGCATACTCAAATTTCACAAAGATATCTTTCTCTGTTAAAGCTCTCATGGATATGCAATTATCGCATACATGTCCATTCGCCCAGAATGCATAACAAGAGGATTTTCCAAGGGTATTTTCAACATCACTTTTGTTGATGTTCTTTTTCATAAAAAGGACTTCTTTTTTTACAGGATCAACAATTCTGATGATATCGAATATTTTATGATACATAGTCACATTGTTGATGACATTTTCAAATTCGAGCATGTTCATCACCGCTTTCAATTGATACATACCCCAAAAGATGTGATTTTGCACAATATAAAAGCGCCAACTTTCGTTAGCGCTTTTTGTGCTTTAGTACGGCATTATTTTATTAAAATCAAATTTGTCTCGAACGACTTCCATATTGATATTAAACAGAGTGCTTTGGGCGTGCTGTATAGCATCATCGTCTTTAATATGAATGCCCTCAATGAGGTCGGAAGCGACCCAAGAACCATTCAAGTAAAGTTCGGTCCAGAAATAAGATTCATCGCCGACAGTACCTTTCATAACTCTGGCAGGAATATCAATTGCTCTAAGGAATGCTACATAAAGCTGGTTAACCTGTTCAGTTGTTCCAACTGCATCATCAAATACTTGGATATTCGATCTTTCAATAGTGCCTTCTGAGTCAATCTCAATATTGTTTAACATCCAATTGTAAAGTGATTTTGCTTTCATATACTCATTGCTCACTTGATATGTGATCAGCATGCTAGTTGAGTTTATTTGGACATCGGTTGAGTTTATGATACTTGTTGGTATTCGGAATCTCATTGTTCTAGAATCAATGTTAATGACACTAAACTGCATAAGTGGAATTTCTGTAATGTTTGAGGACTCTATAATTTGAGAGACTTCACTGGAATCTTCAATCATGTCATCAACAGAATTAATGTCCTTTGAATCATTAGTTTCTGTACCATCACTGGTTGCGTCTGTATTTGCCTCTTGAATAGTATCTGTAGTTTCTTGAGAGTTTTCATTAGAAGCTTCTATAGATACTTCTATAGACGCTTCAGTTGAGTTGCTAGTTGAATCTTCAGTGGAAGTCGCATTCGTATCTACAGTGTCGATTGAGTCTATTGTATCAATTGTTGAACTGTCATTTGCTGTACTCTCCTCAGACATATTTTCTAAAGTGTCATCTGGAGATTGTTCTGTTGTAGGTGCTAGGTCATTTTCATTTGCTTCTGGTGTATCTGTATTGGTTGATTCGGAATTGTTTGGTTCTACATTATTTGGTTCTGAGTCTGTAGTATTTGATTGGTCATTACTAGGCTCGACATTTTGTTCGCTCTCAGAGTCTGTTTTAGGCTCTGAACTTTCATTTGCTAAATTGGTACTTGATTTTTTCTCTAAAGCAGCCTCAGTTGGAATACCAGAAACGAAGATATTGTGTTTTCCAAGTCCGAAGGGGGTATAAACTGTTCCATCAAAAGCGTTACCTGTGATTGGTATAATAAAATCTAACCTTTCACGGTCGCTTGTTACAGTTACTTTAAAAGCATCCAGTTCGTGACCTTCTTCAAGGGTACCACTGAATGGAATTTCACTTTTTTCAACAACCATATTTGAGTAGAATTCTTGATTTAGCTTGACGCCGTTGTAGTAATAATCTTCAAATTCCATATAATGTTCTTCTTCAGTGTCAACAGATAAGTTGCGAATTTTAAATGTTGAAATGACATTGTCAAAGACTTCTATAATATCATCTTCTGGGACTTCTTCGCCGTAGTGACAAGTCATAAAATAGGCTTTATCATCTTGTTTTAGAATGTAAAGAACTTGTTTTTGCTTCTTTTCATTGAGTGTTGTCGTAATATATAGTTTTTTTACATCGAGGATATTGTCAATTTTTATGGATTCTTCACCTGTAAATGTGATATTCTCATCATAAGCATCTAGTAAGAGTGCTTTATTCTCATTGACTAAATCTTCAAGTTCAATATCCTTATCGATACTTTGAGACATCAGTGTAATGCTGTAAGACTCAAAATCGTCTTGATGGCCATACTGAAATGGCCCGTCTAGATTTTTCCAATGATATGGAATCGAAATTGTGATCCCAAGCTCGTTGATTGGCTTAGTTTTGTAGATCCCATCATCGAATAGTTTGAGACCAGCATCTGCTTCTGAACCTTCTAGTTTAAGTGTATTAGCATCTCCATCCCAGTTAGGTTTCATGTTAAATGTTTCAGCAATGATTTGAATTGGAACAAGAGTGTGACCACCGCTAATATAGGGCTCTGCTTCAAGCGTTAATTTGTTCCCGTTTCGATACGCAAGATCACTTCCAAGCTGAAGTTTCATATGTGTGTTATCTTTATAGGCAACAACCATACGCTGTGACTCAACCCAAAGGATTCGAGCACCCATGGCTTCAAAGAACTCTTTCATTGGAACCATTATTGTTCTACCGCTTCGTTCTGGCTCTGTATCAAATGAAATTTCACTGCCATCTATAGTGACTTTGATATCATCTGCTGCAAAACCTGGACCGATGCTAAGTGTGAAAATAAGTGTGAAAATTAGTATGAATTTTATATTTTTCATTCAAAAAACCTCCCGGTTTTAGATTTCATTTCTCACTTTCAATATACAATGAGGTTAAGCTTCAATAAAGCATTATGACTATAATGTCGTTTAAGTGTAATATTCCTGACATATCCCGTCAGTTGATCCCAAATATATGGAGGCCCTTATGGAACTGGAAAGTTTAAAGAAAAAAACCTTAGCGGATTTAAAGGCTATTGCAAAGGTTATGAAAATCAAAAATGTCTCAAAACTTCGAAAAGATGACCTGATCGATGCAATCATCAATGGGAATGTTGTTGAGCAGAAGACAGAAGAAAATGTTGCTGGAAATGTGGAGTCACCACTTGAATCACCAGCACATTCTGAAGTTCAACCTGAAATTCAA